>Ga0308158_10001316_pt1 | contig 27422 bp, 20 predicted proteins | sample PhyBR2_FD_201038 | JGI IMG/M metagenome (GOLD analysis project Ga0308158, IMG submission 201038) | Phyllosphere microbial communities from UC Gill Tract Community Farm, Albany, California, United States - DLSLB.R2 | ecosystem: Host-associated > Plants > Phyllosphere > Unclassified | place: USA... | reverse complement strand
CGAGGATTTTGCGAGCCTGTCCGAATCCCGGCGCGGCGAACTGCGCAACACGGCGCTCGGCTTCGTGTACCAGTTCCACCACCTGCTGCCCGAATTCACGGCGCTCGACAACGTCATGATGCCGCTCCTGATCCGCCGCATGCCGCGCGCCGAGGCGCTGACGCTGGCGCAGGCCATCCTCGAACGCGTGGGCCTGGGCAAACGCGTCATGCACCGCCCGGGCGAATTGTCCGGCGGCGAGCGTCAGCGGGTCGCGCTGGCGCGCGCACTGGTCACGCAACCGGCCTGCGTGCTGGCCGATGAACCGACCGGTAACCTCGATCACACGACTGCGCAGATCATCTTCGATCTGATGCTCGAACTCTCGCGCACCCTCGGCACTGCGTTCGTGATCGTCACGCACGACATGGAACTGGCGCGCCGCTGCGACCGCGTGCTGCGCATGACCGAGCACGGCCTGCAGGCCGCAGAGGGCTGACGCCATGTGGATCGATACGCACGTTCACCTCGACGCCCGCGAATACGGCGGCGATGGCGCCGGCGTCGCGCGCCGGGCCGAAGCGGCTGGCGTATCGATGATCGTCATCATGGCGGTCGAGCGGGGCAATTTCGATACGGTCGCGGCCCTGGCTGCAGGCAGCCCGAACGCCTGCTACGCGCTGGGCATCCACCCGATGTGCGTGCCGCAGGCACACGACGACGACCTGGCGTACCTGCGCACGCGCGTCGAAGCGGCGCTGGGCGATCCGCGCTTCGTGGGCATCGGTGAAATCGGCCTGGATTTCTTCATCCCCGAACTCACCACGCCCGAGATGCGCGAGAAGCAGGCACGGTTCTTCCGTGAACAGCTGCGCATCGCGCGCGACTTTGGCTTGCCAGTGATGACGCACGTGCGCCGCTCGCAGGACCAGGTGCTCAAGCACCTGCGCCAGATCCGCCCGCCGAGCGGCATCGCGCATGCCTTCAATGGCAGCTTCCAGCAGGCGCAGAATTTCATCGACCTCGGGCTGCACCTGGGCTTCGGCGGCAACTTGACTTTTACCCGCGCGCTGCAGATTCGGCGCCTCGCCACCGAGTTGCCGCTCGACTGGATCGTGCTGGAAACTGACTCACCCGACATCGCCCCCAGCTGGATTCATCCGGGCCGCAACAGCCCCGAGAATTTGCCGGGCATCGGCGCAGCGCTGGCCGAATTGCGCGGCGTGGAAACCGATGTGGTGCGCATCGCTGCCCATCGCGCCTCGCTGGCCGCGATCCCGCGCCTGGCCGGCTTGTGCGCTGCCGTCTAGCCAGCCAGCCCGGCGAAGTTCCCGAAACGGCGTCTGGCATTTCTGACACCTGACAAAACGCCATCAGTACGGCGTGCCAAGATGTGCTTCCCCCAGGAGCGCATTGCATGGACAGGAGATTCACGTGGACAACGCCAGCGAATTCCTGCGCATGCTGCAGAACGACCGTTCGCTATCGGGGGCGCACCGGCCCATCCGGCTGCGTCTTGGCCATGCTGATCATCCGCTTGCCACTGTGTTGTTGCCGCAGCGTGTTACGGGCAGCGAAGCCATCTGCGGTGGCCTCGAGTACACCGTCACCTGCGTTGCGTCCACACCGCGCCTGCCGCTCAAGGAACTGATCGCGCTGCCTGCCGAGATCGGGCTCGTCACCGATCGTGGCGGATTGCGCGGCGTGTGCGGCATCGTGGCCGAAGCACGCGCCGGCGATTTCGACGGCGGCCTGGGCGTGTACCAGCTGGTGATCCGCGACGCGCTGGCGATCATGGAAAAGCGCATCAACAGCCGCGTGTTTCGCTACCAGAACGAACTCGAGATCGTGCAGGTGCTGTTCGACGAATGGCGCCTGTCGAACAGCGTGCTGGCCAGCGCCTTCGATTACGAACTCGATCCGCTGTTCGACCCGCGCCAGTTTCCGCCGCGCGAGCAGACCATGCAATACAACGAGTCCGACGCCGCCTTCGTGCGCCGCCTGCTGCGCCGGCGTGGCGTGGCCTGGACCTTCCGCCCCGGCCACGCGCGCAGCAGGGCGCCGGACAGCGAACGCGACTCAGAACCCGCCCACACGCTGGTGCTGTTCAACGATCCCAACACGCTGCCCCGCAACAGCGCCGGCGCCGTGCGCTACCACCAGGGCGGCGCCAGCGAAGAGCGCGACACGATCGTCTCGTGGTGCGCCGCGCGCCGCCTGCAGGCTGGCAGCACGACCCGGCACAGCTGGGATTATCGCAATCCACTGGGCACCAGTTTCATGACGGCCACCGCGCGCGGCATGGCCGACCAGGGGCCCAGCGGCAATGGGCTGGCCGCCAGCCTGGACGACTACCAGGTCGAGATGCCCCATGCCGGCAACGATGTCGAAGACCACTGGCGCCTGGGCCAGCTGCGCATGAACCGGCATGAGCTCGACACCAAGTGTTTTCATGGCGTGGGCACCGTGCGCGACCTGCGCGCCGGCGAGTGGTTCACCCTCAGCGGCCATCCCGAGATCGACACGCACCCGGCCGCCGAACGCGACTTCGTCATCACCGCACTGCAGGTCGAGGCCGAGAACAACCTGCCGGTCGACGTTGCGCAGCGCGTGCGGCGGCTGATGGGGACGGCGCTCACTGGCGCCGATGGCGCGTTTGCCGCATCGGTGCTTGGGCCCGCGCCGGCGCATGCGCTCGCATCTTCGCCCGCATCCGGCGCCATGCGGGTGCGGGTCACCTTCGACGCCGTGCGGCGCGGCATCCCGCTCGCCCCCGGTTTTGATCCGCGCACCGACCTGCCGCATCCGCAACTGCAAAGCGCCATCGTGACCGGTCCGCCGGGTGAAGAAGTCCATTGCGATGCGCTGGGCCGCGTCAAGATCCGTTTTCCCGGCATGCGTACCGATGACCACCGGCATGCACACGGGGCGGGGGCGTCGGGTACCCCTGCGGATTCGGCCTGGGTGCGCGTCGCATCCAACTGGGCCGGGGCTGGCGCGGGCAGCCAGCAGCAATCGGGCACGCTCGGAATGCCGCGCGTGGGTACCGAGGTCCTGGTGGCGTTCATGGGCGGCGATCCTGACCGGCCCGTGATCCTGTCGCAGTTGTACAACGAGCGTTCGCAGCCGCCCGCACTCAGCCGCGCGGGTGGGTTGCCGGGCAACCGCTATCTGGCCGGCATGCGCAGCCGCGAGATTGGCGGCGCGCGCGGCGGGCAGCTGCTGTTTGACGACACACCGGGCCAGATCGGCGTGCAGCTGGCGAGCGACCACGCGGCTGCTGAACTCAACCTGGGCTGGCTGTCCGACCCGCGCACGGACGGCACGGCCGGTGCGCGCGGTGAAGGCGCCGAACTGCGCAGCAGCAAGGCCGTTGCCGTGCGCGGTGGCGAAGGCATCCTGCTCAGTGCCGGTGGCAGCGACGCCGATGGTGGCGCCCAGCTCGAGCGCGGCGCGCTGGTCGGCATCGCCGAGGTGATGCACGGCGTGCTCGATGAACTGGGCCGGCTGGCGGGTGCGCATGGCGAAGATCATGCGGCCAGCCCGCGCCTTGCCGAGCTCACCGAACGCCTGCGGCGCTGGCATGACGGTTCCAACGTCGCCCCAAATCTGGCGCAGGGCGGCGCGCCGATGGTGGCGGTGAGCGCGCCGGCCGGCGTGGTGCTGGCCAGCGACGACGCCATCGCGCTGGGCGCGCGCACCAAGATCGACATCGTGTCCACCGGCGACACCGAACTGGCGGCCGGACGCAGCTTGTTTTTGCGGGCGTCTCGCGCGCTCAGCCTGTTTGCGTATGACCTCGGCATGAAGCTGATCGCGGCGCGGGGCGACATCGTCGTCGAAACCCACAAGGGCGATATCGAGATCAAGTCATCCAACCGGATTCGCCTGATCGCCGCCGCCGGCATCGAGCTCGAAGCGCCCTCGGTCAAGGTGGTGTCGCAGGGCACGCAAACCGACTGGCACGGCGGCGCGATCACCCACCAGAGCAGCGGCAACCACGTCATCAAGGCCGCCAGCGTCGACTACCTGACGGGCGGTAACGGCATGCCGGCCGGCCTGCGTCTGCCGGCCACCGCCCTCGAAACCGATGAGCGCGTAGTGGTCATCGACCGCCAGACGAATTTGCCGGCCAGGGGGCAGCGCTATATCGCACAGCACGAGGACGGCACCAGCATCGAAGGCATCACCGACGATGACGGCCGCACCAGCATCCTGCACAGCTACGCCATGGGCGACATCGAAATCCGCTTGCTGGCCGATGACCAGTCCAGCGATCCGACGCCCACCAGCACGGAAAGAGCATGAGCGAGCCAACCCGGCCCATCCACCAGCCCACCGTTGAGCGCGACGGCAGCCTGGTGGCCCATACGGTCGCCACACCAGTCGCATTCAAGGTGCGCGCCCGCGTCACGATTGGATCGCGCAAGGTCATTCCCGTCATTTTCGTGCCCGGCAGCATGGGCTCCAACCTGCGGGCGCGCGCCAACTCCAACAAGCGTGACGACGACGCGCTGCGCCCGGGCGAGCCCGCATGGCGGCCACCGAATCATCTCGCCGGCAAATACCGCGAGGCCGACGTGTGGGAAACGCGCGCGCCTGCACTGCGCCAACGCATCCTCGATCCCGCCATCCTCGAGGTGGATCCTGACGGCGAACTCGACTTCCCGCTCTGCGGCCTGGATGCTGACGTCATGCGCGAGCGGGGCTGGGGAGAAATCCACGCCGACTCGTACGGCGCGCTGCTGGTCGACCTGCAACGCCACCTGGACAAGACGTTCCAGCTCTCGCCCCACGGAGCGCGCCTGGTACGCCAGCACTGGAAGCGGGTGATGCAGTGCGACCCCGAACGCTGGGGCGTGCGGCAGATCGAGAATGTCACCGAAGCTGAACTCGAACACTACGCCGGCTACCAGTATCCGGTCTATGCCTTCGGCTACAACTGGCTGGCGTCGTGCGACGTGGCGGCAAAAAGCCTGCGCGCACGGATCGACGGGATACGCGCCTTCTGGACCGATCGCAAACATGCATGCCGCCAGGTGATCCTGGTGACCCACTCGATGGGCGGGCTGGTCGCGCGTGCCTGCGCGCGCCTGAGCGAGGGTGCAGGTGGCGCCTCGGATATTGCCGGCATCGTGCACGCCGTGATGCCGGCGCTGGGCGCGCCGGTGGCCTACCGGCGCATGGCCTGCGGCACCGAAACAGGCAACTTCACCAACGGGCCGCTGGCCAATTTTGCCGCATCCGGGTTCGCCGACATCGCCGGCGACACAAGCGCCAAGACGATGCCGGTCATGGCCGTCGCGCCCGGCCTGCTGCAACTGCTGCCGAACCATCTGTACCCGGCGCCGTGGCTGGTGATCAAAACGTTGCGCGGTGTGAGCGCGCACGAGGATATGCGCGACATGGTGTCGCTACCGGACGGCAATCCCTACGATATGTATCGCGACATGACGTCCTGGCACCGCATGATCGACCCGGCATTGGCGGACCCGGCGCAGCGCTATGCCAAGCTGCATGGCGGGCCGGTCAAAAAAATTCTCGACGCCATCAATGAGGCGGAACGCTTTCACCGCCAGGTTCTTGGCGTCAAAGGGAAGGACGGCAAGAGCACGCCATACTATCATCGCCACTCCTACGCTTTTTACGGCGCGGACAAAACGCTGAAAGCGTACGGCAAGATCCGCTGGGTGGCGCGCATGCCCTCGACGTCGCCGGCAGTGCTCACGACCGCAAACGTGCGGGCGGCAAAGCTGGTCGCCGATGGTGGAAAAGGCAGTGCCGGCATGCGTGAGGTGGAAACGGCGAACGGTGTCCGGCTGCGCTTTGTCTTGTGGCCGCAGGACGAACAAGGCGATGAGACGGTGCCGCTGCAATCTGGCGCAGGGGCGGCACCGCACGTGCGCGGCGCGTTTGCGCCAACGGGTTTCCGGCACCAGGACAGTTTCCAGCACGAAGACATGCTGCTGCTGACGCGCCATCTCATCGTCAAGATCGTCCAGGAAGTCCGATGAAGCGGCTGAAGAGCCGCCAGGTGCGTTGGATCGGTATAGCGATGGCGTCAGCCCTGACGCTGGTGTCCTTTCTCGCGAACTCGTTCCAGACCGACGAGGATAGGCAAAAGGTGGCAAAGATGACCGGCACGATGAAGACCGTCTGCGTGGGCCGTTTCCTGATCGACCTTCCCGCCGAGGCGACAGTGCGTCTGCGACGTGGCTTCGTCGGCGGTTACGACGTCGCCAGCACCGACCGTGAAACGGATGACGACTTTACGGAACGTCTTGGTGCACTGGAAAACACGCTGCTTGACGGGAAAGAAGAATACGGCAAGCTGGAGTCGGTGAAGGACTTGCTGTCTGCGACGGGGCAGGGCAAGGTGTTCGTGCACAACCGGCGACCGGCCCAGACCATCGAAAACGGTCACATTTTGGCAATTGAGGACGTGGACGTGCACGGCCTGCTGAGACTACCCCACGTCAGCATTGATGCGCAAGCGCAGGGCATGGCGCCGGGGAGCGGGGACGGGCTGGCACGCGTGTTGCGCCGGTTTCGCGAGCTGCAGCCCGGCGAGATACCACGCGAGCCGGGGTTTTGCCTTGACCATGCCATCGTGCTCGACCCGTATGACGACGCGGACACGGAAAGCGTCGTGCTGTTCGCTGGCCTTCCGGGCCATCCTGACGTGAGTATCGTGCTCTCGTCGATGGCAGGGGTGACGCCCGCCCCGCGCCTGCTCGAACGGCATGCGATCACGGTTGACCGTCGTCCGCTGTTCATGCAGCTCGCGTTCTCGCATCTGCGCGAAGCGGCGCGCGCCATCAATGGCCTCGACGGCGATGAACTGGTCATGCGGGTGCGTGAGCCCAATTTCACGACCGGCTATTCGTTTCAGTGGGAAATGCCCGGGCGCCAGGCGGATATCAACAGGCCGTTCATGACACTGGAGCTGGCCGCCGGCACCAATCCGGCGGGTGGCGGCAAGCCGGTGCAGTCGACGTTGTCCGAGGGGGCGCTGATCGATCTGTGGGACCGGATCGCCGGCAGTCTCCGGCTACGGCCAACCGTAGCCCAGGCGCCAGCAGTTGTCGAACTGCCGTTCACTGCGCTTGGCGCCATCGCGCTGGCCGGTGACAGTTGTCCGCACACGGGCTGGTGGCAATGTACCGAGGTCAACGCGCGCGTGCGCGTCTACAACGGGCAACGGCAGTTCATCGCCGAAGGCAAGCGCATGCCGCAAGCGCTGTTGCTGCCGCAACCAACCGTGTGGCAGCGGGTAAGGGGCTTGCAGCCGAGCTATGAAAGCCGGAGCCCGACCCGGTGGCGCCTGGCGGACAAGCGCTACCGTCCCCGCGCGCCGGTTCAGGCCGCGCCAGCGCTTGCCGAGACCGGGTTAGCCGCGCCCGGTCGCGTGCGCGATCTCGCGCCCCTTGATGCGTCTGACCTCGGGCCCGGTCTTGCGACCGGTCTGGAGCCTGATTTTACGTCCGGCGTGACGCCCGAAACGGACCTTATGCCACATGGCGACGCCCTGATCGGCTGCTCCGCGCAAAGCAGCGTACCTTGTCCGGCCAGCGGATGGTGGCGCTGTGACGACAGCGATGCGCTCGATGGCACGCGCTGGTTTGCTGCCGGCAGCCTGTTGCCACGTGCATCGTTCGCACACCGCGTTCGCCGGCACAGCAGCTGGACACTGGTGCGGCTTGCAAGCCAGCCTTGAGTGCATCGATCCGATCCGAACAGCCGCTTGACGCGAAAACACGAAGGAGATGTCATGTACGGAGCGGTGACGTGCCAGAAACACTGGATGGTCCGCCCGACCGCCATGGCGACGGCTAGGCTCTTCGTCGCGCCAATGCCGATCGGGCACAAGTCGGGCGTCAGCCGCCCGACCGCCTGAGCGACGTTGGTTCGCCAACCCATGCGCAGCGCCATCCTTGCCTTCACCGCAGGCGCTGCCTGGCTCCAGACCCGGCCCGCATTGCCGGGACCAGCCAGTCTTGCTGCGTGCGCGGCCACGGCCATCGTTGTTTGCGCGATCCTGCGCGGCTTGCCCCGCAAACTGATGGCAGGCCTGCTGCTCGGCGCCTGCTGGGCAGCGCTCCTTGCCCACAGTGCGCTGAACGACGCATTGCCGCTTGCGGACGAAGGCCGCGACATTGCCGTGACCGGCGTCGTCGCGAGCCTGCCGCACCGCTTCGATGGCGGCGTGCGCTTCCAGTTCGCGGTTGCGCACGTCGACACCCCTGGGGCCACCGTGCCGCCCAGGATCATCCTGTCCTGGTATGGCGCCAGCGCCGCCAATCCGGCGTTCGTGCTTCCAGGCGAGCGCTGGCGCCTCGTCGTGCGCCTGCTGCGCCCGCACGGCAACGCCAATCCGCACGGCTTCGATTACGAGGCGTGGTTGCTGGAACAGGGCGTGCGCGCGACGGGCTACGTGCGCCCGGCCGGCGGGCGCAATGCAAGGCTGGCGGCGTGGACTCAGGGCGCCGGGTATGCGGTGGAGCGGGTGCGCGGCTGGCTGCGCAGCCGTATCCTGGCGGTCCTGGACGGCAAGCCCTATGCAGGCGTGATCGTTGCGCTGGTGATCGGCGACCAGCGCGGCATCGACCAGGCGTCGTGGGACGTGTTCAACCGGACCGGCATCAGTCATCTCGTCTCCATCTCCGGCCTGCACATCACGATGCTGGCGGGTCTGGGCGCGTGGTCGATGTCGTGGCTGTGGCGCCGCTCGCTCTTCACGGGGGCAAACCTGCCATTGCACTTGCCGGCGCAGAAGGCGGCCGCGCTGGCGGGCGCCTTGGTGGCGCTGCTGTACGTGCTGCTCGCCGGCTTCGGCGTGCCGGCCCAGCGCACTTTCTACATGCTGGCGGTGGTCGCACTGGCGCTGTGGTGCGGGCGCATCGCCTCGATGTCGCACGTGCTGTGCCTCGCGCTGGGCGTGGCCGTAGTGCGCGATCCGTGGGCGATGCTGTGGCCGGGCTTCTGGCTGTCGTTCGGGGCGGTGGCGGCGATTCTGTATGCGTGCAGTGGCCGCCTCGGCGTGCCCACGCGCGGCTGGCGCGCCGGTCTCGTGGTAGCGGCGCGCACCCAGTGGGCCGTCACGCTGGGCCTGGCGCCGCTCACGCTGCTGCTGTTCGGGCAAGTCTCGCTGGTCAGCCCCCTTGCCAACGCCGTGGCCATTCCCGCCATCAGCCTGTTCGTCACGCCGCTCGCGCTGGCGGGCAGCGTGCTACCGTCGCCGCTGGCCGATCTGGTGCTGGGCAGTGCGCACCTGGCGATCGTTGTCCTGGTGTGGCCGCTGACGTGGTTGTCCGCGCCCGCGCTGGCCGTGTGGACCGCGCCCGCGCCGACACCGTGGATCCTCGTGCTGGCCCTGGCCGGCACTGCCTGGATGCTGGCGCCGCGCGGCTGGCCGCAGCGCTGGGCGGGCCTGGCCGCGTGGACGCCGCTGCTGACCCACTTGCCGGCCGCGCCAGCGGCAGGGCGGTTCGACATCACGGCCTTCGATGTTGGCCAGGGCATGGCACTGCTGGTCGAAACGCAGCACCACCGGCTGCTGTACGACACCGGTCCGCTGTACGCGCCGGGCGCAAGCGGCGCCACGCGCGTGATCCTGCCGTACCTGCGCGGCCGGGGCATCGGCCGGCTCGATGCGCTGGTGATTTCACACAGCGACCTCGATCACGTCGGCGGCGCCGAAGCAGTGCTGCAGACCGTGCAGGTAGGGCAGGTCATCTCGTCACTGCCCCATGGCCACCGGCTGCTGGGAAAGGCCACGCGCCCGGCCCGCTGCAGCGCCGGCCAGGCCTGGCACTGGGACGGGGTGCGCTTCGAGATGCTCGCGCCCGACGGCGCCAGCTACGCCAACCCGCGCTTAAAAAGCAATGCGCGCAGCTGCGTGCTACGCATCAGCGCCGGCGGCAAGGCGATCCTGCTGGCTGGCGATATCGAAGCGGCGCAGGAAGCTGCGCTGCTGGGCCTTGACGCCGACAGCCTGCGCGCCGACGTACTGCTCGCGCCACACCACGGCAGCGGCACCTCGTCGAGCGCGGCGTTCCTGCAAGCGGTCGCGCCGACAGTCGGGATTTTTCAGGTAGGCCACCGCAATCGGTATCGCCACCCGCAAAAGCTCGTCTACGCGCGCTATGGCGCCATGGGCATCGAGCGCATTCGCACCGATGAGCGGGGCGCCGTCACCTTAAAGTTCGGGCCCGGCCTGGACGTGACGACCTACCGCGCAACCCACGCCCGCTATTGGTACGGGCGTTGAGCCGCAGACGTCATCGTCCGGTCGCAGGCAGTGTGATCGTCACCTGCAAGCCGCCGCCATCGCGATTGGCCACCACGATCTCGCCGTCATGCGCCTGCACCACGCGCTGCGCAATCGCCAGCCCAAGCCCGTGCCCGTCGACACCGGTGCGCGACGCGCCGGAGCGGAAGAACGGCTGGAAAATCGCCGGCAAGTCTTCGGGCGCGATGCCCGGCCCACGGTCGCATACCCCAACCTGTGCCACGCCATCCACGGCGCGCACGGACACCGCCACAACACCGCCCGGCGCGCCATGTCTGGCCGCATTGCGTACCACGTTCTCGAGCGCGCTCCAAAGCAGGTCCGGGTCGCCGCTGACGTTGACGCTGTCGTCGGCGTCGAAGTCGACGCGCAGCGCCGCGCCGTGACCGTCCGCGGCCTGGGCCTGGCCGGCTTCAAAGCGCGCATCGGCGACAAGCCCGTCGACCAGTTCCACCAGGTCCACCGGCTCGCGCCGCAGCACGTCGGGCGACGCTTCCAGGCGCGACAGCGTCAAGAGTTCGCCGATCAGCTTGTCCATGCGGTTGCTTTCGCGTTCGATGCGCTCGAGCGTGATGCCGATCTTGTCAGGCTGCTGGTGCGCCAGGCCCAGCGCCGCCTGCATGCGCGCCAGCGGCGAGCGCAGTTCGTGCGAGACGTCGTGCAGCAGGCGGCGCTGGCCATCCATCAGCGCGCGCAGGCGGGCGCTCATGCGGTCGAAGTCGCGGCCCAGGTCGACCAGTTCGTCGCCGCCTTTGGCGCCGGGACCGAAGCGCGGCGCCAGATCGCCGGCGGCAGCGGCCTCGAAGGCGCTGCGCAGGGCACGGATGGGGCGCGAGAAATACCAGGCCAGCAGCGCCGCGAACAGCAGGCTGGCCAGTACGGTGGCGCCGATCACGACGCTCTGCCCGATACGGCGCCGCGGGCCGGGACCGGGCCCAAGGCCAGGCGTCAGCGTATCCGGGCCGGTACCGTCGCGCAGCCCGTCCTGGCGGCCGGCGCCACGGCCGATCTGGCGCCCGAAGTCGCGCGACACGAACGCGATGTACTGCTCGCCGCCCGGGCCGACCAGGCGCCGCGCGCCGCGCCACACGGCGCTGTCGCCACCCTGGGCGCCGTCGCGCAGCTCGCGTTCGACTGCATGCATGAGGTCGGCCGGCACCGCGCGGCCCAGCAGTTCGCGGCGCGATGCGTCGAGCACGAACAGTTGGGGGCGCCGCATGTCGGGCAGCAGGCTGAGCAGGGCGGGCAAGCCACCGTGGCGCAGCGTTGCGGCGGCGGCGTCCAGCGCGATCGCTGCCGGTGGGCCGCTATCGAGCACGGGCGTCGCGCGCTGGCGCGCCTGGTCGCGCAGCCAGAACACGCCGCCCACGCCGATGGTCGCGGCCACCTGCGCCAGCAGGATGCACAGGAAGAACTTCCAGAACAACCGGCCCATGCTACTCCTTGATCAACTGGTAGCCCTGGCGGTAGATCGTCTGCAGGCACGAGCGGCCGTCGGCCAATGGCCCCAGCTTGTGCCGCAGGCTGCTCAGGTGGACGTCGATATTGCGATCGAACCGTGCCAGCGGCCGGCCCAGGCCCTGTTCGGACAGGTCGTTCTTGCTGACCGGGCGGCCGGCATTGCGGGCCAGGACTTCGAGCAGATTGAATTCGGTGCTGGTCAGGTCGAGATGCTGGCCGTCCCAGGTGGCGCGGCGCTGTTCGGGCAGCATCGTCAGCTTGCCGACGCTGAGCACGACCCCGGGGCCGCTCTCGGGCACGGCCTGGGTGCGGCGCAGGATGGCGCGCACGCGCGCCGTCAGTTCGCGTGGCGTGCAGGGCTTGGCCACGTAATCGTCGGCGCCCAGTTCGAGGCCCAGGATGCGGTCGGCGTCGTCACCGCGCGCCGTGAGCATCAGCACCGGCATGCGGCTGCCGGCGCGGATCTGGCGCAGCGCTTCGATGCCGCCCGCGCCGGGCATCATGACATCGAGCACCGCGATGGCGTAGCCGCCGGTCAGCGCGGCGCGCGCGCCATCCTCGCCATTGTGCATGCAGGTGACGGAAAAGCCTTCCTGTTCGAGGTATTCGGCAAACATGCCGACCAGTTCGACGTCGTCGTCGATGAGCAAAACGTGATTCATGTCGACAGGATAGCGCAGCAGGTCGGCGCCGTCTGCGGTGCTTTACGCGGATTTACCTGGCTTAGACGCGCTTTACACGCCGCCGCCACACAATGGCCGCTTCCACAACACGAGAGGTCCACGATGACACGACCAGCTTCCCCGCGCTCCACACTATCCGGGCTGCGCGCCGTGACGGCATTCTCCGTCTGCCTGCTGGCCGCGCCCGCCGCCCTGGCCCAGCCGATGCCGCCATCGGACGGTCCCGGGCACGACGGCCCGCCATTCGGTCAACGGCACGAGCGCGACGGCGAAGCCGGTCCGTTCGGCACACCGCCATTCCTGCGCGGCCTGAACCTGAGCGATGCGCAGAACGAGCGCGTCTTCACGATCCTGCACGCCCAGGCACCCCGGCGGCGCGCGCTGGACCTTGCCGGGCGCAAGGCCGACGTGGCGCTGCGCGCGGTGGCAGGTGCACCGGAATTCGACGGTGCCGCAGCATCCGCCGCCGCGCAGGCGCTGGGCCAGGCGATCGCCGACCAGGAGCTGCTGCGCCTGCAGACACGCGCCATGCTCAAGGCAGTGCTCACGCCACAACAGCGTGCGCAGCTCGACGCGCCGGGTGGCAGGGGCCGCAAAGCTGATCATGAACGACACAGTGCCCATGAGGGAGACAGCAGAAAATGAACGCAGCACGCCATCATCAAGCCACCGGGCAGCACGCCGAGCACGATGCTGACCATCACCAGAGCCTGGGCGCCGACCTGGCCCGCATGCTGACCCGGGCCGCCACCCGGCGCCAGTCGCTGCGCTGGCTGTTTGCCGGCGCGGGCAGCGCGGTGTTGCCGCTCGCGGGTTGCGGCGGCGGCGTCAGTGCCGACGATGGCTTCGGCCTGTCCAGTTCCACGACGACGACGGGCGCGGCCAGCACCGGTAGCGGTAGCGCGGTCTGTTCGGTGATTCCCGAAGAAACGGGCGGACCGTATCCGGGCGACGGCACCAACGGCAATGCCAATGGCGTGGCCAATGCGCTGGTCCTGTCCGGCATCGTGCGCAGCGATATCCGGACCAGCGTGGGGGGCGCCAGCGGCGTGGCGGCCGGTGTGCCGCTGACGATCCGTTTGAAGATCGAGAACGTGGCGCAGGGTTGCGCGGCCGCTGCCGGCGCGACGGTCTATCTGTGGCACTGCACGCGCGAAGGCGGCTATTCGATGTACAGCAGCGGCATCGTGGGCGAAAACTACCTGCGCGGCGTGCAGGAAGCCGACAGCGACGGCTACGTCACGTTCACGACCATCTTCCCCGGCTGCTATGACGGGCGCATGCCGCACGTGCACTTCGAGGTGTATCCGTCGCTGGCCAAGGCAACGAGCGCCGCGAATCGCATCAAGACATCGCAGTTCACGTTCCCGCTGGCGATTGCCAACGAGGCCTACACCAGCAGCGGCTATGCGAGCAGCATCGGCAATCTGGCGCGGATGAGCTTTGCAACGGATAACGTGTTCAGTGATGGCACGGCGCTGCAGATGGCGAGCGTCACGGGCACGGCCAGCCAGGGCTACAGCGCCACGCTCACAGTCGGCGTAAATTGGTGAATTCGTTCTAAACGCGCCCCCAAGATCGGCACTGGGGCGGGAGACGCCATTACAATGGGCCGCACAATTTGACCACCATCGCTGACCATGCCCAAACCGCTGCTGCACTTCGCCCACGGGAACAGCTACCCGGCTGGCACCTACAACCGCCTGCTGGCGCAGCTTGCCGAACATTACGACGTGCGTACGCTGGACATGCACGGCCACGATCCGCGCTACCCGGTGGGCGATGGCTGGAACACCCTGACCGACGAGCTGATCGCGCACCTCGAAGGCTATGGCCAGCCGGCGATCCTCGTTGGCCATTCGCTGGGCGGCGCGCTGTCCACGATGGCGGCGCGGCGCCGGCCCGACCTGGTGCGCTGCGTCGTGATGCTCGACTCACCCGTGGTGGCCGGGTGGCGCGCGCTGGTCTGGCGCCTGGCCAAGCTGGCGGGGTGGGGCGCACGGCTGTCGCCGGCGCGCTTCTCGTACAAGCGGCGCGAGCACTGGCCGGACCGTGACGCCGCCTACCGCCACTTTCAGGCCAAATCAATCTTCCAGGCCTGGGCGCCGGGCGCGCTCGACGACTACATGGAGCACGGGCTGGCCCCGCATCCCGACGGCGTCACGCTGCGCTTCCGGCGCGATGTCGAATCCGCCATTTACCAGTCCCTGCCGCACCACATGGGCGCCGTGATCCGCGCGCCGTTCCCGGTGCCCGTCGGCTTCATCGCCGGCACCGTGTCCGAAGAGATGCGGCAGGCAGGACTCGCCTCCACGCGCAAGCTGGTGGGCGAGCACCTGGCCATGATCGAAGGCGGTCATCTGTATCCGCTCGAAAAACCGGCCGAAACGGCGCGGCTGGTCCACGCGATGATCAAGCGTCTGCTGGGCGGCGCCGAGGCGGGCAGGTAGCAAATCAATCATGATCAGGCCTCACGGCCAGCGCCTTTTCGCGTAAAATCGCGTGATTTTCTCCCTGCTGGAAACCCACAAATGACTATCAAGAGCGACAACTGGATCCGCCGCATGGCGCACAGCACTGGCATGATCGAGCCATTCGAGCCGCAGCAGGTGCGCGAGCAGGATGGCCGCCGGATCATCTCGTTCGGCACCTCGTCGTACGGCTACGACATCCGCTGCGCCGATGAATTCAAGGTCTTCACCAACATCAACAGCACAATCGTCGACCCGAAGAATTTCGATTCGAACTCGTTCGTCGACATCAAGAGCGACGTCTGCATCATCCCGCCGAACTCGTTCGCGCTGGCACGCACGATCGAATACTTCCGCATCCCGCGCAACGTGCTGACGATTTGCCTGGGCAAATCGACCTACGCGCGCTGCGGCATCATCGTCAACGTCACGCCGTTCGAACCCGAATGGGAAGGCTACGTGACGCTCGAGTTCTCGAACACGACGCCGCTGCCGGCGAAGATCTACGCCGGCGAAGGCTGCGCGCAGGTGCTGTTCTTCGAAAGCGATGAAGTCTGCGAAACGTCGTACAAGGACCGTGACGGCAAGTACCAGGGCCAGGTCGGCGTGACGCTGCCGAAAGCCTGAGCGACCGCACCACCTTTCTGCCTTCAGCGGGGGCAGTGTGACCGCCGCAGGGCGGTCAGACATGCCCCGCACACCACGGGCCTGACACCCTGGCAGGCCTGCACTGCCACCCCGGCCCTCCAGGCCGCATCCCCCATCTGCCTGCAACATCTCGCGCGACCCGGGAACGCCTGCGAACACTGTTTCGATCTACAATAAATCACACAGTGATTTTTGGTTTCGCTGTGCAAAACTAAAATCATGGAGACAGTGTTGATGAAAACGCAGCTTGCACCCTGCACGTCCCGCCGCATCGCCGCGCGGGTAGTACCGTCACTCATCGCCGTCCTGGCGCTGGCCGCCTGTGGCGGAGACGACGATGAGGTTGGCGCGCCGCCGGCGACCACGCCGCCAGTTGCGGTCCAGCCCGAACCCCTGCGGCCACAAGACGGGCGCACCTATGCCGTCATCGAAAGCAACCTGCCATTTAATAGCATGGCGAATGCACCGGAGACCGACCGCTGGTGGGGCGTGCTGAACAAGGCCGGCTACCAGATCGAAGTGCCGAAGAACTGGAACGGCAAGCTGGTCATGTACGCCCATGGCTATGGCGGCACCGGTCCGGTGCTCGAAGTGGCGCCGCCTGCGCTGCGTCGCCACCTGATCAGCCAGGGCTATGCGTGGGCCGCATCGAGCTACAGCACCAACTACTATGACGTGCGCGCCGGCGTCGAAGACACGAATGCGCTGGCGCTGGCCTTCCGTGACATCGCCGGCAAGAACGGCCGCACCCTGGCGGCGCCGAGCAGGACCTACATCATCGGCACCTCGATGGGTGGCCATGTCACGGCGGCTGCGGTGGATGAGGAAAACATCGAGACGGCCATCAACAAGATCCGCTATCACGGTGCGGTGCCGATGTGCGGCGTGCTGGGCGACACGGAGCTCTACGATTACTTCGCTGCCTACCAGACTGCCGCCATGGTCGAGGCGGGCATGCCGGCCACGCGCTGGCCGCCGGCCGACTGGGCGAGTATTGGCCCACAGGTGAGGGCGAAGATGTTCTCGAGCTTCCCGGGCGGCAGCACCCCCACTGCGCCGGCGGTACCGACCGAACAGGGCATGCGGCTCAAGCAGATCGTTGCCAGCCTCAGTGGCGGCACCCGTCCGCTGTTCGACTACGCCTATGCCAGCGTGTACCAGGCCACGGTCTGGGGCACGTTCGGGCGCGACGGCAAGATGCAGGGCATCCTTCTCGATGACGTCGTGACGACCAATGACATCTTCTTCCAGCTCGATGCCGACCCTGCCATCAGCGCCGACGAGGTCGCCTACAACGCGAGCATCTTCCGCGTGCCTGCCACACCGGGTGCGAACCGGCTGCGCCGCGACGGCTTGCGCTGGGTGCCCAAGACGAACGCCCGGATCACCGTGCCGGTGGTGACCATCCACACGCTGGGCGACCTGTACGTGCCATTCAAGATGGAGCAGATCTACAAGCGCCGCGCCGATGCACTCGGCACGTCGAACCTGCTGGTCCAGCGTGCCATCCGGGGGATCGCCCACTGCGACTTCACGATCGCCGAACAGGCATCCGCGTTCGACGCAATGGTCAAATGGGAGCAACAGGGCGTCAAGCCCGAGGGTGACGACGTGCTGACGCCGTCGATCGTGGCCGATCCGCAGTACGGCTGCAAATTCACCGACAACACGCCGTCAGTGGACGACAGCCGCGCGTTGCTGGCCGCGCGGGCCGCCTTGCCGCAGTGCGCGCCGCGCTGAGCAGCCACGCTCCATGCAACAACGCCAGCCGGTTGGCTGGCGTTGTCTTGACAAGCTGGCTGGCCTGATGGCACAGACCGCGGGATCAGTCGTCCTGCTGCACGCAGTCGACGAAGTAGCCGCGCTTGCCATCGACTTCGCGCTTGACCAGGCCGTGCACATCGGTCTCGAAGCCCGGGAAGCGCTCGTTGAAGTCACGTGCAAAGCGCAGGTAATCGACGATCGTGCGGTTGAAGCGCTCGCCCGGGATCAGGAGCGGGATGCCCGGTGGGTACGGCGTCAGCAGGATCGCGGTGATGCGGCCTTCGAGTTCGTCGATCGCCACGCGCTCGATCTTGCGGTGTGCCATGTGCGCGAATGCGTCCGACGGCTTCATTGCCGGGATCATGTCCGACAGGTACATCTCGGTCGTCAGGCGCGCCACGTCGTGCGACTTGTAGAACGTGTGGATCTCGGTGCACAGGTCGCGCAGGCCGTGCATTTCGTAGCGCGGGTTGGCCGCGGCGAACTGCGGCATCGCACGCCACATCTGCGCGTTGCGGTCGTAATCGTCCTTGAACTGCTGCAGCGCCGTGACCAGCGTGTTCCAGCGGCCCTTGGTGATCCCGATCGTAAACATGATGAAGAACGAGTACAGCCCGCACTTCTCGATGATGACGCCGTGTTCGGCCAGGTACTTGGTGACGATCGAGGCCGGAATACCCGTCTCGCCGAACTGACCCGACAGGTTCAGGCCCGGCGTGACGATGGTCGCCTTGATCGGGTCGAGCATATTGAAGCCCGGTGCCAGGTCGCCGAAACCGTGCCACGATTCTTCGGCGCGGATCATCCAGTCGTCCTGCGTGCCGATGCCTTCTTCCGAGAACTTGTCCGGACCCCAGACCTGGAACCACCAGTCGGTGCCGAAGTCCTGGTCGACCTTCTTCATCGCGCGGCGGAAGTCCAGCGCTTCCAGGATCGACTCTTCGACCAGCGCGGTGCCGCCTGGCGCTTCCATCATCGCGGCAGCGACGTCGCACGAGGCGATGATCGAGTACTGCGGCGAGGTCGACGTGTGCATCAGGTACGCTTCATTGAAGGCATCCTGGTCGAGCTTGACCGACTGCGATTCGCGCACCAGCACTTGCGATGCCTGCGACAGGCCCGCGAGCAGTTTGTGTGTCGACTGCGTCGAGAAGATCATCGACTCTTTCGCGCGCGGGCGGTTCTGGCCGATCGCGTGCATGTTCTTGTAGAAGTCGTGGAACGTCGCGTGCGGCAGCCACGCTTCGTCGAAGTGCAGCGTGTCGATTTTACCGTCCAGCATTTCGCGCAGCGTCTCGACGTTGTAGACCACGCCGTCGTAGGTCGACTGGGTGATGGTCAGGATGCGCGGCTTCTTGTTGACGGCTTCGCGCGCGAACGGATTGGCTTCGATCTTGCGGGCGATCGATTCGGGCGTGAATTCGGACAGCGGGATCGGGCCGATGATGCCCAGGTTGTTCCGGGTCGGCATCAGGAACACGGGAATCGCGCCGCACATGATGATCGAGTGCAGGATCGACTTGTGGCAGTTGCGGTCGACGACGACGATGTCGCCCGGCGCGACGGTCGAGTGCCAGACCATCTTGTTCGAGGTCGAGGTGCCGTTGGTCACGAAGTAGCAATGGTCGGCGCCATAGATGCGCGCGGCGTTGCGTTCGGACTTGGCGATCGGGCCCGTGTGGTCCAGCAGCTGGCCGAGTTCCTCGACCGCGTTGCAGACGTCGGCGCGCAGCATGTTTTCACCGAAGAACTGGTGGAACATCTGGCCGATTGGCGACTTCAGAAAGGCGACGCCGCCCGAGTGGCCGGGGCAGTGCCACGAGTACGAGCCGTCGTAGGCGTAGTTCACCAGCGCGCGGAAGAATGGCGGCGCCAGGCTGTCCAGATACGCCTTGGCTTCGCGGATGATGTGACGCGCGACGAATTCGGGCGTGTCTTCGAACATGTGGATGAAGCCGTGCAGCTCTTTGAGCACATCGTTCGGGATGTGGCGGCTGGTGCGGGTTTCGCCATAGATGTAGATCGGGATGTCTGCGTTCTTATGGCGGATTTCCTTGACGAAGGCGCGCAGGCCGACGAGCGCCGAGTCGGTATCTTCCAGCGAGCCGCTGCCGAATTCCTCGTCATCGATCGACAGCACGAATGCCGATGCGCGCGACTGCTGCTGGGCGAACTGGGACAGGTCGCCATAGCTGGTCACGCCAACGACCTCCATGCCTTCTTGTTCCATCGCCGCCGCGAGGGCGCGAATGCCAAGGCCGGAGGTGTTCTCCGAGCGGAAGTCCTCGTCGATGATGACGATGGGGAAACGAAATTTCATGGACAGCTCCAAAGCGAAGCGCCGTGGGGAGCGGCCGCGCCATCCCGGATCATTCCGAAGTGGAGCAGGGCCGCCGCGCACGGCACCGTAGAAAATGAGTAGCGGATTTTCGCAGAAATTGCGGGCTCCGGTGAGGTTTTTTTGCCAGCCTTTGTGCCAGCTTGTTTGCTACATTAACCACTCACGCAGTTCGGTGTCGCACCCTAGCTGTCCAGGTGGCGCCCGGCGCGCCGGACCCCCTCGGCCAGCAGCGCGGCAGCCAGCGCCGCGCCCAGCGGCACGGGCGACAATGCCGTCGTGGTGCCTTCCAAAAACGCGAACAGGCCCAGCGTGATGCCGAAGGTGGCAACGGCGCCGGTCAGCGTCAGCAGCCACGTGCGGCGCGCCAGCAGCGTCACGGCAGCCAGCGAAATCGCGATCTGCTGCGCGACCGACGCCGCGGCCCACTGGCGCTGGCGGTGCAGGGCTGCTTCGGAGCGCCGGTTCCAGTCGCGCGAGGAGGCTTCCCAGCGCTCCGCTTCCTTGCGGATCACCTCTTTCTCGACACGGTAGCGCTCGGCCTGCTGGGTGTAGCGGCCCGCATCGACGCCGGGCAGTGTGGCGGCCAGTTCGGCCAGGTTCTGGCGGCTGGACTTGGCCTGGTAATGGGCCCAGGCGTTGGCTGCGCTGGTCTTTTCCATCGCTGCCGTCGTCTTGAACAGGCTCGCGTCGTTGTGCGACGAGGTGCCGAGGAAGGCAAACAGCGTGCCAATCGTGGCCAGCACAGCGATCAGGACGGCGACACGGCCTGCAAAGCCGTCGCCGCCGCGCGAACCAGGGGGCCGAAGCGGCCTGCTCATGGCGCGCCCTTGCCGGCGCAGCGTTCGTAGGTGACGTAGGCGTAGTCGAATCCGGGGGCGTCGTCGCGCTGCGGCTGATGGTGCGTGTCGCGCGTGGTTTCAACCCACACGGCAGGGTCGATCGGCGGGAAGAACGTGTCGCAGGTGAAGCGGTGATCGATGTGCGTGACGATCATGGCGTCGGCCAGGCCGATCGCGGCATTGAAGATCTGCGCGCCGCCGATGATGCTGGCCGGCGCACCGTCCAGCAACGCAATGGCCGCGTCCAGCGATGGGGCGCGCTCGGCGCCGTCATGCGACCACTCGGGATTTCGGGTAATAACGATATTGCGCCGGCCGGGCAGCGGGCGGCCGATCGAGTCGAACGTCTTGCGCCCCATGATCACCGGCTTGCCGAGCGTGACGCGCTTGAAGTGCGCCAGATCGTGGGGGAGATGCCATGGCATGCGGTTGTCAACGCCAATCCCATTGTCACGGTCAATGGCTACCACCAGCGTCAGGTTCGCGGTCATGGCAGGGGGCGCGTGACGGTCGCGGCGTAAGGAGCTGGCATCGGAGGGTCCTGTAGGGTCTGGGGAATCGAGACCTTGCATGATACCAATATTTATACCGTTTATCGACGCTCAACGCACCAAACAGCAAGGTGTGCGCCGTACTGACAACAGAAGAGTAGTCTGCAATGCATCCGACCTGCGGAGCGACGGCTGGTGCCGTGGGCGCGCATCACGGAAGCGCCATTGCAAACCGGGAACAGTAATAAAAAGTAAGCAGTATGTACCGTGCCCGATTGTCGCGGTAAGGTCGTCGCCGGGTTGGGGTTGCCGGCGAATGCACGCATTTCGTGAATATTCCTGACCATGAGGCGACGTGTGCACGACACAGAGGCACGTGCTGTCGTCACCGCGTCACCGGACGTCATTCTTGATCAGAGTGGTAAAGAGGGTGGCTTGCAAAACGGGAAATTCCGTTGCTAGTTGTCATTTATATATTTTGCTGCGTCGCGTCAAAAACTAATGACTTTGAAGCTGAATTAGCATATAGTCTAGTTATGTTATTGATGTGCATCAAATGATGCAAAAATTTTGTTGCCAATTCTTTGATGAAGTCGGTTTCATTTTTTCTTTTTGAGTAGTACGCGTTGCGCGGCGCTGCAGCAAACAATTGGATAGGGCAGGCAAATCCAGCTTTCACGGCATATGTGGAAGCGGTTTCCGGCAGCAGCAGAGCTGGCTGCGCAGAACGGGCCATCAGGCCTTTGTCGTGGTCGCAAGCGTTTGCGGTGGATCGCAACACGGTGTGCCTGCCGGAAATATTTGCGCACCTTATTCAATTCATGATGATTGGATCTGTCACGATGAATAACTTCGACCCTGCTGCCGCTGTCGGCAAACACGATAAGCATCGATCGCGCGATGCCTCCGGCGAACTCGGCTCACTGCTCAAGAAGGGCAGTTCGCAGTCATCGGCCAGATACTGGCTGCCGTTCTTCATCAATCTTCTCAAAGTTTCCGATGTCGTCGTCCTGCTGCTTGCCGGCTTCGGCGGCTTTTTCGTGCGCTTCGGCCTCGATGCCAAGCTGACGACGGCCGGTCATCTTTTCATCTATTTGAGCACGCTCGTCATCATCGTGTCGCTGCACTGCGCCCAGGCGTACCGCGAGCGCGAGATCCTGTCGCTCAATTCCCTGCTGGGCAAGCTGGGTCTGGGCTTCTTCAGTGGTCTATCGCTGATCATGATTGTCGGCTATCTTTCCGGTACCTTGTCGGAGTATTCACGTGTGTGGGTGGCAACCAGTGCCTGCGCCTGGTTTGTGCTGTTGCTGGCCAATCGCCTGATCCTCACACGAATGATCTATCGCGCACGCATGGCAAACCTGCTCGATGAGTCGATCATCATCGTCGGTGCCAATGAGCGCGCCGAACTGATTGTCAATGCGATCAAGCGCAGCGGGCACGCGAATATCCGGGTGCTGGGTGTCTTCGACGACCGCGTCGAGCGTGGCATTCCGTCGACCCTGCGCCCTCACATGCTGGGTTCGACATGCACGATGCTCGACTATATCCGCGCGAATCCTGTCGACCGTGTCGTGGTAGCGCTACCCTGGCTTGCAACGGAGCGGGTCGAGGCCTTGCTCAAGAAGCTGCGTACCGTGCCGGTCAGGATCGATCTCGTCCCCAACAACGTTGTCTGGCAGTTCCCGTCCATTAATATGGAGCGTCTCGCGGGCGTGCCTGTTCTGACGATCGCCAACAGCCGCATCGGCGAGCAGATGGGGCGTCTGAAGCGCGCGGAAGACCTCGTGATCTCCAGCATCCTGCTTGCCCTGGTCAGTCCGGTGCTGGCGATCATTGCGCTTGCTGTCAAGCTCGACAGCCCCGGTCCGGTGATTTTCAAGCAGCGGCGCCATGGTTTCAATAACCAGGAATTCGAAGTCTGGAAGTTCCGCTCGATGAAGTTCGACGATTGCGCCAGCACGGAAGTGAAGCAGGCAACGCGCTTCGACAGCCGGGTCACGCGTGTCGGCGGCTTCCTGCGCCGCAGCAGCCTGGATGAGTTGCCGCAGTTGTTCAACGTATTCTTCGGTCATATGTCGATCGTTGGCCCGCGGCCCCATGCGATCAAGCACAACCTGGAATTCGGCGCCATCATTTCAGAATATTACGCCCGCCACAACGTCAAGCCGGGCATCACCGGCTGGGCGCAGGTGAACGGGTTCCGGGGCGAGACGGATACCCTGGACAAGATGCAGCGCCGTGTCGAACACGACCTGCACTACATCGAGCACTGGTCACTGACGCTGGATTTGAAGATTCTCGTCATGACGGCATTCTCGGTCTGGTTCCACAAGACGGCATATTGACACCCGGGCGGTGCGCTGCCTGGTCGTTACACGGTGCGCTGTCTGGAGCACGCGTATCGAACGCGTGTTTCTGAGGTCATGTAGTAGAATTGCAACTTATCCTGATTAAAAGACATGTTTGCCCGCTGGGTCCATGCAGTCTTTATTGCGCTGATGAAAAAGTGTATGGCGTGCATGTGTTGCAAGCAAGCGGGAAGAAGCGTGAAAAAATATTATTTGGGATGGGATTCTTCTTGTACTTACTGCGAACCAGCGAACGTCGTGATGGCTCCAGCGCTGCGCGGTCGGCAAGCCGACTGCCGGCCAGCCGTCTTTGCCTGAAGTTGACGGCGGCAGCTTGCGTCGTGCTCGCTGGTTCCTTGTCCGGCACGACTGCGCTGGCCGGCACGCTGCAGCCATTTGTCAGTGCTGGCGTCGAACATGACGACAACTTGTTCCGCTCATCAAGCGACGAAGCAACCCGTTCGGCCGCGCGCGGCGATACCTATCGCAGTGCCGGTGGCGGTGTGCGCTTTGAGCGACCAGTCAGTCGTCAGATTATCACCGCGTTTGCCGACTTTTCTTCGGTGAAATTTGACCGCAACAGCCAGCTGGATTATCTGCGCAAGGACATCCGCGGAGACTGGCACTGGTTTGTCGCGTCGCGGTTTGACGGGCACATCGGCGGCTACTACCGCCAGGAACTCGCCTCGTTCGCTGATTTCGACGTGGTCCAGCGCAACCTGCGGGTAAGCAAAAAGCAGTATGCAGATGGCCGGTGGCGGTTTCACCCGAGCTGGCAACTGCGCGGCGAGGTGTCGAAAGAAGAATACGCCTACGAGCTGGCGTCGCAGCGCGCCAGCGATCGCACCGAGGATTCGTGGGTGGCGGGCTTCGACTACCTGGCGCGCAGCGGCAGCACGGCCGGTTTCCAGCTGCGCCGGCTGGAAGGCAAGTACCCGAACTGGCTCACGGTCGGCAACACGGGTGCCGTGCTCAACGGCTATGACCAGGACGAAGCGAAACTCAATGTTTTATGGCTGGCAACGGGGAGCACGCAAGTGCTGTTTCTTGGCGGCTGGGTACAGCGCAAGCAGATGGGCCAATCGACGCGCGACGACAGCGGCACCAATGCACGGCTGATCGTCAACTACATGCCGGCGGGGAAGGTGAAGGTCACCGGCCAGGCCTGGCGCGAATTTGCCGCCATCGACGGCGCGCTGATCGGCAGTGCATTGGCCAATGGCGCCAGCGCCCAGGTGACCTGGGAAGTTTCGGCAAAAATCCTGGCCGAGGTGGATGTGCGGCACGAACAGCGTGAATTCAAGCCGTTCGGTGGGGCAGCCCAGCCAGTTGTCGCTGCCGATCTGGCCAGCGATAGCCGCGATACACGGTCGGTGGGACTCGTGTACAAGCCGCTGCGCAATATCACCATCAAGGCGCGGGCATTCCAGGAGCAGCGCTCGGGAAGCCTCGCCGCAGGAACGAATAGCTACAAGGCAAATGGCGGATCCATCAACGCCACGCTGCAATTTAACTGACTGATGGCGTAGAACTGTAACGAACTGGCAAAGAGCGGGCTGTATCGACGTTCAGCCATGGCCGGCGCCCATGAACGATCTGATGCGCACTATTGACACTTTGTGAATGGAATGAACTTAACATGAAACAAATCTTGCTTGGTATCTTCGCCATCTTGCTGGCATGGAGCATGGGAAGCGCGCACGCCGAAGAGCTGGTGCTCGGCGGCGGGGACGTCGTCAAGATCTCGGTGTTCGGCAACCCCGATCTGGGCGTGGAAACGCGCGTGAGCGAATCGGGCTTCATCACCATGCCGCTGGTTGGCCAGGTCGCTGTCGCCGGGCTGTCGAGCGCTGCTGCAGAAGCGAAAATTGCCAGCATGCTCGAGCGCGGCAATTTCGTGAAAAAGCCGCAGGTGAACCTCTTGATCACGGCGCTGACAAGCCAGCAGGTGTCGGTGCTTGGCCAGGTCAAGAAGGCAGGGCGCTATGCGATCGACGGTCGCCGCAGCGTACTGGACATGCTGGCGCTGGCTGGCGGCATCGACACCAACGGCGGCGACATCGTCACGGTCGTGCGTACCCGTAACGGCAAGGTCATGAAAGACGCGCTGGATACGGCCGAGGTAATGCGCACCGCTGACATGGCAGGCAACTTCGATCTGCAGGGTGGCGATGTCATCTTTGTCGAGCGCGCGCCCCGTTTCTACATCTACGGCGAAGTGCAGCGTCCTGGCATGCTGCGTCTCGAGCGCCAGATGACAGTGCTGCAGGGGCTGTCGGCCGGTGGCGGACTGACTGCGCGCGGTACCGAGCGCGGCCTTCGCGTCAAGCGCCGCGACGCGAGCGGCAAGATGCAGGTCATCAGTGTGAAGGGCGACGATCTGCTCCAGCCCGACGACGTCGTGTACGTCAAGGAAAGCCTGTTCTGACCATGCGCCGTTGCCCATCCCGGAAAGCGCTGCACGTGCGCGCGCCATTGCACCTTATTGAAAGCCAACCATGAACCCAAGCCTGTTGTTACTCGCCCTGCGCGCGCGCTACAAGATCGTGCTGCTCGCGCTTGGCGTGACGGTGCTCGCCGCCGTCGTCTTCAGCATGATGCAGCCAAAAAAATACGTCGCCACCGTGTCGATGGTCGTCAATTACAAGGGCGTCGATCCCGTCACGGGCCTGAGCGCACCAGCCCAGCTGATGCCCGGCTATATCGCGACCCAGGTCGACATCATCAAGAGCAAGAGCGTGGCGCTGAAGGTCGTCGACGATCTGGGCCTGGCCACTGCGCCAGACGCCCAGGCGCGCTTCCAGAATGCCACCGGCGGCAACGGCGGCACGCTGCGCGAGTGGCTGGCCGATTCGCTGCGTGGCAATGTCGACGTGGTGCCGGCGCGCGAGAGCAGCGTGCTGACGATTAACTTCCGCGGCACCGACCCGCAGTTCGTGTCGAAGGCGGCCAATGCGTTCGCCAACGCCTACCTCGACATCAGTGTCCAGCTCAAGACCGATCCGGTGCAGCGCGCCAGCACCTATATCACGGACCAGATCAAGACCCTGCGCAACCGCTACGAGCTGGCCCAATCGCGCCTGTCGAAGTACCAGAAGGACAACAACATCTACAGTGCGGACAACCGCCTGGACGTCGAGACCGCGCGCCTGAACGAGTTGTCGAGCCAGCTGGTGGTCGTGCAGAGCCAGAGCATGGACGCCGCATCGCGCCGCAGCCAGGCCCAGGGCAACAGCAGCAGCTCGCCCGACGTGATGAACAACCCGGTTGTGCAGAACCTGCAAACGAGCCTGTCGCTGGCCGAAGCCAGGTTTGCCGACATCTCGCAGCGCCTGGCGTCCAACCACCCGCAATACATGGCGGCTGCGTCCGAAGTGGCCAAGCTGCGCTCGAACCTGGAGCAGCAGAAGCGCAATTCGTCCAGCAGCGTGGTGGCCTCGGCCGCCATCAGCGAGCGCCGCGAAGGCGAGCTGCGCGCGGCCGTGGCAGCGCAAAAGGACCGCGTGCAATCCCTGAACGGCGCCCGCGACGAATTCAACCTGCTGACCAACGAAGCGGAAAACGCCCGCCGCGCCTATGAATCGGCCAGCCAGCGCCTGAACACGATCAGCCTGGAAGGCGAGTCCAAGCAGGCTGACATCGCGGTACTGAGCGCCGCCACGCCACCGCTGCAGCCGGCCGGTCCGCGCGTGTCGCTCAACATCGTGCTGGCAATCATTGCCGGTACGATTCTGGGACTGGGCGCTGTCCTGGTGCTGGAGTTGCTGGACCAGCGGATCCGTTCGGCCTCGCATCTGGTCGACGCGTTCGGCCTGCCGATGCTGGGCGTGATCCAGCAGCCCCGCGTGGCATCCAGGAACAAGAAGCCGTTTTCGAAGCCGCCTGGCGCCAAGGGCACGGGCAACATGACGCTGCCAACGTAATGGCGCATCAGCATAATGACCAGCATGGAGCGTCCACGATGAATTCCACTACTCCGGCCGTCGCAGTGACGGGCCATTCCGCACGTGGCGAGCGCGCCGCCAGCCACCAGTCGCACGATTCGATTGGCGCCATCCTGATCCGCAACGGGCGCCTGTCGGTGGCCGACGCCGACAAGGTGA
>Ga0308158_10001315_pt1 | contig 27429 bp, 28 predicted proteins | sample PhyBR2_FD_201038 | JGI IMG/M metagenome (GOLD analysis project Ga0308158, IMG submission 201038) | Phyllosphere microbial communities from UC Gill Tract Community Farm, Albany, California, United States - DLSLB.R2 | ecosystem: Host-associated > Plants > Phyllosphere > Unclassified | place: USA... | reverse complement strand
TGTCTTTTACGAATTTTTCGGAACTTTTCTTTTTAGATGTTTCCATAATCAAATCTAATTCTTTTTTGAAAACACTCCTTAACTATTATACTATATAATGTCTACTTTTAGCTGACGATTTACACATGATAGACGACGAAGTAGTAAAAGCAAAAGCAGACTATGCCCACCAGCTCGCAGTAGCAAGCAATATGAATTACCTAATGCTAAAAGGTTCAGATGTTTTAAATGGAGCAGGTTTAAACTAATAACTATTTAACGATAAAGAAAAACTCATAACATACAATATGAATACCACAGAATTTCTAGAAAATACTTTAGAACCTATACTTGTTGGTGATTTACTGAAACAAACAGAAGGAAATCCATTATACAACTTCTATATTCCCGCATACCAAAGAGGTTACAGATGGGACAAAGATCAAATCATGGATCTTTTAGACGATCTATATGATTTTATATACATAACTAAAGGGGATAAATATTGTCTTCAACCAATAGTCGTAAAAAAAATGACCGCTGGCAAATATGAAGTTTTAGATGGTCAACAAAGGTTAACAACAATTTTCATATTATTAAACTGTATTAAGAAGTACAATACACTACTCAAAACCTATTCACTTTCATACCAAACAAGACCTAATAGTGAATCTTACTTGCAAAAAATCTCAACAGAAATAAATGATTCTAATCCTGACTATTATTACATTAGTCAAGCTTATATATTGATTGATGAATGGCTTACCAATCAAATTGAAGAAAAGCCCTCAATTGCAAGCGATTTTCAAACGGCCTTTGGGAATTCAGTTGAATTTATCTGGTATGAAATTCTTGAAAATACCGTTGCTGTGGATGTCTTTACAAGAATTAATGTCGGAAAAATTGCATTGACAAATGCAGAACTAGTTAAAGCTGTATTTCTAAGTAAGGAAAATATGAAGTTAGGATTTTCAGAAAGAGATTCCGAAGTCCTAAACTTAATCCAAAATAGAATTGCCTTTGAATGGGATGAATTAGAAAAAAAATTAAGAAATGATAAATTTTGGTATTTCATATTACAATCAAAAAAATCGTACGAAACACGCATAGACTATATTCTAGAACTACTTTCTGACCAAAGTTCTCATACCAATGAATACGCTTCCTTTAGATATTTCTATTCAAAAATCAAAGAAAAGAAACAAGATTCAGCCTTAATAAAAGAACTTTCTGCCAAAAACTATTCATTAATCGAGGAGGAATGGGATAATATAAAATCAGTTATTGAAGTTTTCGAGGAATGGTATGCAGATCCTTTCTATTACCATTTCATTGGATTTTTAATTCTTCAAAACTTCTCTATTGTAGACATTAAAAACAAATTTCTATCTACAACAACACAAAAGTTCAATAGCTATATTAAAAAATCAATCTATGACATGTTTAAAGAGGTTAATATCACTTCCTTACAATATGGTCCAGATTCCAAATTAATATCAAAATTACTTTTACTATTAAATATTCATAGCACTTATAGTGTCCCAGATAACACGACTAGATTTCCTTTCGATTCTTATAAAGATAAGATTTGGAGTTTAGAACATGTCTATGCTCAAAATTCAGAAGATTTCAAAGAGAAAGATTATATCAATTGGTTACGCGAAAATTTAACATCAATTGAAAAAAAATTCAAATCTAAAGAGGCAAATGATCTTATCAAAGAAATGAAACATCAAATAAAACACTTTGAAGACTTTGATGGTAAGTTTGATAATATAGATTTTGTAGGTTTAGTTTCAGCGTCTGAAAAACTTTATTCTCAAGGTTTAGATGAACTTGATTCTGAATCTCTTTTAGAACTTGAAAAACTTCAAGAAGAATTAGAAGACGAAACAGATATAAAAGAAGATTTACTGGTCGGTGAACTTGTCACTCAAAAAAATAAAATTAACTTCTTGTCAGAAAGAGATTCCATTGTAAACCTTGCATTACTAGACAGAGATTCTAATTCTTACTTAAGCTATTCTCTATTCGATGTAAAACGTTCTAAAATCATTGACCTAGATAAAGAAGGAGCTTATATACCATTAGAAACAAAAAGGGTATTCCTTAAATACAATACCAAAGAACCAGACAATTTCTTCTATTGGACAGTAAAAGACAAACTTGATTACCTAGAAAAACTACAATTAACTTTAGAAAAATTCAAATATTAGTATGAGAACAACATTATGGAATTTACTCACTAATAATATTCCCAATCATTCAATAAAATTTGGTGTAGTTATACCAATGATACAGCGTGATTATGCGCAAGGTCGTTCAAATCCTAAGTCTTTAGAAATTAGAAATCAATTTGTTTGTGATTTAAAAGTTGCGATTGAAAATTCACAAAAAGCACAAGAATATCCATTAGAATTAGATTTTGTTTATGGCTATATCCAGAATGATATTTTTTACCCTTTAGATGGTCAACAACGTCTAACAACACTTTTTTTGCTTCATTGGTATCTTTCGTTTAAAGAAAATAATCTAAAGCTTACTTCATCAACGCTTTCAAAATTCACGTATCAAATAAGACAAACCTCCACAGATTTTTTTAGAAAATTATTAGAATTAGATTTTGATGAAGAGAAGTTTGATAAGCCTGCGTTTATACTATCGACCTATATAAAAGATCAAAGTTGGTTCTTATCAAAATGGATAGCCGATAATACCATCTTTTCATGCTTAAATGTACTAGATCTAATCCATGAAAAATTCAAAAACGCAGATATTCAGCTAACAACTTTAATTGATAATCACAAAACGCCTATTGTATTTAATTTCCTTGATATCGAAAAGCTAGGAATGTCTGATGATCTTTACATAAAAATGAATGCTCGTGGGGTTTCTCTAACTAGTTTTGAAAATTTAAAGGCGGAATTAAGTAAATTAATCAAAGAAAGTACGTTTAATAAAAAACATATATATAATTATGAACATTCTGAAGGTGTCTCAAGATTTGATATGTATAAATACTTCATTACAAAAATAGATACGGTTTGGTCAGATTACTTTTGGGACAAAAGAAATATAATTACCAACGTATTTGACAATAAACTACTAAATCTCCTTTCATACATTGCTTTAACAAATAAAGCAGCAGTTGATCCAGAAGATTTTGAACAAACACGTAATAGATTTGAGTCAGAAGAAATATTGCCAACTTTCTACCAATTCATCGAAAGTAAACTACTAGATGAAGATTCATTAGTAAACTACATCAATATTTTGGATTTTTTAATAAGGTCAGATAGTTCTTACATTGAGTATTTCAACCACAATAATCCGTACTTAAACATTGAAGATCTTCTCGATACACGTGTATATAATGGCGTTTACTCACTTTCAGCTACAGACAGACTAAAAGTTTATTCTATTGTTCATTTTTTACCATTAGTAAAAGATCGCGATAATGCAAGTATCGAATTGCTTAAAATGACAAGACTAATCTCCAATCTTTCAACGGTTTCTAATTTTTACAACAACTATAAAGATCTTAATGCAAGTTTGCTTGGATTATCCGATATATTTAACAACTATACTGGAGACATTTATTCTCAATTCTTACATTCTGAGATTTCTGGTTTCTACAAAGATCAAGTAGTAGAGGAAAAAATTAAAATACTCCTAATTTCTAAGTCTGACAAATGGTTACAATTAATTCAGAATATAGAATTAGATCCATATCTTAATGGACATATTCTAGTAATGCTAAAATTCTCAGGAATATGGGATGACTATAAATCAAATACTTCTCTGAATTGGAATATGACGCAAGATTTACAATTCTTTGAAAGTTTAAAAAATTACTATTCAAAATATAGTATGTATTTCAATGAAAATGGTTCTATTGATTTTGGAAATCAGCTATTCAGAAAAGAAATGTTATCAATTGATGATTACTTAATTCACGCAACAAATTTTCATTTTATCTCTGATGATAATCATAGAGATACAAGTTGGAAAAGATTATTCAGAGAAAGTGACAATGACAAATTTTCTAAATCCATTGGTACTTTAAAAGCTCTTTTTGATTCTTCGGATCAAAATATCTCTCCTAAAATAAATCTCAAAAACATCATAAAAACAAACAAAACTACCATACAGGATTGGAGAAAATATTTCATCACAAACCCCGACCTTATATATTATTTATCGGGCTATATTTTATTTGAACATAACTACAACATGATTTACCTACTAAATGCTTCTCGATATAGTGTAAAAGCCTATGAGTTAAGAACACTACTATTGCAGAGAAAATTGGAGGACTTGGGTATTTCTACAACAATTGAATACAAACAAGAATATGGTAAATCTATTATTGCTCAAATAGGTAATAGAAAATCAAAAGTAATTTTTTACTTCGACAAAAAAGATACTTTTGAAATAATAGAAAGAGGAAAGGGCTCAACAATATTCAATTCAGAAAAGAAAATAATAAATTACATAGAAGAAAATTATAAGAAATAAGTATTTAGATTTGCATTTATTCCGAAAATAGTAAAAAAAAATGTATTCAAATGCAATAAAACTTTTCCGCTTATCAACTGTTGATGAAATTCCAATCCCTGTACTACCTGCCAAAGTCAAAGCGGGTGGTTATGGTAGTTTTGAAAGTCCGGCATTAGATTTTCCCGATGATGTTATAGATTTGCTTAAATTTCTTATCAAAGATAAAGACACTACTTTTTTTGCTCACGTTACAGGTGATTCGCTTAATAATATTGGTGTATTTAATGAAGACTTATTAATTATCCAAAAAGGGTTATTTCCTAGAGAAAATGATATTGTGGTAGTTTTTTACCAAGGTGAATTTTATGTAAAAAGATATCTTCCGAAATATAAAGAAAATAGTCTTTCTCTAGAGGAAATAAGGCTAAAGTCAGAAAACCCTGCGTATACTGATATGTACATCAATGAAGATTCAGATTTTCAATTATGGGGTGTGGCAACTTTTAATATTCATAAATTAAGAAAATAATGTACGGCTTAATAGATGGAAATAATTTCTATGCGAGTTGCGAGCGTATATTTCGTCCAGACTTGCGTAACAAACCTGTCGTTGTTCTTAGTAATAACGATGGTTGCGCTATTGCTAGGAGTAACGAAGCCAAAGCATTAGGTATTCCTATGGGTGCGCCAGCTTTTAAGTATGAGCAGCTATTTAAAGAGCACAATGTTTCAGTATTTTCTGCAAACTTTATTTTATATGGAGATATTTCTAATAGAATTGTAAGTATTTGCCGTAGGTATTGTAAGGATATCGAGGTTTATAGTGTTGATGAATCCTTTTTAGATTTTCACGGTTATGATTATTTAGATTTACAAAAGCATTGTGAAGATTTACGAGAACACGTTTTCAAAGGTTTAGATATTCCCACAAGTATTGGTTTAGCACCTACTAAGACATTGGCAAAAGTAGCTAATAAAATTGCCAAAAAATTTCCTGATAAAACCAATTCTGTTTACTTATTAGATACTAAATATAAAATAGAAAAAGCGTTAAAATGGTTTCCATTGGAAGATATTTGGAGAATAGGAAGAAGATATTTTGAACGCTTTTCTGCAAGAGGTTTAAAAACAGCGTGGGATTTCACACAGTTACCGGAGCAGTTTGTTCAAAAAGAAATGGGTATTTACGGACTTAGGATGCATAAAGAACTTCGTGGCATACCTCAATATGATTTAACTGAAAGGAAGCCGAAAAAGGGCATTGCAACTACTAGGACATTTGATAGAAGAACAGATAATTTAGAGGTCCTTCAGGAAAGAGTTTCAACCTTTGCCTATAAATGTTCTGAAAAGTTGAGAAAACAGAATTCCTGTTGCAGATATGTAACTGTATTTCTAATGACAGACCGCTTTAAAACTGATTTAAAGCAATACAGCAACTCAATTACAGTTACTTTGCCCAATCCTTCCAATTCAGCCATGGAATTGTCCCGGTATGCGATCCAAGCATTGAATAAAATTTACCTTCCATACTTCCAATATAAAAAGGCTGGTGTGATGGTTACAGAGTTTGTTCCTGATAATGAAAGAGTGACAAGTTTGTTTGATGTTGATTACCACCAAAAACACAAGCCTGTTTTACAGGTAATGGATTATATGAATAGAAGATTAGGCTCTGATAAAATTAAATTGGCTTCCATGGATATTCAAAGAACTTGGAAAATGAACCAGAAAAACCTTTCACCACGATACACAACAGAATTAAACCAACTACTAAAGTTAAATGCAAAATGAACTTAGATTTTATTCCCACAATTGAACAAGAACAAATTTTTTCATTCTTTCATAAAAACAATAAGAATGGTATTATTGATGCAGTTGCAGGATCAGGAAAAACAACTACACTAGTAAATGGAATAAAATTTATAAGTCCGAGAAGTAAAATACTTTTTTGCGCATTTAATCGAAAAATTAAAACGGAAATAGATATAAAAACTCGTTCATTTAATAATGTAGTTGTAAAAACCACCTACGCACTTGGGCTTAATATATTACGAGATAATAATAAAGTTTTTCAAAATGCTAGGATTGTGGAAGACAAATACATAAAAATATTAGCAAGATATTTAGATAAAACACCCATTAATGATAGTAAGCAGACTCTAATACAAGATGCTTTCAACAAATTAAAAGATAAATTTGATGATATTAAAAAGAAGGAAAAAGAATCGAAAACCAATGAAAATAATGCATTGGCGAATGAATATATAAATAAAGATGAAGAATTAACATTTTATGAAATTGCTGATAGAAATTTTAAACAATTAATTTCACTTGTACGATTGACATTGAGTTACGGTAAAGACGAAGAAGGAATTAGAAAAATTGCAGAATTTTACGGGCTTGACATTAACCTAAATGATTTTGAAGAAATAAAGTTTTACAATATTATCATAAAAAATGTAATTTCTAAAGGAATAGAAGAATCTCTGAAAACAGGTGAAATTGATTATTCAGATATGATCTTTTTACCCGATTATTTTAAATTTGATTCAAATTATAAATATGATGTTATTTTCGTTGATGAATGCCAAGATTTATCAAATGCACAATTAAAAATTGTATTAAAATTCTATAATAAAAATGGTGGCAGAATTTTTGCCGTTGGAGATCCTTATCAGTCGATATATGGTTTTGCTGGTGCTTCTCCAGAATCCTTTAATAATATCAAAAAAATAATTCTGCCAGAAACTTTTAAATTGACTAATTGTTTTCGAAGTTCTAAAAGTATAGTTGCCTTAGCACAGGAAATAAGAGCAGATATCAATACTAATAATCAAAATGTAGGGAATGTACAGAAGATTGAATACAATCAATTATTTGATTTTACAAAGGCGGGTGATTTAGTATTATCACGATTTAATAAAGACATTGTTTTTACATTTTTTAAACTTCTTAAAAACGGTCAGTCATGTAAGATTTTGGGTAAAGAGGAAATTATTCAAGATATTATTGAATTTATACCGAAAAATAGACATCAAAATAAAGAATTCTATGTCAATTTAGAATATCAAGCCGAAAATATTTTTAAGGCTTATGAAAAAAAGTTTAAGGATAATGAAGAGAAAATTATGAAATATGAAGGCATTAAAGATATTATTATTTTCTGTTTTTATGAATTTCATAATGTAACCACCTTTTCGGAATTGATTATTCAGTTACGAAATTTTTTAGACAAAGACGAAAAAGATTCAATTACCTTATCATCAATTCATAAATCTAAAGGTTTGGAATATGATACCGTCTTTATTTTAAATTATCCTCTGTTGCCTTACAAGCCTTCAAAGGGAATTCAAAAAGAATGGCAGTCGTATCAAGAAAATTGTTTAAAATATGTTGCGATCACTAGAGCAAAAAACAACTTATATCTTGTTAATGAAGATAAAAACGAACAAGATGTTTCATCTTTGTTAAAAATGAAATATTTGGTTGAAGATTATATTGAAACAAATAATATCTTATTTGATGATATTGAAGATTTGCCTTTGTAAAGCTATTACACTTGGAGGAATACCAACTAATTAACCTAATTATGAAAAAACTACTTTATTGTTTGCAAAAATTCAATTGCTTTTTCTGTATTTAAATGATAATCATTAAAAACAACATTGTCATCTTGATCTATAAATATAAACCAAGGCGTTCCCCCAGTTCTATAATTATACATTATATTAGAAATGTTTCTTGTGGAATCATCTCCATTGTCTTGCCCAAAAGGAATTTTTAAATTATACTTTTTTTGTACTTCAAGCATTTTCTCATAAGTATTACTACTTGCACCTTCAAATACTGTTTGAACTGCTAAAAACTTAACGTTATCATTATCCTTTAAAGCATCAGTCATTACTTGTAGTGATGGCAGTCCAATGCTATGACAACCTGGACACCAGCTTTGAAAACAGTATATGACTTTAAACTTTCCTTTATAATCAGATAATTGAATTGGCTTGGTTTTATTTCCGTTTTCATCTACCCATTGTTCAATTTTCCATTCAGGAGCTTTTAGACCCTCTATCCCATAATTATTTTTTGTTGTATCCATTTTTTTTACTTTTATTTTTATACTATCTTCTTTTTGCCCCTTACAACCGAAAGTTGTAAACATCAAAATCATTAATAGTAAATATTTTATCTTAAGCATTTTCTTTTAATTTATCAGCATACATTTTTCGGAGTTTATTTACCTTTGGAGTAATTACAGCATTACAATATCCTGCTGAATTATTTTGATTATAGTAGTTTTGATGATATGCTTCCGCTGGATAAAAATCACCAAGAGGACTAATTTCAGTTATTATTTTATTATTAAAAATTGGATTAATTATTGCAATGACTTCTTCTGCTACAGTTTTTTGGTATGTATTGTGATAATAAATTACTGATCTGTATTGTGTGCCATAATCTGCACCCTGTTTATTTAAGGTTGTTGGATCATGACTAGTTATAAATACAGCTAATAACTCATCGTAAGTTATAATCTCAGCGTCAAAAGTGACCTGAATAACTTCTGCATGCCCAGTATTTCCATTACAAACCTCTCTATATGTTGGGTCTTTTGTTGTTCCGCCTGTATACCCAGAAATTACTTTTTCAACACCTTTTAATCTTTGGATTATAGCTTCTACACACCAAAAGCATCCTCCTCCTAATGTAGCTTTTTGTATATCTTTCATTCTTTTTGTAAATTTTTATTAAGCATTTACCCTACAACTCCCATGGTAATCTTGATGATAATCTTCTGCTTCATAAAATTTATTTAATGCTTTAATTTGAGTAGTGTATTTTCTAATCCCATTTTCATCGCTTAGCGTTTTTTCTATTGCTTCTTTTTGTTCATTATTCCGGTACAAAATAATGGATCTATATTGTGAAACAGAATCTGCATTTGAACTAGAATTTGTTCCGTATTTAACGATAAATTTTTTTGTTAGGGCTTCTAAAGAAATTATATCTGCATCAAACTCAACGTTTACAACTTCTGCATGTCCAGTTCTTCCACCGCATACATCAGAATAAGTAGGGTCTATTGATTCTCCTCCTGCATAACCAGAAACAGCATCGATAACTCCAGGAATATCTTGTAAAAACTTTTCTACTCCCCAAAAACAACCTCCTCCAAAGGTTATAAATTGTATGTTTTTCATTTTAATTGGTTTTTGATATTATTAATCTATTTTTTTCATCGACACTGAATTAATACAGTATCTTAAACCACTTGGTTGTGGTCCATCTTGAAACACATGCCCTAAATGACTATCGCAGACATTACACATTACTTCGATTCTAATCATTCCAAAAGAACCATCTTTGTGATATTTTATGGCATTTTCCTTAATTGGAAGTGTAAAACTTGGCCAACCTGTTCCACTATCAAATTTTTCACCTGAATCAAATAATTCATTATCACAACAAACACAACCATATTTACCTGGTTCATACCTTGAACAATGCTCGCCAGAAAATCTAGCTTCTGTTCCTTTTTTTCTTGTGATGTAAAATTCTTCTTCCGTTAATTGTTGTCTCCATTCTTCATCTTTTTTTTCAACTCTTCTATCTGGTGCTGGATTTCCATTGTTTGCAAAGTTTAGTACATCGTTCCATTTTAATATTTTATCTTTCATAATGTTTAGGTTTTAATTATTAAACAAAGTTATATACACATTCCTTTTTACTTATATTTTAAAATACCTTTTTATTTGTTTATTTTTCCTTGATTATTGATTTTTTACCAATCGGTTAAAATGAGAAATATTTTATATTTGTAAAATTATTTTCTTTTAAAACAAAAGCATTAAAGGAAAAACTTACTTTTCTATTGCAAATTTACTCAACAAAAAAAAGGAAGTTCTTTTTTGAACTTCCTAAATATTTATAAATATTTCCTTTAAATTAATTATCCCGAATAAATGTAGGTGATTTGTTGGTGTGCTTTTTTATAAAATTACTAAAAGCTTGAACATCACTAAAAGAAAGTTCTTCCGCAATTTCTTGTATTGGAATTTTCGAATATTTTAAAAGTCTTTTTGCTTCAAGTAATCTTCTATTATTGATAATTTCAATAGGAGATTTATCTATATGCATTTTAAAAAAATTAGACAATGTTTTTGGTGATTTAAAAAGCATGTCAGCATAAGCAGCAACTGTTGTCTTGGTTTTAAAATGTTTTTCTACAAGAAAATTATATTCTCGAATTATTCCTATTGCCTTAGAATCTTCATTAATATCTAAGTTTTGCTGCCTGTATTTTCTAACACTTAAAATTAAAAATCTTTTTAACAACGATTTAAGCATTTCTAAAGAATAATCGTCTTTCTGTTCAATTTCCATTTCAAGAACTTTCCAAATTAATTCGAATTGTTTCTTTTCCTCATGATCGATTCGAATTTTTGGAATTGTTGATGCCCCAAAAAACAAGAGTCCTTTACAACCTACATCACTATCATGATTTTCAACACAATAAAAAGGTTGATTAAACTGGATTACTCTTAATTTTTCAAATTCAATTTTCTGTATCGTATGAAAGCTGGTTAAAAAAAGAAAACAATCTTTTTTAACGGCTATTGGCTGGCTATCTATTATAAATTCTGCTTTAGTCCCAATATTCCATATAACAGACAATCCTGTTTTTAAGTCTTTATTAAACATGTACATTCTTTCAGGAACTATCTCTGATACAAATAGATATTCTTCTAACGTGCCTTTAAAAACCATATAGTTATTTGCTTAATTTTATTTTTTATCCATAAATGGATATTTATAATTTGTAGGCGGAACTAAATTTTCTTTTATAGTTCTAGCTGATGTCCAGCGAAGCAAATTAATTTTAGATCCAGCTTTATCATTAGTACCACTTCCTCTTGCACCTCCAAAAGGCTGCTGACCTACAACCGCTCCAGTACTTTTGTCATTAATATAAAAATTACCTGCTGATTGATTTAGCCTGTTGCTTGCAACTTCAATTACTTCTCTATCTTGGGCGAAAAAAGCACCTGTTAAAGCGTAAATTGATGTTGAATCTACTAAATCTAGAATTGCTTCAAATTCACTATCTTCATATACATATAAGGTTAAAATTGGTCCAAACAATTCCTCACACATCGTAACATACTTTGGATCATTAGTTTTAATTATTGTTGGCTGTATAAAGTAGCCGATTTCTTTACTGTTTATACTTTGGGTTATTACTTCTGTATTTGAATCCGCTTTGGCAGCTTTAATATATGAATTTAATTTATCAAAACTTTTTTCATCAATAACTGCATTCATAAAATTTGTATAATCTTCTGGGCTGCCAATTTTTATTGCATTTACTTGTTCTACTAATTTTTCTTTTACTGCCGGCCAAATACTGTTTGGAACATAGGCTCGTGAAGAAGCAGAACATTTTTGCCCTTGATATTCAAAAGAACCTCTTATTATTGCTGTTACAAAAGCATCGATATCTGCACTTGAATGTGCCATAATAAAATCTTTTCCACCTGTTTCCCCAACGATTCTAGGGTAAGATTTATATTTTTGAATATTATTCCCAATTTTTTGCCAAATATTTTGAAAAACTGCAGTGCTACCTGTGAAATGAATCCCTGAAAAATCTGGGTGATTAAATATAACTTCTGCTGCATCAGGGCCTGTTGGAAATATCATATTTATTATACCTTTTGGCAATCCTGCTTCTTTATATATATCCATCAAAACTTTAGCACTGTATATTTGTGCATTACTTGGTTTCCAGACTACCACATTGCCCATCATGGCAGCACTTGTTGGTAGATTACAGGCAATCGAAGTAAAATTAAATGGAGTAAGTGCAAAAACAAATCCTTCTAATGGTCGCCACTCTAATTTATTCCAAACACCATCTGGAGATTCTAGTTGTTCTTTATAAATTTCTGACATAAAATGAACATTAAATCTTAAAAAATCAACTGATTCACAAACGCTATCGATTTCTGTTTGATGAACACTTTTACTTTGACCTAACATAGTTGCTGCATTTAACTTTGCCCTATATTTACCCGCAATTAAATCTGCAGCTTTCAAAAAAATACTTGCTCTATGTTCCCAAGACATATTAGCCCATTGTTTTCTTGCATTGAGTGCTGCATCAATAGCCATGGTTACATGCTCTTTTTTTCCTTTGTTATAATCATTTGCCATATCTTCTGTCCAGGCAGAGACTGGCTTTAGCTTAAAACCTAAAGTTTTTTGTAATGGAAAAATAACCTTACTAAATTCTGGATATTGTGAAACACGAGATTCATTAATTTTTCCTGTTTTTTGAAATTGCTCATTTGCTATTAAAAATCTATCGGGTGGAATTTCTGCTAATATTACATCTGGATTTAGATTTTTAATAATATCCGAAAACACTTTTAAACTGTATTTTTTACTTGTAAGATGTTGACTATGTATAGTTCCAATTACAATTAATTGGTTTTTATTTCCCATTATTTAATTTCATTATTTAAGAAATCCCAAGATTGAGCAATATCTAATTCATAGGCTTTTGGATGACTTAAACTATTTAAGTCTTTGTGATACAGCCAATATAATTGCTTTGGGCTAAGATATTGTTCTGGATTAATCTTGTAGGGTATTGCCAAATTTATCTTCGACCTTTGAGTTTTGCTTAAAGGTAAAAATTTGTAGTTTGTTTTTTTAAGATAATATTGTGGGTCTTTATCTACTTTAAAAGCACTATGATTATTAATTAGAAAAAATCCTTGCTCTTTTGCATAATCGTCCATCTCTTTTAAAGAGGTCATATTTGTATCAAAGTCTATTGCTACTACTTCACGATTTCCAATAAATCCTGGTAAAGTTGTATAAACTGCTTTGTGCTGTGCCATTGTTGTTTCTCCAGACCAAAAACATGGAGTTTCATAAATAGTCTTTTTACTATAATTAAAATCAATTTTTAAATCATTCCCTAATAATTTCACATATTCTGGGATTGTCCCTTTGGTCATAAGTAATACTTCCACAATTTTGCTATACATGCTTAGTGGATCATAATTGTTTGTTAATTTACTTATAATATCTTCTCCTTTACTATTTACAAAATGTACAACGGGATTATTCCACGCTGGTTCATTATATTTTGCTAAGATTGCTGCATCTTTGCCAGATTTATTATTGTGAATTGCTAAAGGAATAAATTCATTTTCAATGGTTTCAACCATCAATGGGTGTGTTAATACGTCTCTTCCAAAATTAACACAAGTAGAGCATCCTGGTATTTCTTGAAAGAAAAGAAAAATTGGTTTATTTAGGCGAGTACTTTCTGCTAAAGCTTGGTCATAATCTCGATACCAAGCAATTTTACCCAACTCGATATTTTGATTTAAAGGATTTGTTTTAGTAGGATTAATCATTTATTATTTTATTATAATTTGATTCTGACTATATAAGATTTTATTTTACTCTATGCTCGTTTTTTCAGAACATTGTTATCATAAGAAGCTTGTATCAATTCTTTTATATAAGACTTTCCACATGACCTTTTGGTTTTATTATTGAAAATTATTCTATTATTGTACTCCAGTTAGGATCTCTATTTTTTACTGCTTTGATGTATGAGCAAACTGCAACAGCTTTGTATCCTTCTTCTGTTAATTTTTCAAAAGTTTTTAATACTAATTCTTTCCCAATTCCTTTTCCTCTTAGGTTATATGGCACTTCAGAATGTACTAGATACATCTTATCCTTTTTTTTAATAACATATTCTACTAGTGCTTCTTCGCCATTAATATTTAATGTATATTTTTTATTTTTTTTGTCGTGTTGTATTTCTAACATACTGGGTATAAGTTTATGCATCCATTTTAAGAGTTCATCTTTATATGGATTGCGGAGTTTTTTGCTTCCTATTGTTATTGTAGGAAAATTTAATTTGTTGGTTGTATATAGACTACGCAATTCTGCAGCATAATCTTCATTTTCAATAACATCTAAAAATTTATATGGTAAGCCAATCTTGTTCAGTAATAGCTGATAATAATGTGTTTTCATGCATCCTTTTTCACCATAAAGTTTAATTTCGGGTATATTTCTCATTACTTTATATTAGTCTTTTTAATGATTATAAAGTTATGCTTTAATTAGTTTTTAATTATTATATAAAATTCCCTTTTATTTGTAAATTATTCTTTAGCTTAATTTAAAAAAACGACATATCTAATATTTTTGTGTCAAAAAATAATGGATAGATCTTTAATTCTATTTATTAATTGATCCCCATCTACAAGGTCAATAGGAATTTCTCCTTTTTTTCTTTTAGCTTTTTTAGCCTCACGAGAAAATGAAGAAGTTGTAAATATTAGCCCTTTATTCGTTTGTTCATTTGCTTCACTTCTTAATTTTGTCAATACTTCTTCTGTAATTATTGGAGTATTTAATACTAATTTAATTAAAAATTGATAAGAGATAATTCCTGTTTCTAAATAAGCTATTGCGGTAATTTCATCTACCTCTGTTTTTTTATAAATGTAATAACTTGAAAAACCTATTCCTTTAAGTAGTTCATTAAAAAATAATACTTGTTTATCTTGAGATAAAATGTTTATTTTTCTTATCAATTCTTTTAGTTTAAAGTTTTATTAATAGATAATAAAGCATTACATAAATATTATTTAAATTACATTAAGAATCCATTTACGGGTTCAGTTTTTGAAGGAATACTATGGTTATTTATCATTTCTTTTAGGTCTATTTCGATTGTATTTGATATTGATGTAATTGGCACATCATTATATGTTCCTTCAAATGGATTTTCAGAGTAGTCTCCAATTTTTTCCATTAAGTAGAACACCCAGATGATAAGAGTGGATAGAGGTATTGTTAGCCAAATTCTGTCCATAAATACATCCATAATTCCAAAAGGAGTTAATACGGCGAAAAATAGAGTAAGCCAAAGTGCAATTGATGCATACTGTCTTGGAAAAGGGAAGGTTTTTATCCGTTCACTTTTGCCTTGATCTTCATAAAAATTATGAATGATTTTTTGAAGCTCCATGTGTCTAAAGTCTTCAAAGTATTCTTGGTCTCTTAATTCTTGTAGACGTTTGGATTGAGTAAGCATAATATGAGTAGCTAAATTAGATTTATTTTTATATTTTTCAAACTCTTCGTCGCTAATACAGCTCATAAGCTCCTCATCAAGTTTGGTATAGTAAAGTTCACAAATATTTGGCGACACTATCCCGTAAAGTGTGTAAGTTGAAAAGTTGAGGCTTGGATTTTATAATCTGAGCCTTTCTTCAAAAATAAGCATAAATTGGTTTAGAACAATCCCCCAATTTTGGGTGGGCATTGTCCACTTTTTGGTGGCTTCTCTGAGGGCAAGATACACCGATTTCATCACGGCATCATCCGTTGGGAATGACATTTTGTTTTTGGTATATTTTCTTATTTTTCCGTTCAGATTTTCGATTAAGTTGGTGGTATAGATGATCTTACGAATTTCCAAAGGGAAGTCGAAGAAGACGGTGAGCTCATCCCAATTTTCCCTCCAGGATCTGATGGCGTAAGAATATTTGGATTCCCATTTTTCGGCGAAGTCCCGTAAGGCAGCTTCTGCAGCTTGTTTATTTGGTGCCGTGTAAATGTGCTTCATATCTGAGGTAAAAGCTCTTCTGTCCTTCCAAACAACATATTTACAGGCATTTCTAATCTGGTGAACCACGCAGATCTGGGTCTGCGACGCAGGGAAAACGGATCGGATGGTTTGGGTAAAGCCATTGAGATTGTCGGTAGCGGTAATCAGAATATCCTCTACACCACGGGCTTTGAGATCCGTTAGTACGCTCATCCAGAAGCTGGAACTTTCGTTCTTTCCCAGCCACATGCCCAAAACTTCCTTTCTGCCTTCACGATTCAGGCCCACCGCCAGATAGATGGTTTTGTTGATGACTTTGGAGTTCTCACGGACTTTAAAGACAATGCCGTCCATCCATACGATAAGATACAGATCATCCAGAGGGCGGTTCTGCCAGGTTACCATTTCACTTGCTACTGCACTGGTAATGCGGGATATGGTGGAAGTAGAGACTTCAAAATCGTACATTTCCCGAACCTGTTCTTCGATATCGCTTACGCTCATCCCTTTTGCATAAAAAGAGATGATCACGTTTTCCAAGCCTTCGATTATATTATGTCTTTTAGGAACTAAAGCAGGTTCAAAATCCCCATTCCGGTCTCTGGGAACCTTGATTTCAGATTCTCCAAAAGAGGATTTTATTTTTTTTGTTCCGTGACCGTTACGGTAATTTCCGTCTTTGGTCTTTTCATGCTTTTCGTTGTCCAGATGGGCATCGAGTTCAGCGTTCAGCATGTGCTCTACGGCACTTTTATGCAATTGTTTGAAGAAAGACGTCAAGTCTTCTCCACTTTTAAAAGATTTGTAAAATTCTTTGTTGCTTAATAATTTGTACGTCTTCAAACTAACTTGGACATTTTGGAATAAATCCTTAAGGAGTATTTAGGGTTATAAATTTATAAATTTCTGTTGAAAATACAACTGTCTTCTTTTTCGGATTGAATCCGATTTTATTTGTCTTCTTTTTTCCAAAATTTGCTCAGATCTTCCGAAGTACACATCCGCTGGAGGAAGGTTTTTCAAAGATTCGTGATATCGGTTGTTGTTGTAATTTTCTACGAATTTTTCTAAAGCTTCCACAAGTTCTTCAGGATGATAAAAATGATTGAGTTTTACCACATTTTTCATCGTTCTATGGTATCGTTCTATTTTCCCTTGGGTTTGCGGATGCATCGGCTTTCCGTGAACCTGCTTCATCTTCAAATCGTCTTTCAGGTAGGTTCTGAGTTCGTTTGATATGTAGCAGGAACCATTGTCTGAGAGTAATTTCGGTTTGGCTTTAGACTTCAACTTTGCTTTTTCAATCGCTGTATTTACTGTTCTTTTCACATCTTCAGCCTTCATCGAATCACAGAGTTCCCAGTGGATGATATACCTGCTGTAGTCGTCTAAAACAGTGCTCAGATAGTACCAACCCCAACCAATCACTTTAAAATAAGTGAAGTCTGTCTGCCACATTTGATGCACAAATTCTGTCTTATCCTTAAATTCATTTGCTGCTGAAAGTAAAAAATGATTCGGTGCAGGGATTAAATCCCGCTGCTTCAAAATCCTGTAAACACTGGATTCTGAGATAAAGACACCTTGTTCATCGGTAATTTTGTGCGCCAGTTCTCTTGAGGAAAGCTCCGTATGTTCCAAAGCGATTTCTACGACCAAATCTTTTTGTTCTTCCGGAATGCTGTTCCATTGTCTTTTAGATGTTCTTTTGGACGTTTCCAAGCCATCGTAGCCGTTTTCAAGGTATTTCTGATACCACTTATAGAAAGTACTTCTTGCAATCCCAAAGCTTTTCAAGGTTCGTTTTACACCAATTTCACTCGTAGTAACTTCTTGAATAATTTCGTATTTCTCACTTGCTGATAATCTCATAAACTTTCTGTATTTATGGGTCAATCCAGCATGTCTAAGCTTTTTTTTACAATGTCATAGCGCAGAACCAAATCGGCAACCATTTCCTTCAGTCGGGCATTCTCTTTCTTCAAATCCGACACTTCATCACTCGTGGCTTCTCTAATAACATCGCCATTGAGCCGTTTTTTACCGGCTTCCATAAATTCTTTGTTCCAGGAATAAAACTGAGATTGGGCAATATTATGCTGTCGGCATAGTTCCGCTACAGAAGTTTCTGCACGAAGCCCTTCCATTACGATTAAAATTTTCTGCTCGGCTGTAAAGATCCTCCTTGTATTTTTACGGATGTCTTTTACGAATTTTTCGGAACTTTTCTTTTTAGATGTTTCCATAATCAAATCTAATTCTTTTTTGAAAACACTCCTTAACTATTATACTATATAATGTCTACTTTTAGCTGACGATTTACACATCCCAGGCATATAGTTGCTCCAGATTATCTTTGTAAAGGGATAAATATGAAACGATTTTTTCTATATTAAAAATTTGGGGTTGTTGAATGTTAGATATAGTTCTTTCCATTTCACGTAAAATGTTTATAAAGTTTACAGTTGAACATTGCAAAATATTTAACTTACAAAAGTTTACGGATTAAAGAAAAGTCTCAAACCTTTCAAAATGGCAAGTATAACCGTTTGGGTGTTTTACAAGATAATCTTGATGATGTTCTTCTGCAGGCCAAGCTTTTGTAAATGGTTCTAATGTAGTTACAACTTTCCCGTTCCATTTATTCGATTTGTTAACAATATCAATTACCTCCAGTGCGGTGTTCTTTTCTTCTTCATTTTGATAGAATATTGCAGACCGATAACTACTACCAATGTCATTCCCTTGTCTGTCTATTGTTGTTGGGTTGTGAATTCTAAAAAAATAATCTAATATTTCTTTAAACGAAGTTTCAGTAGTATCGTATGTTAACTCTATACCTTCAGCATGGCCTGGATGAAAAGCATAAGTTGGATGTTCATTTGTACCACCCAAATAAATTACCTCTGTGTCTTTTATACCTGGTCTTTTTCTAAATAAATCTTCCATTCCCCAGAAACATCCACCCGCTATATATGCTTTTTTTAATGTACTCATGTCTTATTTTTATTTAATAATCTATTGTTCAAAGGTATACTTATTTTGTGTTTAGCACTTTGTTTATTTTACATGTATTCTTGTAAGTAATTCCCTTTTATAAAAATGTTTACCCCTTCCTATCAATTAATTTAATGGTTTTAGTTTTTCTAACATCGTAGGGATAAGCTCACTAACTGTAGGATGAATGTGAACTCCATCTCTAAAAACTGTGTAGGGTTGTTTTGCATACATTAAATTTGTAATCCCATTTATTAATTCATCACCGCCAACACCAAAAACACAAGCGCCTAAAAACTGATTGTTTTCAGCATTTATTATAGCCTCCATAAAACCAAAAGTTTCTCCTTTTTCCTTTGCTCTTCCAACTTTATCCATAGGCCTATGAGCTACTAGAATTTTATGACCATTACTAATAGCTTCTGTTTTTGTCATCCCAACTCTTCCTAGAGGAGGGTCTATAAACAACCCGTAGGTTGTTATTCTATCGCTAATTTTACGATTTTTTTCTCCAAAAAGTTGATTTTCAACAATTTGATAATCATTGTATGAAGTATGCGTAAATGCGCCTTTCCCGTTACAGTCTCCCATTGCATAAATACCTTCAACATTGGTTTGGCAATATTCATTTACATTAATAAATCCTCTATTGTTCTTTTCAATCGAAGTGTTTTCAAGTCCTAGTAAATCTGTATTAGGAACTCTTCCTATAGCTAACAACAAATGCGTACCAGTTACATTATCCCCATCTTTTGTTGTTGTAACGGTTATGGTATTATCATCATTCTTATATGCTTTAATAGTATCTGCATTAAAAATCATATCAATTTTTTCAGCATCAAATATTTCTTTAACAGTTTGGCTAACATTTTCGTCTTCTCTTCCAATTAACCTCGATCCCCTTTCTATTATGGTGACTTTACTACCAAATCTGCGAAACATTTGCCCAAACTCAAGCCCTATATAACTCCCTCCAATAATAATTAAGTGTTTAGGTATTTCTTTTACTTCTAATAACTCAACATTTGTATAATGAGGAACCTGTTGATATTCTTCTGGGACTAATGATCTTCCACCTACATTTATAAATATTTTTTTTGAAGTAATAGTTTCGTTGTTGATTTCGACTACATAATCGCTAGTAAATTTGGCTTCACCTCTAAATAGAACAATGTTTTCATTGCTTTGAATACCATCCTCAATACCATTTCTAGAAATATCTATTAGGTTTTCTTTTCTTTGATTTACTTTTCTTAAATTTGTTTTTGTACCAACAGGGATTTCAATTCCAAATTTTTCCCCATGTTGAACGTCCCATGCTCTGCGAGCACTTGCTATGTAAGTTTTAGTTGGAATACAGCCATAATTTAGGCAAGTACCTCCAATTTTACTTTTTTCAATAAGTGCTACCTTTCCTTTTTTAGAAAGAGAAAATGCTAACGGAGTTCCTGCTTGTCCAGAACCTATAATAATAAAGTCGAATGTTTTCATATTAGTAATTTTTTTAATTCCATTTTAGTTTTTTTCTTTCTTCCCAATAATAGGAAGGATTAATTGCAAAAGATTTTAATTTTTCAAGTTCGATATTTTCTAACTCAAACTCGTTTGCTTTTAAGTTTTGTTGTAAATGGGCTAAATTATTTGCACCACTTAAAACTGTACTTCCTTTAAAACAATCCATACAAAATCTAATTGCAATAGCATCAATTGTTACTTTATATTTTGTGGCTAATTTTACAGTTTCATTTTGCAATGCACTATAATTTAGGTATTGATTTGAAAGTATTCTACCGTTTGCCAAAGCTTCTTTTATAATGATTTTTTTATCTTTGATCTTATCTTTAATTTCTAATAAACTTTGATCTAAAACATTAAATGTTACTTGAAATGAAGTAAAAAGCGGTTCGTCGTTTATTTTTATATTTAATGCTTTTTTAATTACTTCAATTTGTTTACTTCCACTAGTTGATAAGCCAATTTCTATATTATTTTCTTTTTTAATTAGGTATAATTTTTTTAAAACTTCAGTACTTTCCAACACTTCGCTTTCTTGAGTTACAGAATGTATTTGATACAATTTTAAATTAGGGAGTAACTGTTTAGATTTTTCCCATTGCTGATTTAATTTTTCTAAAGAATGGTTTTTATCTTCGTGAATTGTAGCATTAAAATCAAAATTTGCAATATAGGTGTATCCCCATTTTGTAGAAATACTAACCTCATTAGCATTTTTTTCTTTAATTAATTCAATTAAAATATCTTCTGCAATGCCATAGCCAGGAGAAGAATCGAAATATTTTACTCCTAAAGACATGGCTTCTTTTAAAAAATCCAATCCTTGCTGCTTATAGTGCTCTAAATCAAATTTTTCCGAAGAGTCAACCTTGTTTTCATTTATGTTAATATAAATAGGTCTACCAATAGCCGCTGTTCCTAAACCAATTTTAGATGTTTTCAAATGTTGTAATTTTGTATGATTTACCGATTTAGAAAATTTTTCTATTACCAATTTCAATTTAGGGTTAATATAATTTTCGCAAAAAGGCTTTTCTGGATTGGAATGATAATAATTTAATTGGTCTTCAATATTCAATTTGAAAGCTACATAAGGAAGCACCTGTGTAATTATGGTATCATTGAAATCTTTTTGCAATAGCTGTAAAGTAGTAATCGCAGTGTTTTTTTGTGCTTCATCAAAATAATACAGCGCAGAACGATATTTTCCTCTCATGGAATGCATTGCAGTACAACTGTGCGTATGCAAATGAATTTCAATAAGTGCCTCAAGTGTTATTAAATTAGTATCAAAAGTAATTACTACTGCTTCAGAAAATGTGGTGGCTTCCCCATCAGAATGTATCCAACCTTGCAGCACTTCTTCAACACCTATCAACGATTGAAAAATTGCTTCTGTACACCAATGACAACTTCCTCCAATGCCAATTTTTTCTTTACCCATTATTATATTCTTGTTCTTTTTTTGATTTTTTTTGATTTATTTTCTTCCATTTTTAACATCAAAACATTGTCTTGCTAACAAGCGTTTTTTACTATTATTTTAATGTTGGTATTTGTCCTTGGGCTAATTTAATTCTTGTCCATAAATTCATATTTATGGTTATATAGGCAATTTCTGCGATTTCTTCTTCTGTAAAAAAAACTGTAAGCTTTAGATGAAATTCATTAAAATTAGAACTTGTTCCTTCATTCAGCACATCGGTATATTCTAATGCTGCTTTTTCTTTTTCAGAAAACAATTCTGAGTGCCAATAACTTCCTAAATTATCAATTTTTGCTTGTAGAATATTCAATTTTCTCGCTGTTTCCTGATGTAGAATGCCACAATAACTACATTTGTTTACCGTTGCCACTCTAAGCCTAATGAGTTGTGCTAGCTCTTTATCTAATTTCAAATCTGCGGTATAGCCATAGGCTTTTGCCATAGCGACAGCAGCAGTCATGAATTCAGAATTAGAAGGGTCAAAATTGGTATTTATAAATTTAATACTCTCCATAGCAAAATTTCCTTAATTGTTAAATTAGTTCGGTTTCAAAATACACTTTGTTTGCCACTGTTTTATGCACAGGACATTTTGAGGCGATTTCTTTTAACTTGTTTCTTTGTTCATCAGTAAGATTCCCAATTAGTTTTATCTTTTTAAATATATGGTCCAATTGTCCCATATCTTCAATATTCACATTTAATTCTGAAGAATGTCTTTTAGAATAGCTTAAATATACGAAAACCTCTTTTAAATCCCATTGTTTTCTTTGTGCATATAATTTTAATGTTAAAACAGTACAAGAGCCAATAGCCGCATTTAGAAGCTCATATGGAGATAATCCAAGATCATCGCCTCCAAAATCTTTTGGTTCATCTCCAAGTATGTGATGTGTTTTTGTGTAAATATGGTTAGTAAAAGGCACCATAGTTTCATGATAGACTAGTACTTGTTCTCCAATTGTGTCTTTCAGATCCTCCGAAGGTTTCTCTTTAATTTCTACATACCTTTTTACCCAGCTTCCTATAATTTGAGTCACATAGAAAGCGTCTTCTTTTTTACTAATCAAATGATCTGCTCCGTTTAAACTAATAAAACTTTTTGGATGTATCGCTTTATGATATAGGGAAGCTGCATTTTCTATTCCTACAATTAAATCGTGAGGAGAGTGCATTATTAATATTGGTTTTCTCAATTTTTTCACTTCTTCTTCTAAAGTGTACTTTTCCAAATCATCAAGAAACTGTTTTTTTATTTTAAAAGGTCTACCGCCTATAGATAGTGTAGCTTCTCCTTTATTTAAAATAGTATCTTCTAGATTTCCAAAATGTTTTGTAACATGTTTCACAAAAGAAGGTGCAGCTATGGAAACTAATGCTTCAATATTTGGTAATTTATTAGCACTTATTATGGCAGCTGCTCCACCTAAGGAATGACCAATTAAAATGGATGGAGCGACATAATTTTTGGTTAAAAAAGTATTAACATCTATAATATCTGAAATATTATTAGAAAAAGAGGTTTCGCTAAAATCGCCATCACTATGTCCTAATCCAGTAAAATCGAAATTAAGTACGCTTATCCCTAAATTGGTTAACTCGCTAGAAATGTTTTTAACCACGGCTAAACTTGAAGAACAGGTAAAACAATGTGCAAAAATTGCAATTGTATTAATTTCTCCATTTAAAGGCGTTATTAATTGAGCAGATAATAATGCTTCATCTTTGTTTTTTATTTTCAGATTTATTTTTTTCCACTTCATTTTATATATTTAAAAAATATAATATCCTTTAATATTAAATTCTGGAGAATTTACTGCTCTTATTGTTTCACTTATTCCTTCTGTAAGGAACATCATTTCTTTTTCTATAACAAAAGAGTTTATTAAATAGGAAGTGTCAGTATTTGAACAATATAGGCAATTGTCGTCTAATGTTAAATTTAAAACGTACCCTTCCTCTTCTAATTTGCCAATGAATTCCTCTTTCCCTATCTCCATAGTAACATGTAGTTTTCCGCTTTTATAATGGTTTATTACTTCTGTTGCTTTTTCATAATCTTCATCTTGTATTTTTAATACTAATGCTCTAAATCCTCCAGAAGTAATTGCAACAGGTTCAATACTTGCCATCATTTCATTTTCTAGGATGGTTTCAATATTTTCGTTTTCAAGAATATTTTTAATATTCATTACTTCATAATATTCGCCACTATATAAGGTTTTCATAATTATTTATTTTTTTATTAGTCTAATTCCACTATACTGCCATCTCATATTAGGATGGAAAAAGTTTCTATAGGTTTTCCGGCTATGTTCTTTAGGCGTCGCAACAGATGCACCTCTCATTACCATAGTGTTTATCATAAACTTCCCATTATACTCACCTAAAGCACCTTCAATTTTATTAAAATTAGGATAAGGTAAATATGCACTATTTGTCCATTCCCAAAGTGTTCCCCAATTAAGATGCTCAGAAGCTATTTCCCATTCGAATTCGGTTGGCAAGCGCATTTCCATATATTCCGCATAGGCAAAAGCTTCATAAAAACTGATATGCTTTGCAGGTTCATTGAGCGGAATTTTTTCTAACCCATTCTTGTCATAATGATACCATTCTCCATCAATTTTGTGCCAGTACAGCGGAGCTGTTATCCCGTTATTATTAATCCAATGCCACCCATCATCATGCCATAGATTAAAATTCTGATACCCTCCATTTTCAATAAATGCGATATAGGACTCGTTGGTAACCAGTTGGTTTGCAATTTCAAAAGTGTTTAAATAGACCTTGTGAACACCGAGCTCATTATCGAAACAAAAAGATTGCTCTTGATGTCCTATAGTATATATTCCCTCTACAATTCTTATGAAATTTGGCTCAACCTTATCTTCAACCGTGCCGACAATGCTGGAAACGATAGGGAAAGTGGGTTGATGTCCTAAAATATATTTAATATCATAGACAAACAATTCTTGATGTTGTTCTTCATGATTGATTCCTACAGCGATAATGTCTAAGATTTCTTTTTCCAAATCACGCTCTAAAAATGTTTCCATTGCCTTAGTAACATAGTCTCTATAAGTATAAACGTCTTCAACTGGAGGTCTTGTCATTACTCCTCGTAAGGGACGTAAAACTCTTTCTCCAACATTGTTATAATAACTATTGAACAAATAAGAGAAATCATCATTAAACACTTTGTAATCTGCTACATACTTTGTTAACACAAAGGCTTCCCAAAACCAAGTGGTATGGGCCAAATGCCATTTGGGTGGCGAAACAAAATCAATAGGTTGTACAGAATAATCTTCAATTAACAATGGAGCGCATAATTTTTCAAAATTGGCTCTCACCGCTATAAATTTCTTTCGTAAGTGTAAAATATTCATGTATTTGTATATAGTTTTATTTTGATCTATAGCTAATTATTTGTTTTCATTAGTGTTTATTTGCATAATTTAAGGCAAATAATAATAGATTAACCCAGGTTTTAAACATTTAACACATTGAGTTTTGCTCTTCTGTTTCCATTAAAATAGTAGCTACCATTTTTTTTAATTCGGGGGTTATACTTTCCAAAAACCATTTGTTTTTTCCATGCCACCTAAAATTAAGTGGAGAGGGGTGAACTAATGGAAAATATTTGGGTAGAAATTCTTGATAGCTAATGACTGTTTCAGTTAAATTTTTATATGGATTATCTTTTAAATAATACTCTTGAGCATATTTTCCAACAAGAATGATAAGTTCTAGGTTTTTCATCTGCTCCATTATTTTATTGTGCCATTGTGGTGCACATTCTTTTCTTGGTGGCAAGTCTCCAGATTTTCCTTTACCAGGGAAACAAAACCCCATTGGCATAATAGCGAACAATTCTGGATTATAAAACTGGGATCAAGTTCAAAAGTTGGGGGAAATATGATTAAGGTTTAAATTTGTGGTATGTTAAACAGCTACGAGATTTTAAAGTTAGTACTGCCGGAATTTTTGGTGGAGTATTTTGATATTACAAAGACACAGGAAATAGACGGCGTACTTCACATATCTTTTGAAGAAAAGTCTAATCCGCCTGCAGAGCTCTCAGACAGGCTGTTAAACTCCAAAGGATTTCTTCCTGAAATTACGGTGGATGATTTTCCCATCCGTGGTAAATCAGTTAAACTTCATATAAAAAGACGCAGATGGTTGGATGTGAAAACCAACGAAACACTCCAGCGGAATTGGGAGCTGGTGGCTAAAGGAACTCGCATGACACAGGATTTTGCGGAGTTCTTAAAAAAAATCAGCCGATACTAACGAGCTCAACTGCAAGGTGATTGGCCAGCTGTACGGCGTGAACGGCAAGAAGTTTCAAAGACAATATAAAAACCATTTAAGCGGGTTCAAAACCTGGGGGCAGAAACCTCATGCAGAAGACTGGCTGGTTTTTCCCGAAAACATTTCCGAGGAACTCTCCCTGGATGAAGTGGCCCTTTCTGACGGAGAACTGTACACGGTGCTCACCTCCAAGAAAGCAAAGGGCAGAAAAGGCTCTATTGTGGCTGTGGTAAAGGGAACCAGGAGTGAAGATGTGGTAGCACATTTTAGAAAAATCCCGCAGAAACTTCGAAAGCAGGTGAAGGAAATCACTTTGGACATGTCCGGCTCCATGAAGCTTATAGCCCGGACCTGTTTCTACAATGCTGCACAGACAGTAGACCGGTTTCATGTGCAGAAATTAGCCCTGGAAGCCCTGCAGGAGATCAGGATAAAGCACCGTTGGAAGGCCATCGACAAGGAAAATGAAATCATTGCGGAAGCCAAAAAGAAAGGAGAAAAACCTGAATTTGAAGTCTTTGAAAACGGAGATTCTCTGAAGCAGTTACTGGCCCGCAGCCGATACTTACTCTATAAAAACTGCGAAAACTGGACACAAAGCCAGAAGGAAAGGGCAAAAATCCTGTTCGGGAAATATCCGGATTTACAAAAAGCGTATCAGTTAAACGATGAGTTGCGAAAGATCTATAATCAGAAAATAATCAAATCCGTAGCCATGCTCAGGCTTGCCCACTGGTTTAAGGACGTAGAGGAGTTCGGAAATAAAGCGTTCAGCACCGTTGTTCGAACCATCACCACGCATTATAATGATATATTGAATTATTTTACCAACCGCTCCACAAATGCTTCTGCCGAATCCTTCAATGCAAAAATCAAAAACTTCAGAATCCAGTTACGCGGAGTAAAAGAAAGGTCTTTCTTCCTATACAGACTCACCACACTTTTTGCCTAATCCCCCAGGTTTTGTTCTTGATCC
>Ga0308158_10001312_pt1 | contig 27483 bp, 26 predicted proteins | sample PhyBR2_FD_201038 | JGI IMG/M metagenome (GOLD analysis project Ga0308158, IMG submission 201038) | Phyllosphere microbial communities from UC Gill Tract Community Farm, Albany, California, United States - DLSLB.R2 | ecosystem: Host-associated > Plants > Phyllosphere > Unclassified | place: USA... | reverse complement strand
CCTTGTGCAGCTGCTGGATCACGGACTGCGGCTTGATCAGCGTGTCGGAGCTCGCATACGCCAGGCAATCGCGGCCACGCCATTCGGCGATCTGCTTCCACCAGCTTTGCAGCGCCGGCGCATTCGCGTGGCCATTACCGGCCTCAAGCTGCGTGAGCAGTTCGATCAGCACGTCCTTGACGTTGCCGACGATCGGGATATCCACCTTCACGCGCTTGGAAATCGACGACGGATCGATGTCGATATGGATGATCTTGCGCGGATGCGAAGCAAAGTGCTTCGGGTTGCCGATCACGCGGTCGTCGAAGCGGGCGCCGATGGCGATCAACACGTCGCAATGCTGCATCGCCATGTTCGCTTCATAGGTGCCGTGCATGCCCGGCATGCCGACGAAGTGCGGATCGGACGAACGCGACGCGCCCAGGCCCATCAGCGTATTCGTGATCGGAAAGCCCGTGGTCTCGACCATGCGATTGAGCTCATTCGAGGCATTGGCCAGGATGACGCCGCCGCCCGCATAGATCATCGGCCGCTCGGCATTCTGCAGCAGCGCGACCGCTTTGCGGATCTGGCCGGCATGGCCCTTGTCGACCGGACGGTACGAGCGCATGTCGACTTCGCGCGGGTACTCGAACAGGCATTTGTTGACCGTGATGTCCTTCGGGATATCGACCAGCACGGGACCGGGCCGGCCGGTGCGGGCGATGAAGAAGGCTTTCTTGATGGTCGAGGCCAGGTCGCGCACGTCCTTGACCAAAAAGTTGTGCTTGACCACCGGGCGGGTGATGCCGACGGTGTCGCATTCCTGGAACGCATCCTGGCCGATCGCGTGGCTCGGCACCTGGCCCGAGATCACGACCATCGGAATCGAATCCATATAGGCGGTCGACAAGCCGGTGACGGCATTGGTGACGCCCGGACCGGACGTGACGAGGGCGACGCCCACGGTGTTCGAGCTGCGCGAATAGGCATCGGCGGCATGCACCGCGGCTTGTTCGTGGCGAACGAGAACGTGCTGGAATTTATCTTGCTGGAAGATCGCGTCGTAGATATACAGAACCGCGCCGCCCGGATAACCGAAAACGTGCTTGACGCCCTCTTCTGCCAGACAACGGACAACGATTTCAGCGCCCGTGATGGGGACTGTTGGATCGAAACTCATAACCATTCCTTTCAAAACCCATAGGGTTGATTGATCGGATGCTCGTTCCTGGCGATATGCGTGCTGCGCTTACAACCCTCAGGCTCCACTTCTTTCTGCGTGCACGTCGATGGTTCGGGTCGCCGTAGGGACCGTACGCATTGACGCTGGGCGCAACTCGTTAGGCTTGAGTGTTTGTAGCGGTTGGACGCATCTCTCGCGCTTGTGGCACGGGTCGGAGCAAACTGCCTACAAATGAAAGCGTGCCATGGCGGACGGGGCGTTGTGGGCGACTCCCGCATGACGTTGATGCTTTGAGGGTGCAAAGCGTGAGGAACACCATACCGCGCCGCACCATTCTGGTCAAGCTTTGTCTTTCGACAAGACGTGCCCATCGCTGGCGCGGATAGCTGCCAGGGCGCGCCTGCCGGGTGGGCACCGGAGGCAGCGCGCCGCACTATCGCATAGCGCACAGAATGCGGACCCGCCCGTTTTTGGTGCGTGTGCCACGCGTGTGTTGTAAATCCGGCGCACCACAGTAAAATCTAGATTATTGCCATATAGAAATCATGCTCCAAAGAAAAAACGCTTAAGATCCTCCCTTCGAAACTACGTCTTTTAAACCACCTTCTGCCCCGGATTCAGCTATGCAAGCGCCCAACGACAATCTCCAGGAAATGGCCATGGCCGCCATGACGGCCATCGACCGCGCACAGGCGGTGATCGAGTTCGATCTCGAAGGCCGCATCCTGCATGCCAACCGCAATTTCCTGCTCACCCTCGGTTACGAGCAGGATCAGGTCATCGGGCGCCAGCATGCCATGTTCTGTGAACCCGCCTACCAGCGCTCGCCCGAATACCGGATGTTCTGGCACAGCCTGGCGAAGGGCGAGTTTCATACCGGCGAATTCAAGCGCATCCGCAGTGATGGCACACCGGTCTGGATCCAGGCCACCTATAGCCCGATCTTCGACGCCGACGGCAAGCCGGTCAAGGTCGTCAAGTTCGCCACCGACATCACCGAGCAGAAGCTGCTGGCCACCGAATCGCGCGGCAAACTCGACGCGATCGGACGTTCGCAGGCGGTGATCGAATTCGACATGCGCGGCAATGTCTTGTCTGCGAACGAGAATTTCTTGCGCACCATGGGCTATACCGAAGACGAGATCGTCGGCTGCCACCACACGCTGTTCTGCGACCCGGAACTGGCCAAAAGCGCCGAATACCGTCACTTCTGGGCCGACCTGGGCCAGGGCCGGTTCCAGGCCGGGCGCTTCCAGCGCCGTGGCAAGCACGACGCCGACATCTGGATCCAGGCCACCTACAATCCGATCCTCGATGCCACCGGTAAACCGTACAAGGTCGTCAAGTTCGCGATGGACGTGACGGCCCAGGTGCGGCGCGAAGAACTGGTGAGCGCCAAGATCGACGCCATCGGTATGGCCCTGAACGGCCTGGGCCGCTCGATCACCGAGATCGCCGACGGCGCGCGCGAGTCCGCCGCGATGGCGGCGCGCACCCAGGACGGTGCGGCCAGCGGCAGCCGCCTGCTGGAGCGTTCCAAGGGCGCCATGCAAGCCATCCAGACCTCGTCGGGCGACGTGCGTGAAATCATCGACACCATTACCAGCATCGCCGGCCAGACACACTTGCTGGCCTTCAATGCCGCGATCGAAGCGGCGCGCGCGGGCGAACATGGGCGTGGCTTTTCGGTGGTGGCCAACGAGGTGCGCAAGCTGGCCGAGAAGTCGGCACTGGCAGCGCGCGAAATTTCCAAGCTGATCAACGAGACGGTCAGCCGCGTCGACGAAGGCACCCGCCTGGCAGGGGATGTGGAAGACGCGTTCGCGCGCATCCTCGAGTCGGTCGCCGCCACCAGCAGTTCGATCGCCGGCATTGGCAGCGCCACCCACCATCAGGCCGACTCCACCCGCGACGCTTCGCGCCTGCTGGCCGAGCTCGAGGCAGTGGCGCGAGAGCGCTAGGCCATGCAGGCCACTTCCAGCAAGCGACTGACGCTGGCGCGCATCCGGATCGGCGCAGTCGGGATCGGCGTTCGGATCGAGGCCGTGCTCCAGGCCCTGCCGTTGCCAGAGACCCTTGGTCGCCTGCCGCTGCGCACCCATGCGCTGTTCGGGATGGTCGAGCACGAGGGCATGGCGGTGCCGGTAGTCGACCTGGCGCGCTGGCTCGACGTCGGCGCGGCGCCGGCCGACGCCGTCCCGCAACTGCTGTTGCTGCGCGATGGCGACCGTACGGTCGGCCTGCGCGTCGATGCGCTCGAGGAGCTGGTCGAGGTCGAGGCAGCGGCGTTGCAGCGGCTGCACCACGGCGACGATCCGGACGACGTGTTCCACAGCGCCGTGCCGGCCGGGAACGGCGTGCTTCTGAGCCTGCTGGAAGTAGCCCGGCTGGCCGATCTCGCGCAGTGCTGGAGCACGGCGCCGACGGCCGCCATCGCCGCTGCGTCCGCCGCGCCGCCCGCAGCCGGCGCCCTGCAAAGCACCTGCTACGCGCTGCTCGACACCGGCCACGGCCTGATCGGCGTGCCGCCGGCCGCGCTGGCCGAAGTGCTGGCCTTGCCGGCGCTGACGCATATCGGCAGCAGCGCCTGGTGCCGATGGCACGACAGCCAGCTGGCACTGGTTGCCAGCACAGCGCTGTTTCAGGCGCCCGGCATCGACACGCGCGTTGCTGCTGCGCCCCTGCTCGCCGTGCTGCAGCACGCCGACCTGGCGCTGGGCGTGCCGGTGCAGGCCGTGCTGCGGCTCGAGGAATTCGGCCCCGGCGTGCCTGGCACGGACGGCGTTGGCGAGAATGTGATCGATGCCAGCGGCGCCACGGTGCTGCTGGTCGACGTCACGCGCCTGCTGGCGCGGCATCCCGAGGCGGCCCTGGCGCGCGGCGAGAGCGGCACGTCCACCGCCAGCACCAGCGCCGGCGCCGGCGCCAGCAATGCCGAAGCCTATGTCGTGTTCGATGCCGCCGGCCTGCAGGCGCTGCCGCTCGCCGCGATCGAACAGATCGTGCCGCTGGACGTACCGCTCAGCCCCACCATGGCCTGGCATGGCGCGGCCATCCCGCTGATCGACCTGCGTGGGGAGGCACCGGGCACGGATGGCGCGGTGCTGGTGGCACGGGGCGCGCAGGGGCTGGCCGGCCATGTCGTGCGCCGCGTGCAGTCGCTGATTCCGGCCGGGGCCGGCCGCATGTTCAACATAGGCGCGAACGGCGCCGAGTTCATCACGACAGACGATGGCGGACAGGAAGCCACGTACCGCATTGCGACACTGGCCTCTGCACCGGGCATGCCGCAAGGGGCCACCTGAGCCTGCCCGTCTGCCAATCAGCGTCACGGTGATCCCGATGCAGCGGGCATGGCGGGATTGGCGCCTGAGCGATTCCGATGCAGGTCGGGTGGTTTTTTGCTAGGATGCGACAGTTTTCCCTAAAGCACGCCCCACTTGCGCGCCTCCCCCTGAACCTGCATGGCCACAGACAAAGAACTTAACGACTTTCTGCAGAATGTCGAACGGCGCGCGTTCAAGCAGGCGGTCTATGCGGTTCGCAAGGACGAATCGGCGCTGGACATCGTGCAGGACGCGATGATCAAGCTCGCCGAAAAATACGGCGACAAGCCGGCCGCCGAGCTGCCGATGCTGTTCCAGCGCATCCTGCAGACGACGATCCTCGATTACTTCCGCCGCGAAAAAGTGCGCAATACCTGGGTCAGCCTGTTCTCGGGCTTCGGGCGGGGCGACGGCAACGACGATGATGACTTTGATATACTCGCCTCACTCGAGGCCGAGCAGGGTTCGGCGGCCGCAGAGTCGAGCGCGGACCAGGTCGAGCGTACCCAGACCTTGCGCTTGATCGATGACGAAGTACAAAAACTCCCGACGCGTCAACGGGAAGCCTTCCTCATGCGTTACTGGCAAGATATGGACGTCGCCGAAACGGCGGCAGCAATGGGATGTTCCGAGGGCAGCGTCAAAACGCATTGCTCGCGCGCCACCCACGCCCTCGCGGCAGCGCTCCAGGCCAAGGGAATCACACTATGAACATCGACGACATCAATCTGGCGTACAAGATACGCCACGCGCTGGACGAACAGCTCGACCACCTGCCGGCCTCGACGGTTGACAGGCTGGCCGCCGCGCGCGCCGCCGCCATGGCGCGCAAGAAACCCGATGCCGCCCGCTTCGGCTTTGCTTCTGGCGCCGGCTGGCGTGGGCTGGGCGCATTCCTCGCCGGGCCGGCCGTATCGCGCCTGGCCATCGCCGTGCCGCTCCTGGCACTGGTGATTGGCATGGGTGGCTTCTACCAGCACGAACAACAGCAGCAACTGGCCGCACTGGCCGACATCGACGCCGCCGTGCTGGCCGATGAATTGCCACTGACGGCCTATCTCGACCCGGGTTTCAACGCCTATCTGGAGTCGCAGCAGCGCCAGCAATGACCAAGAAGAACGTCTCGACATCGCGCTTCCCCGTGCTGAAGACCGTCATCGGCGTCGTGGCCGCTGCTGCGCTGGCCTGGGTGATCGTCGATCGTTTCGAGACGCCGTCCATCCTGCCCGCAGCAACCGAAACAATCGCGAGCGTGCGCCCGCTGCGCAAGGCTCCCGACAAGCCGCTGTGGCGTGACCTGAACAGTGCGCAGCAGGTGGCGCTCGCACCGCTCGCGCCCGAATGGGACCGCATGGAAGGCGCGCGCAAGCGCCGCTGGATCGAGGTGTCGGCCCGCTTCGCCTCGATGCCCCCGGCCGAGCAGCAACGCGTGCAGGAACGCATGCGCCAGTGGATGAAACTCACGCCCCAGCAGCGTGACCTGGCGCGCGAAAACTTCAGCAAGACCAACAAGCTGGCCCAGGGCGACAAGGCCGCCAACTGGGAAAACTACAAGCAGCTGTCGGCCGAAGAAAAGCGCAAGCTGGCCAGCAAGCCCTCCACGCTGCAAAAGAGCGCACCGATCGCGTTGCCGGACGCGCCGCAACTGGTCGTGCCGATGCCGTGCGCGGCAAACACGACGCGCCGGGGCGCCGAGTGCGTGCTGATCGGCACGCCCGATGCGGCGGCGCCGTCGGCGATTGCCGTCGTACCGGCGCCCGTTGCGCCAACACCGAGCACCGTGCCGCCGCTCGCGCCTGCCCCGGCAGCCCCCGCAAATGGCGGCGCTGTCGCCACATCAGGCGTCCAGCCCGGTACCGCGCAGGCCGCCAATGCCGGCAACTGAGCCGCCGGTCATGCTGCCCGAGGCTGCACTGGCGGCCGCCGGCACGCCCACGATCAAGCGGCGCCTGGCGGTGATGGTGTACGAATTCTTCCTGCTGTTCGCAGTCGAAATGCTGGCCGTCCTGCTGTATCTGCTTGTCACCGGCAACCGTCAGGACACCGTCTTCCAGCACGGCCTGAAGGTGTACCTGTTCGTGGTCACGGGCCTGTACTTCACCTGGTGCTGGCGCGACAGCGGGCACACGCTGGCAATGAAGACCTGGCGCATCAAGCTCGTCAAGCCGGGCCATGCCCGCCTGCCCTGGCGCGTCGCCATCGTGCGCTACCTGGCAGCCTGGGGCTGGTTCGCGCCCGCGCTGATCGTCTGCGCGGCCTTCGGGCTGCATGCGAAGGCCGACATCGCGATCGCGCTCGCACTCGGCGCTGCTGCCTGGGCGGCAACGGCCTGGCTCGACCGCGACCGGCAATTCCTGCATGACCGCCTGGCCGGCACGCGCCAGATCGGCCTGCCGAAGCCCGTGTCCGGCAAGAGCAAGGGCAAGCAGCTCTGACGCGCACTGGCCGGCGCAGCCCGGCATGACAGTAAGGCGCCATGCAGCCTGCATGATAAGCGTGGCATTCACGCACCAGCCCGATGATCGTCGCATCAATGCGGCCAAGCTGTGACATCATGCGGGTCCCGAAACAAACATCAGCCCGAGTGCGCTTTGTCTCCCACTGCGCACGGTACGTTCTCCGAATCAGCATCAGAATCAGCCAGCATGCCCGACACCCGTTTCCAGGCCCTGTTCGACCAGGCGCCAATCAGCATCCAGATCCTCGCGCCATCCGGGCACACCACGCGTGTCAACAAGGCATGGGAAAACCTGTGGCAGATCCACGAAGGCACGCCGCTGATGGCGTACGTTCTCAGCGACTACAACGTGCTGCACGATCCGCAACTGGCCGACAACGGCATCGCCGCGTTGCTGGCGCGGGCGCTGCAGGGAGAGCCGGTTGAATTGCCGGCAGCGCTGTACGACGTCAGCGCGCTCGATGGCCACGGTCCGAAGCGCTGGGTCACCGCGAAGGCGCGGCCGATCAAGGACAAAGCCGGCAACACACTCGAAGTCATGCTCATGCACGAGGACATCACCGAGCGCATGGCGGCCGACAGTGCGCTGCGCCTGCGCGAACAGCGTTTTCGCTCGCTCGTCATGGCCACGTCGCAGATCGTCTGGTCGAATACCCCGGATGGCCGCGTGCTGGAAGACTCGCCGTCCTGGCGCGCCTTTACCGGCCAGACCTACGACGAGTGGAAGGATTTCGGCTGGGTCGATGCCTTGCACCCCGATGACCGCGCACCGGCCAGGGAACTGTGGCTGGCCTGCGTTGCCGCGCGCTCGGTGTTCGAGACGAAGTACCGGCTGCGCTGCGCCGACGGCAGCTACCGCTGGACCGCGGTCAAGGGCATCCCGATCCTGACCGAGGACGGCGCGATCCGCGAGTGGATCGGCGCCAACAGCGACATCCACGACATGATCTCGGCCGAGCTCGAACTGGCCCAGCGGCTCGACCGCGAAAAACGCAACAGCGCCCTACTGGCCAAGGTCGCACAGGCCAGCCGCACCCTGCACACGGTGCTGGCGGCCGAAGACATCGCGCAGTCACTGGTGACGGCCGTGCGCGACATCCTGCAGACCCACCAGGCGGTTGTCTCGCTGACCGAAGCGGGCGGCTGGACCCAGGCGATCAATGCCGTCTCGCTGTCGGACAAGTACGCCGTTTACCGTGGCTACGATGCCAGGACGGACGGCTCGGGAATCTACGCGCAGGTATGCCGCGACAACCGCGTCATGCGCCTGACTCAGGCGCAGCTCGAGGCGCATCCCGCCTGGCGTGGCTTTGGCGAGCATGCCGGTGCGCATCCGGTGCTGCGCGGCTGGCTCGCCGTGCCGCTGATCGACCGTATGGGCAATAACATCGGCCTGATCCAGGCATCCGACCGGCTTGAGGGTGACTTCACCGACGAAGACGAAGCCATTCTCGTGCAGCTGGCGTCGATCGCCGCGACCGGTTTCGAGAATGCGCGGCTGTACGGCTCGCTGCAGGATCAGGACCGCCGCAAGGACGAGTTCCTGGCCATGCTGGCGCATGAACTGCGCAACCCGCTGGCGCCGATCGCCGCGGCGGCAGAAATGCTCAAGTTTGGCACCGCCAACGAAGAACGGGTACGGCGCTCGAGCGAGGTGATCAGCCGCCAGGTGCGCCACATGACGTCGCTGGTCGACGACTTGCTCGACGTGTCGCGTGTGACCCGCGGCCTGATCAAGCTGGACCGGGCACTGCTCGACCCGATGCAACTCGTGGCCAACGCCGTCGAGCAGTCGCAGCCATTGATCACGGCGCGCGGCCATACGCTGAGCGTGACGGGCGACACTGCCGGCGCCCACATCGCCGGCGATGCGCACCGCCTGGTCCAGGTGCTGGCCAACCTGCTCAACAACGCAGCGAAGTACACGTCCCATGGCGGACGCATCAAGGTAAAGGTGGCGCGCGAACGGGAGACGGTGGCGATTACCGTGCGCGACAATGGCGTCGGCATCGATGCGTCGCTGCTGCCGCGCATGTTCGACCTGTTTACCCAGGCCGAACGCTCGCCGGACCGGACCCAGGGGGGCCTGGGCATCGGGCTGGCCCTGGTCAGAAGCATCATCGACCTGCATGGCGGCAACGTCATCGCCGCCAGCGATGGCATCGGCCGCGGCAGCACGTTCACGGTCCGTCTTGCCATTGCCGACACGGTCACCGGCGCAGTCGATGCAACGGATGCGCTGCGCTTGCAACAGCGATAACTTGTCACGCGGAATTCGAAATACGTCGTTGCGGGAATACCCCAATAATTGAACGGTCTACGAACTCGTCAATCATTGAATAAGGGTACGCCATGCACCAATCACATCTTCGCGTCGTCATCATGGGCGGCTCCAGCGGCATCGGCGCCGCCACGGCCATCGCCTTCGCCCGCCAGGGCGCCCATCTCGTGCTCGGCGCCCGTGGCAAGGAAGGCCTCGACGACGTCGCCCGGCGTTGCCGCCAGGCTGGCGGCCATGCCGACGTGCTCGTCGTCGACGCCACCGATGCCGACGCCGTCGCCGCGTTTGCGCAGGATGCGCGCGACCTTCTCGGCCAGATCGACCTCTGGTTCAGCAATGTGGGCAGCGGCGTCGTCGGCAAGTTCGCCGATGTGCCGATCGCGCACCACCGCCAGGTCATCGAGACCAACCTGATCACGCACATGAACGATGCGCACGCCGTGATCCCGATTTTCCTGGAGCAGGATTACGGCATCTGGGTCAACATGATTTCGTCGGGCGGCTTCGTTGCCACGCCGTATGCGGCGGCCTACGGCGCCAGCAAGTTCGGCCTGCGCGGCTTCAGCGAGGCGCTGCGCGCCGAACTGGGCAAGAAGCGCGACATCCACGTGTGCGACATCTACCCGTCCTTCGTCGACACGCCGGGCTTCAAGCACGCCGCCAACTACACCGGCGCCAAACTATCGTACCCGCCGGGCGTGCTGGCCCCCGAGAAAGTAGCCAACGCCGTCGTCGCCCTGGTGCGCAAGCCGCGCTCCGTCACGCTGCTGGGCGCGCCGGACGTGACCAAGAAGCTCACGCAACTGGCGCCGGACCTGCTGGCGTCCGGCATGAACCGCTTCATGGAAACCTGGGCCAGGCGTGCCGACCCCACCGAAGACACGGTGGGCGCGCTCTACGAGCCGCAGCAAGGCGCCAGCGGCGTGCACAGCGGCATGGTGAAGCGCCCTGCCCGCCCGCGGCGCGAGGTTCCGGCTGGCGCCCAGTCGAGTGACCGCACGCTTGCCGTGGGCGCCGTGCTGATCGCGGCCGCCATCGGTGTCGGCCTGCTGGGCAAGCGCACGGACAATTAATACGCCAGGTTGACCTGCATGACGGCAGTCGTTCCGCTGACCTCGTTACCGACGATCAGCAACGGCTTGCCGTTCGGTGACTTGTGCGCCGGGATGAAGGTCAAGCCTTCCGGTCCCAGGTCGCCCTTGTCGCCGTCGCGCGTGTTCAGGTAGGTCACGAACGATGCCGACGCCGGTTTCGTGATGTCGTAGACCATCACGCCGCCGATGCGCTCCAGGCCGACAAACGCATATTGCTTGTTGCCGAACTTGCCGACCACGACGCCTTCCGGCTCCGGGCCTTTCGAAGCACTGCGGTCTTCCAGATTGTTGTTGTCGTTGCTGGCGTTGAAGCGCGCGTTCGCCAGCGTGCTGGTACGGCGTTCGAATTCGTCGCCCGAGTCGTACACGCGCTTGATATCCGTGTCCCAGATCGAGAACGAACGGCCCCCAAACGTGTACAGCTCGGTGCACTGGCCGGCGGCGTTCTTGCCGGTCATGCCACCGCCGTTGGGCGTTGTCGTCACGCGCAGCCGGCCCAGGTTCGAATCGAAGGTCGCACTGCCGGCGTTCGGGAACACGCTCGGATCCAGGCCTGCCGTGCAATGGGCGCGGATGCGCGTCTCTTCATTGAAGCCCGGCCAGTCGGCGCGGGCGTCGCCCTCGTTCGCGGTCAGCAGGTAATGCTTGCCGTCGACCGTATAGCCGGCAATCGCATCCGGCAGGTACATGCCCTTGACTGGCTGCGGGCCGATCTTCGTGGCTGGCGTGCCGCTGTTGGTATTGGTGCCGCCATCTTCGTCCGACGCGTCCAGGCCGAAGCCAGCAACGTTATGGTCCTTGAAGCCGAGCGGCTTGATCGCCGTGACCTTTGTGCTGGCCACATCGACGGTGGCAATGGCATTGTTTTCCTGCAGCGTGACCCAGGCCGTCTTGCCGTCTTCGCTGACGGTGATGTATTCCGGCTCGAAGTCCTGCGCCGCCGTGGCCTTGGGACCAAAGATGCGGATGCCCTGCGCGCGCAGCGCCGTTTCCTGGCCATTGAAGCTGCGGAAATCAGCGGTGGCGACGTTTGGCGTGCCGCCGCGATTCACGGTGATGATGCTGACCGCGCCTTCCGGATCACTCGTCCCGGCCACGCCGTAGCCGCTTGGCTCGCCTTCGTTCGCGACAAGCACCTTGCTGCCGTCCGGCGTGAACACCAGCATGTCGGGCAGCGCGCCGACTTTGACACTGTTGATCAGCTTGAGGTCGGCGGCATTGTAGAACGCCACGGTGCCGGGGTCGGTCTTGACCGCCGCTTCGATCGCCAGCGCGACCAGGCCGTCGTACACGGCGACGCTGTTGACGGCCTTGCCGAGGCCCGCGACGCTGATCGTGCCCAGCAGCTTGGGCGCAGTCGGTGCGCTCAGGTCCAGCACGTCGACGGTGCCATTGGCGCCATTGACGACGAACAGGCGCTTGCTGGCCGCATCGTAGGCGGTGATCTCGGCCGCGCCGACGGCGCCGCCGTTGTAGCTGCCGATTTTTTCCAGCGTCAGCGTGGTAGGCGTCGGTTCGTCGTCATTGTCGCCGCCGCAGGCAGCGAGCGTGCAGGCCAGCGCAATCGTGGCAATCATCGGAAGGTAGCGGGTGGCAGGACGGGAGCGGCGCAGCATGATGGTCGGTTTTCCAGGGATGAAAAACCGCCAGCATAGGACGCGTCGATGACACTAGCATGACATGTCATCAACACGCTCCCCGTCACCGGATCAGAACTGGTCGGTCTCGCGCAGGAAGCGCCAGCCGCCGGCCGGCATCGGGCCCATCGAGATGCGGCCGATGCGCAGGCGGCGCAGTGCGGTCACGCGCAAGCCCACGTCGCCGCACAGGCGCTCGATCTGGCCGCGCTGGATGTTCTTGCCGGCGATGCGCAGGCGCTGCTCGCTTTGCCAGCTGGCCTTGAACATGCGGCCAAGCTTGGCCATGCCATTGTCGGCGATCTGGCCGTCGACCTCGACAACGTATTCGGACTCGTTGCGCGATGCATCGTCGACCAGCTTGCGGATCACGCGGAAATCCTGGCTGAACACGATCAGGCCCGAAGCCATGGTTTCCAGCGGCGTGGCAGCCGTGGTCTTGAACAGGTGCCGGCGCAGGAACGGCTTGCCGCGCCCGTGTTCCAGCACCTGGTTCTCGGCGGTGATGCTCGCGAGCGCCGCCTCGATTTCCATGCCGGCCGGCTTGTGCATCAGGATCGTTACCGGGTCCGGTTCGACCGGCGTCGCGCCGGGCAGCAGCTCGACCTTTTGCTCCGGCGTGACGCGGGTGGCGGGATCTTCGGCCACGGCGCCGTCGACGCTGACCCAGCCGCCGGCGATATAACGCTCGGCATCGGCGCGCGAGCACCCTGCCACGTCGGCCACGCGCTTGGCCAGGCGGATTGCTTCTTCAGTTGTCATGCACGCCAATCAGTAAAAAATGCGGTGAAGACGTCGACCGTGCGCTGGACATCGCGCGCGGAGACATCGAGGTGCGTCACGAGACGCATTCTGGGGCCGACCGTGGCGCGGATCTGCGCCCGTTCGAGCGCCGCGCGCAGCGGTGCGCAGGCGCCAGCCGGCACGTCGATCCAGAAGATATTCGTTTGCGGGGTGCTGACGGTGAGCGCCGGGATCAGGGCCAGGCCGCGCGCCAGTTCGGCGGCGTTGTCATGGTCCTGCGCCAGCAGCGCGACATTGTGTTCGAGCGCGTAGTGCGCGGCAGCGGCGATCACGCCGGCCTGGCGCATGCCGCCGCCCAGCATCTTGCGCCAGCGCTTGCCCTGCTCGATGAAAGCCTTCGGGCCCAGCAGCACCGAACCGACCGGCGCGCCCAGGCCCTTGGACAGGCACACCGAGACGGTGTCGAAGCCCTTGACGGCGTCCGCCAGGCTGATGCCATGCTTGACGGCGGCGTTGCAGATGCGCGCGCCGTCCAGGTGCGTGGCCAGGCCCTGGTCGTGGGCCAGCGTCGTGGCCGCAGCCACGTACTCCTGGCTCAGCACACGCCCGCCGATCGTGTTTTCCAGCGCCAGCAGGCGCGTGCGCGCGAAGTGCATGTCGTCGGGCTTGATGTAGGCCTCGATGTCGGCCAGCAGGATCGAGCCGTCCGGCTGATTGATGATCGGCTGCGGCTGGATGCTGCCCAGCACCGCAGCGCCGCCGCCTTCGTACTTGTAGGTGTGCGCTTCCTGGCCGACCAGGTATTCGTCGCCGCGACCGCAGTGCGTCATCAGGGCGATCAGGTTCGTTTGCGTGCCGCTCGGGGCGAACATGCCTGCCTCGTAACCGAACAGCTCCGCCGCGTAATCCTGCAAGCGGTTGACCGTGGGGTCGTCGCCATACACGTCGTCGCCGACGTGGGCAGCCACCATCGTGGCGCGCATCGCGGCGCTTGGCTGCGTCACGGTGTCGCTGCGCAGGTCGATCCAGCCTTGCGTGTTGTCGCTCATGCTTGTTGTCACTCCGTGGTGGCGGCTTGTGGGGCGTAGAAACGTTGCGTCATCTCTGCCAGGCCCAGTTCACCCAGCACCTCGTGCAGGCGTTCGGTCGGGCGGCGGCGCGGCAGGTTCTTGTAGGTAGCGACGATCAGTTCATTCTTCATCGAGTGCTCCCAGCCGACCAGCTCGGTCACGGTGACCTGGTAGCCATGCGCCTCGAGCTGCAGGCAGCGCAGCACATTGGTGATCTGGCTGCCGAATTCGCGCGTGTGGATCGGGTGGCGCCAGATTTCGGTCAGCGCACTGCGTTTCACGTCCTTGCCCTTGTTCTTGCGCAGGACGGTGGCGACTTCGGCCTGGCAGCACGGCACCAGCACCATGTGCTTCGCGTTCTTCTTCAGTGCGAAGTCGATGGCGTCGTCGGTGGCGGTATTGCAGGCATGCAGCGCGGTGACGATGTCGATCGATTCAGGGAGCGCGCTCGACGTGGTCGATTCGGCCACCGACAGCGGCAGGAACGACATGCCCTTGAAGCCCAGGCGCGCAGCCAGCTCGGTCGATTTGGTCACCAGCTCCTCGCGCGTCTCGATGCCGTAGATGTGCGAGCCTTCGCCTTGGGCTTTGACGAACAGGTCGTACAGGATGAAGCCGAGGTACGATTTGCCGGCGCCATGGTCGACCAGCGACACGCTGCCCTTCGCCCCCTGCACGTCGCGCAGCAGCGGCTCGATGAAGTTGTACAGGTGGTAGACCTGCTTGAGCTTGCGGCGGCTGTCCTGGTTCAACTTGCCGTCGCGGGTCAGGATGTGCAGCTCTTTCAGCAGCTCGATCGACTGGCCCGGGCGAACCTCGGGTGGCAGCTCCGGCGCAGCCGGGGCTTTCTTGACGTTCTCGACACGCTTCATGAAGATCAGTGGTTCTTTTCGGCAGCGTGGTTGATCGTGTACTTCGGGATCTCGACGACGAGGTCTTCGTCGGCGATGATTGCCTGGCACGACAGGCGCGAATTGGGCTCCAGGCCCCAGGCCTTGTCGAGCATGTCTTCTTCCTGCTCTTGCTGTTCATTCAGCGAATTGAAACCTTCGCGCACGATCACGTGGCAGGTCGTGCAGGCGCAGACGCGGTCGCAGGCGTGTTCGATGTCGATGTCGTTTTCGAGCAAGACGTCGCAGACCGATTTGCCGCTTGGCGCGTCAAGCACGGCGCCTTCTGGGCACAGCACGGGATGGGGAAGGATGACGATTTGTGGCACTTGGGTTACCTCGGTTGATTGTTGTAGTGGTGCGGATCAGATTTCGTCCAGCGACTTGCCCGACAAGGCCTTGCGCACGCTCTTGTCCATGCGGCGCGCCGCGAATTCTTCGGTGCCGTGCGCCAGCGCCTGGACTGCATCGTGCACCACGTTCTGGCGCAGGCCCGGTTCGAGCGTCGTGTCGTTCGACATCGCCACCGCGTCGCGCACCATTTGCAGCTGCGCGGCAATGGTGGCCTGCTCATCGGGCGAGAGCAGATCGGTATCGCTGTCGAGCGCCGACTGCGTCGCCAGCAGGATGCGCTCGGCCTCGACCTGCTCTTCGCGCAGTGCGCGCATCTGCATGTCGCTCGAGGCCGACGTGTACGAATCCTGCAGCATGCGCGCCACCTGGTCGTCCGCCAGGCCGTACGACGGCTTGACCGTGATCGATGCCTCGACGCCCGAACGCATTTCGCGCGCGGCCACCGCCAGCAAGCCATCGGCGTCGACCTGGTAGGTCACGCGGATGCGCGCCGCGCCGGCCGCCATCGGCGGGATGCCGCGCAGCTCGAAGCGCGCCAGCGAGCGGCAATCCGACACCAGCTCGCGCTCGCCCTGCACCACGTGCACGGCCAGCGCCGTCTGGCCATCCTTGAAGGTCGTGAATTCCTGCGCGCGCGCGACCGGAATCGTCGAGTTGCGCGGAATGATTTTTTCGACCAGGCCACCCATCGTCTCGATGCCCAGCGACAGCGGGGTCACGTCCAGCAGCAGCCAGTCTTCGCCGTCGGCGCGGTTGCCGGCCAGCAGATTGGCCTGGATCGCCGCGCCCAGCGCTACCACGCGGTCCGGATCGATATTGGCGTGCGGGATGGTCTGGAAGAATTCCGACACCGCCCGGCGCACATGCGGCATGCGCGTCGCGCCGCCGACCATGACCACGCCGTCCACGTCTTCGACGCTCGTGTCGGCATCGCGCATCGCCTTGCGGATCGCGTTCATCGTCTTGCCGACCAGGTGCTTGGTGATGTCTACAAACTCGCTGGCGGTGATCGTTACCTGCACCAGCTCGCCCGATTTCAGAATCGCCTCGATCGTCGTTTCTTCGTTCGTCGACAGCAGTTCCTTGGCCTGGCGGGCCTTGACCATCAGCGTTGCGGTGTCCTGGTCCGACAGCGGCGCCAGGCGCGCCTTTTCCATGATCCAGCAGAACAGGCGATGGTCGAAATCGTCGCCGCCCAGCGCCGAATCGCCACCGGTCGACAGCACTTCGAACACGCCTTTTGACAGCTTGAGGATCGAGATGTCGAAGGTGCCGCCGCCCAGATCGTAGACGGCGTACACGCCTTCCTTGCCCTGATCGAGGCCATACGCAATGGCGGCGGCGGTCGGCTCGGACAGCAGGCGCAGGACGTTCAGGCCGGCCAGTTGGGCCGCATCCTTGGTTGCCTGGCGCTGCGCATCGTCGAAGTACGCCGGCACCGTGATCACGGCGCCCACCAGGTCGTCGCCCAGCGAATCTTCGGCGCGCTGGCGCAGCGTGGCCAGGATCTGGGCCGAGATTTCAACGGGGCTCTTCACGCCTGCGACGGTATTCAGCTGGACCATGCCCTCGCCATCGACGAAGTCGTACGGCAGGTTCTCCGCATGCGTGATGTCTTTGAGGCCACGGCCCATGAAGCGCTTGACCGAGACGATCGTGTTCTTCGGGTCGGTGGTCTGGTGCGCACGCGCCTTGTGGCCGATGTGGGCGTGGCCGTTTTCCAGGTAGCGCACGATCGACGGCAGCAGCGAGCGGCCCTCCTCGTCGCTGAGCACTTCAGGGCTGCCGCTGCGAACGGTAGCGACGAGCGAATTGGTGGTGCCCAGGTCGATGCCTACGGCCAGGCGGTGCTGGTGCGGGGCGGTGGACATGCCGGGTTCGGCGATTTGGAGGAGTGCCATAGTCGTGATACCAGTGTTATTTTTGCGTGCCGGGGACGGTGCGGACGCTATTTTACGCGTCCGACCGGGATAGCGGGGCGTGGACGACACCGCCGTCCACGATGGAGAGCAGGAAGGTTATGCCTCGATCGCTTCGAAGGCGTACTGCACTTCGTCGCCGAACTTGTCGAGGAACATCAGCGAGCGCACGCCCTGTGCGGCAGCGGCGTAGTCGCCCGCATCGAGCTGCTGGCCAACAGTGACCAGCATCTGCTTGCGTTCGGCGCGCACCTGCGCATCGAGCGCGTCGAGCGCAGCAGCATCCTTGCCAGCGCGCGCATCGCCGAGTTCTTCGCGCCATTCCATCTGCTGCATCAGGAAAGCAGTAGGCATCGCGGTATTCGATTCGGTCTGCAGGTCGACGCCGTTCAGCTCGCACAGATACTGCGCGCGCTTTTGCGGATTGCGCAGGGTCTGGTAGGCGTCATTGGCGCGCGTCGCCCATTGCATCGCGACGCGTTTTTCGCCATCGCTGCTGCCGACGAACCGGTCAGGATGCACGCGACCCTGGATCTCGCGGTAGGCGGCATCCAGGGCGTGCTGGTCGACCTCGAAGCGGGCCGGCAGTTGGAACAGTTCGAAATGATTCTGCATGCGCGATCAGATGCGGAAGCTCTCGCCGCAGCCGCAATTGTCCTTGACGTTCGGATTATTGAAGCGGAAGCCCTCATTGAGGCCTTCGCGGGCGAAATCGAGCTCGGTGCCGTCGATGTACGGCAGGCTTTTCGGATCAACGAATACCTGCACGCCATGCGATTCGAAGACGCTGTCTTCGTTTGCGCTTTCATCGACGTACTCGAGCTTGTAGGCCAGGCCGGAGCAGCCGGTGGTGCGCACACCGAAACGCAAGCCAATGCCCTTGCCCCGGCGTTCGAGGTAACGGTTGACGTGCTTTGCAGCTTTTTCGGTCAGGGTGATTGCCATGTTGTGCTTCTCCAGCTCAGTTCTATTACCAGGAATTACGCCGCTGCGACTGCTGCAACTGCTTTATCGGCGTGCTTTGCCTTGTAGTCGGCCACAGCGGCCTTGATCGCGTCTTCTGCCAGGATCGAGCAGTGGATCTTGACCGGCGGCAGTGCCAGCTCTTCGGCGATCTGCGTGTTCTTGATGGCCAGTGCTTCGTCCAGGCTCTTGCCCTTGACCCACTCGGTGATCAGCGAGCTCGATGCGATGGCCGAACCGCAGCCATACGTCTTGAACTTTGCGTCTTCGATCAGGCCCTGGTCGTTGACCTTGATCTGCAGCTTCATGACGTCGCCGCAGGCCGGCGCGCCGACCATGCCGGTGCCGATGTCATCGTCGCCCTTGTCGAAGGCGCCGACGTTGCGTGGGTTTTCGTAGTGGTCCAGTACTTTGTCCGAATATGCCATGGTGATGCTCCAGTATGTTTAGAAAATGCGCGCTCGGTATGAGCAGATCAGTGTGCAGCCCACTGGATCGAGCTGATGTCGATCCCGTCCTTGAACATGTCCCACAGCGGCGACAGTTCACGCAGCTTGCCAACTTTGCTCTTGAGCAGGTTGACGGCAAAATCAATTTCTTCTTCGGTCGTGAAGCGGCCAATCGAGAAGCGGATCGAGCTGTGCGCCAGCTCGTCGCTGCGGCCCAGGGCGCGCAGCACGTACGATGGTTCCAGGCTGGCCGAGGTGCAGGCCGAACCGGACGACACGGCCAGGTCCTTGATCGCCATGATCAGGGACTCGCCTTCGACATAGTTGAACGAGACGTTCAGGTTATGCGGCACGCGGTGGTCCATGTCGCCGTTGATATAGACTTCTTCGATCTCCATCAGGCCACGGGCCAGGCGATCGCGCAGTGCGCGCACGCGCGCCAGCTCGCTGTCCATCTCGACCTTGGCCAGGCGGAATGCTTCGCCCATGCCGACGATCTGGTGCGTCGGCAGCGTGCCCGAACGCATGCCGCGCTCGTGACCGCCACCGTGCATCTGCGCTTCGAGGCGCACGCGCGGCTTGCGACGCACGTACAGGGCGCCGATGCCTTTCGGGCCATAGGCCTTGTGGGCGGTGAAGGTCATCAGGTCGACCTTGAGTGCTTCGAGGTTGATCTCGACCTTGCCGACAGCCTGGGCGGCGTCGCAGTGGAAGATGATGCCCTTCGAGCGCAGCAGTTCGCCGATTTCGGCGATCGGCTGCACGACGCCGATTTCGTTGTTCACGAACATGACCGACACGAGAATGGTGTCAGGACGAATCGCCGCTGACAGCTGTTCGATCGTGATCAGGCCGTTGGCTTGCGGCTCGAGGTAGGTCGCTTCAAAGCCGACGCGTTCGAGTTCGCGCACGGTGTCCAGCACGGCCTTGTGCTCGGTCTTGACCGTGATGATGTGCTTGCCCTTGGTCTTGTAGAACTGGGCCGCGCCCTTGATCGCCAGGTTGTTGCTTTCGGTCGCGCCGGAGGTCCAGACGATTTCACGCGGATCGGCGCCGATCATCGCGGCGACGTGGCCGCGCGCTTCTTCGACGGCCGCTTCGGCGTTCCAGCCGTAGGCGTGGCTGCGCGACGCAGGATTACCGAACTGCTCGCGCAGGAACGGGATCATCTTGTCGGCGACGCGTGGATCGACCGGCGTCGTGGCCGAGTAATCCATGTAGATCGGGAAATGTGGAGCTGGCGCGAAGCTCTGCTCGGTGGTCTTGTCCATTGGCGCGTTCATCTGATTTACTCCGGTAACTTTAGTTTTGTCCGACTGCGGCGGGGGCGCCGCGGTGCACGTGCACGACGTTCTGTTCTTTCTGGCGCTGCTGGTCGACCAGGTCTTGCAACGATACCGAATCGAGGTAGTCGACCATTTTTTCGTTCAGCGTGGTCCACAGTTCGTGGGTCATGCACCGGGCGCCGTCGGTATGGGCGCCATGGCAGTTCTCTTTACCGCCGCACTGGGTTGCATCGAGCGGCTCGTCGACGGCGATGATGATGTCCGCCACCGTCACCTTGCCCGCCGCGCGCGCCAGGCTGTAGCCGCCGCCCGGACCACGGATCGATTCGACGATCTCGTGGCGGCGCAGCTTGCCAAACAGCTGCTCGAGGTACGACAGCGAAATGGCCTGGCGCTGGCTGATGCCCGACAGCGTGACCGGACCATTGCCTTGACGCATGGCAAGGTCGATCATCGCAGTGACAGCAAAACGGCCTTTGGTGGTCAGACGCATTTCAACCCCGGTGAATGATAAAATATTTCTCTTGTCCAAGTACCAAGTCGGCGCCGCATCCTGCAGCACGTTTCCCTCTGGGATCGGGAAAGACCTGATTAGTTGAACGATTTAGTCAAGTATAGCAAATCGCAATGATCTTGTCTTGGACCACCCCAAAAACGGCGGGTCATGTTCTTGACGAACATGCGGTCTCCACGCCCCTTCAACGGGCGCGCAACAACGCCATCGGTCCGAACAGCGCCTGCATGCCCGGATGCCCGATGAAGCTCAGGTTGTAGGGGTGCTCGGCCACTGCCTGCGGGAAGGCTGACGTTTCTGGCAATTTCTGCAATTGTTCGGCGATCTTGCCCCACAGGACCAGCGTCGGCACCTGCGGCTGGGCGGCCAGCGCCGCCAGCACCGTCTGCAGGAACGGCAACCAGGCACGCGCATCGATGACCGGCTTGACGTGCTTGCGGAATACCAGCGCGGCATTCAGCAGCAAGAAACCCTCCTGCACCAGATTGTCCTGCAACTGCGCCAGCGTCTGGATCGAGCCATCAACCCGCGCGGCCCGGGCGATCGGCGCCAGCGCCTCCCCGCTCGTCGCCTCGGGCTGCAACTGGCCGCCTGCCACCAGCAGCATTTTCATGAAGTTGCGCAGTGACGTGGCCCGGTTCACCGGTTTGGACAGTCCGCCATCGCTCCACAGGTCGCCCACGGCGCCGTCCATGAAGCTCACGCCGGAGGCGCTCGCGGCGCGCGGGTACGGCCCCTCCCCCACCAGCACGTAGCGCACCTTGTCCAGCGGCTGGGCAAAGGCGGCGAACATGCGGTGTTCCGTGGGGACGTAATCGTCCTGCGCGAGCGCCGGCAGGTAGCCCGGATTGCAGCGGGCCACCCCCTGCAGCCCCGCTTCGAGGATCGGGCGCCACGAGGCATCGGCCAGGTCGAGGGCCTGCAGGATCGGTGCAGGGATGGCGATGGGACTGGAGGGGGGCACGGCGGTGTCGGTCATGGCGAAATGGCAATGGAAAGAGGCGGCGATTGTAGCGCGCCGCCGCCCTTCGCATCCACCCGCGCGCTATTCCGAATCGGGCTGGCGCGACGGGTGCGCCGCCTGGAACGCGGGCAACGCGATGCACAGCGCATTGATGCGGTCGATATTCGGGTAGGCCGCCACATCGATATTGAAACGCTGCGCATTGAATACCTGCGGCGCCAGATAGCAGTCGGCGATGGTCGGATGGTCGCCATGACAGAACGGTCCGGCGCCCGGATCGCGCGCCAGATGCGCTTCGAGCGATTGCAGGCCCTCGATCACCCAGTGGCGGTACCACTCGGTCTTGGCCTGATCGGGTACGCCGATGTCGCGCGCCAGGTAATTGAGCACGCGCAGATTGGTGATCGGGTGGATGTCGCAGCCGATGATCTGGGCCAGCTCGCGCACGCGCGCCCGGCCCGGCGCATCCTTCGGCAGCAGCGGCACGTCCGGATACACTTCTTCGAGATACTCGATGATGGCCAGCGACTGCGACAGCGTGATGCGGTCATCCTGGAACGCCGGCACCAGGCCGCTCGGGTTGATCTGGCGATAGTCGTCCTGCAGGTGCTGGCCGCCATCCTTGAGCAGGTGCACCGGCACCGCGTCGTAGGCCAGCCCTTTCAGGTGCAGCGCAATGCGCACGCGGTAGGCGGCCGAGCTGCGAAAGTAGGTATACAGTTTCATGGTTGTCTCTCGTGGTAACGGACGACTTCCTGATCGATGGCGCCAAAGATGCTGGCCCCGCCCGCATCCAGCATCTCGATGCGCACCGTGTCGCCAAATGACAGGTACGGCGTTTTGGGGGCGCCGCCTTCGATGGTTTCGTACATGCGCACTTCGGCCAGGCAGCAATAGCCCACGCCGCCATGCTCGACACTCGAGCCATACAGCCCGCCCTGCTTGTTCGACACGGTGCCCGAGCCGATGATGCTGCCGGCGCACAGTTCGCGCGTGGTCGCCGCGTGTGCGATCAGCTGGGCGAAGCTGAAGGTCATGTCTTCGCCCGCGTTGGGCTTCCCGAACGCGGCGCCATTGAGCGTGACCAGGATCGGCAGGTGCAGCTTGTTGCCCTGCCAGGCGTCGCCCAGCTCATCGGGCGTGACCGCCACCGGCGAGAACGCACTGGCCGGCTTCGACTGGTAAAAGCCGAAGCCCTTGGCCAGTTCGTTCGGGATCAGGTTACGCAGCGACACGTCGTTGACCAGCATGACGAGGCGGATGGCGCTGGCGGCCTCGGCTGCATCGGCGCCCATCGGCACGTCGCCCGTGACCACGGCCACCTCGGCTTCGAGATCGATGCCCCAGTCTTCGGACAGGGCCGCGATCGGGTCGGTCGGACCGACGAACGAATCGCCACCGCCCTGGTACATCAGCGGATCGGTATAGAACGACGCCGGCACCTCGGCGCCGCGCGCCTTGCGCACCAGCTCGACGTGGTTGATGTAAGCCGAGCCGTCGGCCCACTGGTAGGCGCGCGGCAGCGGCGAGTGGCAATCTGCTTCGATGAACGATTCGGCCGCCTCGGCGTTGCCGTCATTGAGCTGGGCATAGACGTCTTCGAGCTGCGGCTTGCACGCATCCCAGTTGTCGAGCGCGGCCTGCAGCGTGCGCGCGATGGTCGGGACTTGCTGGCAGGTGACCAGATCGCGGCTGACGACGACCAGGGTGCCGTCGCGGCCGCCGGCTTTGAGGGTGGCGAGTTTCATGGACTGTCCTTTTGTTATTGCTGAGTAGCCGCCATTACAAGGTAAAACGCACTATCATACAAACGATATTTTCAGCGTGATATATCACCTTATCTGATGAATCCAACGTTACGACAAATGCGCGCCTTCGTTGCGCTGGCCCGCACCGGCAATTTCACGCTGGCCGCGCAGACGCTGCACGTGACGCAATCGGCACTGTCGGGCCTGATCAAGGAGCTCGAACAGACGCTGGACGCCCGGGTCGTCGACCGCAGCACGCGCCGGATCGGCCTGACCGACATCGGCCGCGAATTGCTGCCCTTATTTAGCCAGATCATCGACGACCTGGACGGTGCGCTGGCTAACGTGGCCGACCACACGCGTCTGAAGAAAGGCGTCGTGCGCATCGCGGCGCCACAGCTGATGGCGTGCACGCTGCTGCCGCCAAGCATTGCCGCCTACCGCGCGCAGCACCCCGAGATCGTCGTGCGCCTGGCCGATACCGAAGTCGAGGGTGTCATTACGCGCGTGCTGTCGGGCGAGGCCGATGTAGGCATCGGCCCTGAACGCACGCCCGCGCCGCCGCTGCTGGCACGTGAACTGTTCACCATGCCGTTCGCGCTGGTGTTTCCGCACCAGCATCCGCTGGCCGCGCTCGAGCGGGTGACGTGGCAGGATGCGGCGGCCTACCCGTTCATTTCGCTGCAGGGCCAGTTCACCGAATTGCTGCTCGACGCGGTGCAGCCCTCGCGCACGGGTGTTGCGCTCACGCCGGCGCACGAAGTGACGTTCATGACGACGGCGCTGGCCATGGTCAGCGCGGGCCTGGGCGTCACGGTATGCCTGCCGTACGCAGCGCCGCTGGCCACGCTGTACGGATTGACGATGCGCCCGCTCGATGCGCCGACGCTGCAGCGGCGCTTTTTCGTCTACACGCGCCCCGGCAGGTCACTGTCGCCGGCCGCCGAGAGTTATGTGGAATTCCTCTTTGCATATGTGAAACGGGCGCAAGGGGAAGGCTGATTCTCACAAAAAGGCACGCTACAATGGGCCGTGTCTTTTTTTATCGGACCCACGATGTCCCTCGATACGATCGCGATCAACCGCCAGATGAACAAGTTCGATGGCCATGCCAGCGTCTGGCTGTTTGGCTACGGCTCCCTGATCTTCAAACCCGATTTTCCGTTTCTCGAAAAGCGCGCTGCGTTTATCCGCGGCTGGACGCGCCGCTTCTGGCAAGGCTCGCACGATCACCGCGGCACCGAGACGGCGCCAGGGCGCGTGGTGACGCTGGTGCCGGATCCCGACGCCGTCTGCCACGGCATGGCGTTTCTCGTCACGCCCGAAGAATTCGCGCATCTCGACCACCGCGAAAAGAACGGCTACCTGCGCCTGGCAACGCAAATGCGTTTTGAGGATGGCAGCAGCGACGAAGGCATCGTGTATATCGCCACGCACGACAACGCGGCGTACCTGGGTCCGGCCGATGAACACGCGATTGCGCGCCAGATCGCCACGGCGCGCGGCCCGAGCGGCCCGAACAGCGACTACCTGCTGGGCCTGGCGCAGTCACTGCGCGCGCTGGGCAAACCCGATGCGCACGTGTTCGAGATCGAGCGGCATCTGGTGGAGATGGGCATTACGCAGCAGTACGCTTGATAGCGTCGGTCTGCTGCGCGATGGCTGCAAGCGTGGCCAGCACGCGCGCAGCACGCTGTTCGAGCGAGCCCGTCAGGATCGTGTAGCCGATGCCACGCCGGTCCAGATCGTCCAGCACCAGTTGCTGGATCTGCGTGCGCCACGCCGCGTTTTCGCGTACGCCCGGCTCTTCTTCATACGGGATGTCGTCGGCGCACACGAAATGGTGCAGGTAGCGCGTGCGGCATTCCAGCGCGTAGCGCAATAGCGCTGGCGGCACCGGCTCGGTGACCTGGCCGAAGCGCAGGCCAAGCAGCAGCGTGGTCAATGCATTGGTGTCGACGAAGACGTACTCGCCGTTCGCCCTGGCGACAGCGGCGTCTTCGGCAGCGCGGTGCTGCTCGGCGATCTCGACGTAATCGGCGGCCACCAGCTGGCCCTGCTTTTCTTCCCAGACAAAGCGGCCGACTTCGGGCACGAACTGCGCGCCCTGCTCGCGCGCCAGCATGCTGGCCAATGTCGATTTCCCCGTCGACTCGGCGCCGACGAACACCACCAGCCGACTATCTGCCCCCTGCTCACCCATGCCTGCATCCTGTAACGATCGATGCGACATCCTAGCCGAGCCGCCGTGACAACTCAACGGTTCAGTCGAGCGCGCGCTGGCGCGACTCGGTGTCCACGCACAGGATGGCAATGGCGCCCATGAGCAGGAAGCCAGAGAGCATGATCAGCGCCAGCGTGAAGTGTGTCGCCATCACCGGCGCGACGATCGCCGGTGCGAACAGGCCGCCGAAGCGGGCAACTGCGCCGGCCATACCCATGCCGCTGGCGCGCAGGCGGGTCGGGTAGACCTCGGGCGTGAACGCATACAGCGCGCCCCACGTGCCCAGCAGCGCAAAGCTCATCAACAGCGTCGAGCCCACGACCAGCACGGTCGAGCTGCCCAGGCTGTAGCCGAGGCAACCGACACTACTGAGCAGAAGGAACCCCACCAGCGTCGGCTTGCGGCCCCAGCGTTCGACGCCATACGCCGCCAGCGCAAAGCCGGGCAACTGGACCAGCGCCAGCACGATCAGGAATTCCTGGCCGCGCATGAAGCCGAAGCCTTCCGCGCTCAGCCGGATTGGCAGGTAGACGAACACGCCGTAGTAGGCAATCGAGATCAGGCCCCAGGCGACGAACAGCGCGACGCTGCGCCGGCGCAGCCCGCCCGAGAACAACGACAGCAGGGTTGTCCTGACTTGCGGCTCGGGCAGCAACGGCGGTATTGCGACCGTGCGGCCGTTGGCCCTGGCCACGCGCGCCAGCACGGCGCGCGCCTCGTCCGGCTTGCCGCTGCGGTGCAGGTACATGGGCGACTCGGGGATATACCAGCGCAGCACAATGCCGATCAGCGCCGGGATCCCGGTGACAAAAAAGATCACGCGCCATGCATCGTCGCCCCAGCCCACCGCCCACAGGGCCAGCACGGCCAGAGCGATCGTGCCGAGCGCCCAGAACGATTCGAGCAGCACCAGCCAGCGGCCACGCCGGTCGCTGGGCAGGAACTCGGCCATCATCGTGTAATCGACCGGCAGCGTCGCCCCCACGCCGATGCCCGTCATCAGGCGCAGCGCCAGTAGCCACGTGAAATCGGGGGCGAACGCGGACGCCACGCCAAAGCAGGCATCGATCACCACCGCCATCAGCAGCACGGGCCGGCGGCCGATGCGATCCGCCAGGCGCCCGAAGACAAACGCGCCGATCAGCATGCCGACGAAGAACACGGTCCCCGTCTGCAGTGCCTGCGGCATCGACAGTCCGAAGGTTTTTGCGATCGACGGTGCAGAAAAACCGATCGACAGCACCTGCATCGCGTCGGCCAGCCACACCAGGCCGAAGATGAGGAAAATGCGGTATTGAAACTTGCCGACGCCGGCGGTATGCAGCGCCTGTTCCATCGATACGGCAACGCCGTCAGCGCTGATTGCGCCGGGGATCGCGTCCTGTCCTGCACTGACCGAAGGGCTCATGGATTCTCTTGAAATGCAACGCGTCGGCTTCAAGCCGTGCGCTAGCGCTGCACAGCCATGCCTCGTGCGGGAGACCAGCGCCAATACCGCCATTCGGATTGGTCAGCCGGTCAATGTTGCATCTTAAGATAAAACGAACGCTTCGGTACCTTTCGCAGCAGGCGTCAGGCCGGACCGGCCATCGCGCGGCAGGCCTCGGCGCAGCGCCGGCATGCTTGCGCACAGCGCTGGCAATGATCCATTTCATGCTGCGCGCACTCGTCGCCGCAGGCCGAGCAGATCTGCGCGCAGAGCGAGCAGATTGCCGCAGTGAATTCACTACCGCGTGCCATGTACGCGGCAGCGAGCCGACAAATGGCTGCACAGTCCATATCGAGCGAGATACAGCGCGACATCATCTTGACATCCTCCTCGCCAAGGCAGGCGGCGGAGCATGCATCGCAAGCTGCCGCACAGGCGTTACAGGCATCGATGCAATCTTGAACATTGTCGTTTGTCATAGGCTCTCCAGGTTTCCGGGTTCAACCGATATCACCGTTCAACGTGGCCGCCCCGCGCCTGCGCAGCGGCCCGCCATCCGGTATCCAAGCTCAAGCCTACGCAATCTGGCCAGCGGGCGCCGTACGTTTCGGCGCGACAAGTAGCAGTTGCCAACCTGCCACGAACGGTCCCTGCTCCGTCGGCGGCGCCCATCCGGTACGGTACACAGCAGGTGTATTTGTACGAATATGTTATCGTCTCTACAATATTAAGAATCAACGACCACGCGCAACGGCACCTACCAATGAACTACATCATCCTGGATAACGAATTGACGGTCTGGGCGGTCGCCATCGGCGTCGCCCTGACTGTCTCCTTCGCGCTTTTCATCATCAAGCGGGTGCTGGTCAAGCGGCTTGGCGCCTACGCCGCGCACACCGAGACTTATCTTGATGATCTCGCCATCAAGGTACTGTCAGCAACGCACCCCCTGTTCATCGTACTCATCG
>Ga0308158_10001309_pt1 | contig 27515 bp, 24 predicted proteins | sample PhyBR2_FD_201038 | JGI IMG/M metagenome (GOLD analysis project Ga0308158, IMG submission 201038) | Phyllosphere microbial communities from UC Gill Tract Community Farm, Albany, California, United States - DLSLB.R2 | ecosystem: Host-associated > Plants > Phyllosphere > Unclassified | place: USA... | reverse complement strand
AAAATGCATAGTCGCTTTCGTTACTCTGCATAATGAATGGTCGAATATCGTAATCTTTTTTAAGACCACTTTTATCGAGGCTTAGACTCGATGCAAAGAGTGGGCTTTTGTCTTGCCATTCTTTAAACAGCGTTTCTATGACTTGCACAATCGACTTATTCATAAACACTCGGCTGTTACGGCGCTTATGCCACAGTGAAGTCGCATCTTCGAGTTTGAGTTTATATAACGTTAGTGCGCCATCACTTTGCCCTTGTGCCGCTTCAGTAATCATCCCTGTGCTACGAAACAGTTGTCCATGATCTGTGACTTGATCAATGGCCACTTGGCTACCAATGAATTGTTTAAGCGGAATCGTTGCTGAAGTGGCAAGGCAAATCAATTCAACAGACACACCTTGGTTTAGACCATGTTGCCCATCGATACGTTGTAAGAAGACTTGGTTGTTTAAGTCTGTATTGCTAAATTGGATATGCAAGGCTCGTTTTTGTGCGTTTAGTCCAAGCTGATCCAATATTTTATAAATGCTATTTACTAAGCTGTTCATTTTAATAATTTATTCGTTTTAATTGTCTCTATTATAAATTAATTCTAAAATTTTTCTATTTAAAAAAACAATTTCATTACTAAAAACACTTAAATTCAAATAGATTTTTTAATTAATTGTTGAAAAATTAAATAAATAATCTCACTAAAAATGTAGTTTAAATATTCATATATTTCTAATAAATCAACATTATTCATTTCCATAAACACCTAAAATCAAGCTCAAAATAATCTTGTTTGTATGCTTGATTTCAATTTTAATCTCAGCCTGTTTGTTATGTCTGATATGTATTCAATACTGATCAATCCATGTTGTGTTTATATACATAAGCCTCATTTAATTTATGTCTTTTATAGCAATGCCAACTTTACTACTGCTTTATGTTATAAAATAGCTACACATTTCATTCTTTTAGGAATTTTCCTATGAACGATGTTAACTCTCCCAAGAAACCGTTGTGGAAATCTAAAGCAGTAATTTTCGCAACAATCTTTAGCTGTTTATTCCTTGTATTCTTCTATATGGCTGTAACCAATGAACCAGATTATATGCCGAGTCAGCAAAATAAGCAGATAGCGACGCCTCAGACGGAGAATACCGATACAGCACCTCCACATGACACGCAGCAAATGTCGAATGATGAAATGAAAAACATGCCACACAACTCAGCTCAGCCAGAACATGCAAACTAAACAATCTATGATCAATGATTCACGTAATGCGCTTGTCGTAGAAGGTGGCGGTATGCGTGGGGCTTTTACCTGCGGTGTACTTGACGCTTTCCTACAACAAAATTTTAACCCTTTTGATCTTTTTGTGGGAGTGTCTTCTGGTTCAACAAACCTCGCCAATTACCTTGCTCGACAACAAGGTCGTAATATCGAACTCTATTTAGACCACTCACTTCGACCTGAATTTATTCGTTATGCTCGCTTTTTTAAAGGTGGGGATTTACTGGATATGCAATGGATGTGGAATATTGTCGAGAAAGAGAATCCTCTAGATCAACAAGCTTTATTTAGTCAAAATCCTGACTTTTATATGGTGTTGACTCATGCTCGTACAGGTTATCCTGAATATTTACGTGCTGGGAAAGACAATATTATCGATGGATTACGTGCTTCTAGTTCTATTCCCTATCTGACACGACAGGCTGTAGAAATTTTTGGAGAGCCTTATTTTGATGGCGGTGTCGCAGATGCCCTCCCTGTTCAATGGGCAGCGCAACAAGCAAATATTCAAAATCTCTTGGTGATTCGTACGCGTACACAAAATTACTTTAAAGCCAGCAGTAAAGCAGATCAATTCTTGGCAAAATATTTGCTTAATCAACATACTGGCTTTGCAGATAGTCTGAAAAACCGCTGTACTCGTTATAACCAAACTGTCGATTTTATCCGCCAAAATACTCAACAAAGCATTTTTGAAATCTGCCCACCTGACAATAAAAAGTTAGCAGGCCGTTTATGTAAAGATAAACGCAAATTGCAATATACCTATGAAGTTGGCTTAGAAAGCGGACAAAAAGCCATAGAAGACTGGAGTAACGCACACAAAGGCTAAAAGCGAAATTCCCAACAGACTAGTTTTTTAGCTTGTATTGCGTGACATATCCTTCTTGTGGAAAAGCATCCTTAGTGATGCTTTCTACTTGTACAACTTGCCCTTTGACTAAACTGATCAAAGGTGGCTGTTCAATCGTAATTCGCATGCGTTGATTGACCAGTGATTGGCATCCACTGTCAGCTCTTCCATTCTTTTCAGCTTTTAATATTTTGATATACATCGTCAATTTACTTTTTTCAAACTCACCTTGTGGCCCATTGATTGCCATAGTCATGGTTGAAGTCGCTTCTAAGACTTTAACCGTTAATAGGCAATGGTTCAGATAAGATGCCCAAGTCAAATTGGGTACAATAAGACCCATCATCAAAAAAATACCAAGTATTGCACTTTTCATTTACTGATCCCTTTTCCAAAATTTCCATGACTTTTCAGGGCATGCATAAAGCTTGTCAGACACAGTCACTTCTTGATTGGTTTTTAGATCAAATACTTGAAATTGGCATTGGTTATTTTGATATTTACCTAAAATTTCATAATCGTGTCCAGCCTGTGGTCTGAACGAAGCAACAGCATCCACACATTGATCAAAAACTTGTGCTTTTGTCCGAGATGAATCAGTCGCTCCAAATACAAAACCATATAAATTCACAGGTTGGTCGGCATTTAAAATAAACTCTTTATAAGAAATCAGTTGGTAAGTTCGCATAGCATTGCTTTCAGCTTCTTTCTGAATCGCACTACGAGGCATCCCTTCTTCGATATTAAAGGTGATTCTGGCATACGCTTTTAGCGCAGATAATGCACCATTTCCACTTAAGTAATCCCGTATCCCAGCTTTTCTTCCTGCACAATCAAATGAATGTTTAATTAAAGTTTTTGTCGCACCCTTTCGATAGACCCGAATCCGTGACTGTGTCGCTGGATCATAAGTTTTTGGCTTTGTTTCTACCTGCAACTCATAGGCTAACGGTTGTTGTTTATCTGTTTCGGCTTGTGCAAATACACTGAATTGAGATACAACTCCAAATAAAAATAAAACCTGAAACTTTACCATGCCGTGCTTATATAATCTTTTCATTTTATTTTTAAAATACTAAGTATGTCTTGAAAAGACTTTACACGATGATCGGCCTGTGTCGATGTTACTTTTTGTTGAGGGTCAAATAAGATCGTTTTCATGCCCAACGCTTTTGCACCGCAAATGTCTGCTACCTCATTGTCGCCAACAAAAATGCAGTGCTGAGGAATAACACCGAGCTGCTGACATGCCAATTGGAAAATTTCTGGATGAGGCTTTCGCAGTCCAACAGCTTCTGACACAATCACACTCGAAAAATACTCACTTAAACCTAGGGCTTTGAAATTATCTTCCTGAAAAGGTGTCTTTCCATTAGAGATTAATCCAAGAGAAAAATTTGCCTTAAACAAGCTATAAATAACCAGATCAACAGCGCTAAAGCTTCGACAAATTTTATTAAAGTCTTGAATATAATTCTTTAATAGCACTTGTGTCGAATAGTTGGATATTTGAAACTCTTGAATAAGTTGAGCATATACCTGATCTTTCCATACAGAACCATTGTTATCCAACTCAATAAAACGCTGAATAAATTGTGGTTTCTGTTGAATCGTAACCAGCTCGAAGAAATTTACCTGCCAATTTAAAAAAGCCTTTAGGGAGGAGGTGCGATCAAGTAAGGTTTGATCTAAATCAAAAAGTACAACTTGAATCATCTCACCATCCTCTAAATCGAAAAGACTTGCTAAAGGATCAATAGATTATGATCATTGATTGTCTATTCAGTCCGTTCTATCCATTGAATGCTTGTAGTGTTTCTAGGGTAATCCCTGCGCCACCACATACAATCACCAAGACCTGATCAGCGGGTTTAAATTGAATCGCCTGATCATAAAGTACCGACAATGTTGCACCACATGCTGGCTCAACCAAAATACGATGATCATCTACAAATTTTAAACAGGCATCTACAGTGTCTTGATCTGAAACCACCAAACTACGAACCTCAAGTGCTTGGCTCACTTCAAATGCATTTTGACAGACTTTTTTTGCTGCAAGTGTTGTTGCTATACCACTCACTTGATCCAATTCAATATGTTGTTTAGCGACAATCGAAGCATGTAAGGATGCTGTACCTTTTGTTTCAACCGCATAAATTGGAATGTGGGCTAAACCATGTTTCTTTAATCCTGCTGCCACACCTGAAAGTAAACTTCCGCCCCCCACAGATAAGACCACCGCATCTGGAGTAACACCTTCTGCAATCACTTCATCAATCATCGGGATAATGCCTTCCCATAACAGTGGATGATCAAAAGGATGAATAAATACATCATGCTGTGTTAATAAGGACTGCGCTAAAGCATTGGCTTCGGTCCATGAAGCGCCATGTACAATAACTTCTGCACCTTGCTGGGCAATTAATTCTCTCGCACGTTGTGCTGTGGTTTCAGGAACCACGACGGTCACAGGAACACTTAGTTGTCGACCTGTATAAGCAACAGCTAAGCCTGCATTGCCACCCGATGAACTGATAAAACGCTGAGCACCTTGCTCAAAATATTTTTGACAAGCATGGCTAATGCCTCGTTGTTTAAATGATGCCGACGGTTGTAAGGCTTCCATTTTTAACCACACCTGACATTGATTCAGTTGGCTTAAAACTAAAGATTGAATTAACGGGGTTTTTATACTGAGCATGGGTAAATCGATTCTCTTGGCTTATTTCAATGTGGGTTTATTTCAATCTTGGCTTATTTCAATGTAGGTTTATTTCAATTCAGTCATTTTTTAAACTTAACCCCATATCGATATGTGGAATCTCACAATCTAAATATTCTTCACCTTGTACCTGAAAGCCTAAGTTTTCATAGAAGCGCGTTGCATAGACTTGAGCGGATAATTGAAGAAATGCTCTATTTTGCTGTTTTGCTACTTGAATAATCTGTTGCATAAGCAGTTTACCAATCCCCTCACCTCGATATTGTTGCAACACAGCAACTCGACCAATACTGTTATTTTCCAATAACCGCGCTGTAGCAATCGGTTGATCTTGAGCATATACAACAAAATGTAATGAAATGGCATCCTGCTCATCCCATTCATCTGCTTCACTGATGTTTTGTTCTTCGATAAAAACCATGCTTCGAATCAGTTTTGCATCGTGTTGAAGCTGACTCCACGGCCCAGATTGAATGACAAATTGGCTCATTATTTAAATCCTAATGGTTGAGAAATTGATCCTTCATTCTTGCAATTATGTTAGGGTCTGTTGACAATTCGTCTACGTTTGCGCCTACGTGTGTTTTTTAGCCGATACTAGGCACGAAATACGAAATTTAGTTATTCTAAATGAGTAGTTCGTAACAACGTAGCGGCAAAAAACACGCTAGTCCCGAAGGGTTGTGGCTAAAATTATCTCAGCCGTCGTTATGAAACTCGAAAATAGTCTCGCTATTCTCTTCGTTTCATGCCTTGCCTGCTCAATTTTAACCTACAACGCAAGCCATTTATGAAATGTCAACAGACCCTCATGTAATGCACAGTGACAATGCGTTCACTTTCACCAACTTAACTAAACTTGTAGAATAATTATGTTTCTAAATCATAAATTTAAAGTATTTATTTATAGCGCAATTTTACTGACGACTCAAAGTATTTATGCAAAAACATCCGAGCTAGATCGTGTGAACATTATCTCAAAAAGCATGATTGGCTTATTTTCTCAAGACCCAAATCAAGATCAGCTTAATTTAAAAATGAGTGCCGCAATTGCAGGTATCTCAGAAGCTGAAGCTAAAAAAAACCGCGATGAAAGTGGCGAAAAACAAGCCACTGCATCTGAAAAGATGAAGGAAATACTCAAAGAACAATTTAATGCCAACGATTTTAAAATTGTTGCGCCAGCATTTGAACGCCAAATGAAAGCTCAAAGTGCTGCATATCAGAGCTGTAAACAGGATGGTAAAATTATTGAAAATAGTCAAAGTTTTCAAGTACCGTTAACCTGTAAAGTCCCTGTGCTTAATTTAGACAATGTTCAAATGCCTGAACGTGGTAGCAAAGAAAGTGATGCTCAATTTGCAGCTAAAGCAACAGACTTTCTGACAGAACTACTGATTAAAGCCCCAACAGAAACATTAAAAACCAGTATCTTGATTCATAAAATGGGTGAGCAATTGATTCCAGAAATGGATGATCCGCAATATTTTCCAGATACCATTTCTCGAAAAACCACGGGCACAAGCGAAGCTGAGCTTGATGAAATGAATCAGCAATAAAATAATTTATCTAAATAGTACCAAGAGAGAAAGCAGTTAAACCTGCGTTCTCTCCTCACAACGCGCTAGCACTTAGCGCCAATGTCTTGCTGGTCCCACTGATCATTCAATAATAATTCTAAGGATTGCTTTTGAATCCCATACATCTCTTTTAAAGCACGAATTTGATCTAAGACTATTTGATCAGGTGCAGTGAAATCTTTACGCTTGGTTGCCAAAATCATTTTGTTTTTACTGGTATGTTCCAATGCCACAAATTCAAAGACTTTGGTTTCATAACCATACGCTTTCAGCAACAGAGCTCGAATGGTATCTGTCAGCATTTCAGCTTGTTGTCCTGCATGAATACCGAATTGCAACATCGGTTGTAACACTTGTGGACTATTCAATTGTGGGCGTAATTCTTTATGGCAACAAGGTGCACACATAATCATTTGAGCGTTTAAACGGATACCTGTATGTATCGCAAAATCTGTTGCAACATCACACGCATGTAAGGCGATCATAATATCCAAATGGGATGGATGATACGTTCTCACATCACCTTGGAAAAAATCCAATTGATTAAAATCGGACTTTTGCGCAACCTCTTGGCAAAATTTCACCATTTTGTCATTCAGCTCAACACCTGTTACAAATGGGGTTTGATGTTGTTTTGCCAAATAATCATATAAAGCAAACGTTAAATAGCCTTTTCCTGAACCAAAATCGACAATTTTTAAAGCCTGATCTTTGGTTTTTCCATCGTGCGCTAAAATCTCTGGCTGTTGAATATGCACTAAAGCACCTGAAAAGATTTCAACAAATTTGTTAATCTGCTTCCACTTACGTGCCATGCTTGGAATAATCTGTGCATTGGCATCGGTAATACCGAGCGGTTGGAGGAAATAACTTTCTTGATCGACAAAACGATGTTTTGTACGATCATGCCCTTGTTGTTGGTTTTTAGCGGTTTTATCCTGCTTATTTTTACTGACGGTCAGCAAGGCTTTCTTTTTATTTTTCTTCAGCTGCGTTTCAGCCTCATGGGTAAATAAATTGGCTTGTTTACAATCCTCTGCCAGCCCCTGAATCGTGGTTAATGCATGGGTAAGTGGATAGTTTTTAGTAATATCATTGGTTTTGTAACGATATAGACAGCTTAGAACCGTTTCATTCTGTAGCTGAATGACGCGAAAGGTCATTTTCTCTAAATCAACCAATTCTCCTTTATACTGACTTAAAATCAAACGATCTAAGCTTTGATTATCAATAGCTTGCTGTACGCTATCAAAAAATTGTTGTTCCTGAACAGATAAGCTTGCCACATTGGACATAATCAAAACTCGTATTAATTAAGTTACCTATTTTAAGACGTCTTACTTTAAAGGTAAAACTCCATTACTATACAGTTGTATTTTTAGGATAATAAGATCCAATGTCGACAGATAAATTGATTCACATCTATGCACCACAAGAAGAACGTATTAATGCGTTGAGTCATGCATTCGGTGCAATTTTGGCTGCTCTAGCGACTGTTTTGATGCTGATTAAAGGCAACTATCTGCATGGATGGCAATTTTTTGGATTGCTTGTCTATGGTCTAAGCATGATTTTACTGTTTTCCAGTTCAGCAATTTATCATTTTTCTGTCGATGAAAAAAAACGCCAATGGTATAAAAAGCTGGATCATACCGCGATTTATTATTTAATTGCGGGAACCTATACGCCCTTTTTGGCAATTGCCATCCCAACAGCAAAAGCACATTATTTATTGATTGCACTTTGGGTCATCGCAGCCATTGGAACACTATTCAAGTTAATATTCATTCATCGTTTTGAAAAAATTTCACTGATTGCTTATTTGGTCATGGGTTGGCTTGCCGTGCTTGTAATGGATGATATGCAACAGTATTTAAAACCAGAAGCATTAAAATTATTGGTCATTGGTGGTTTAGCATATACAATAGGCGCATTGTTTTATGCCTTAAAAAGAGTAAGATACACTCATGCTATTTGGCATATATTTGTTTTGGTCGGTGCAGGATCACATTTCCTTGCAATCTATCTTTACGTCATTTAATTCATAGACACTCAAAATTCAGTGACCCTGATGGAGTGAATTTGGGTTGATCTCGTTGTTTTTTTAAGAAATTACGCCTTTTTTAAAAAGATTACGCTTTAAAGACTCGTTTTACTTTTAAAAGTGTAAGGTTCACCATGGCGTCATTATCTACTGCTACTCCAGAAATTCAAACAAATTCAAAGGCTCGTGTTCTTTTCGCAAGTCTTGTAGGTACAACAATCGAATTCTTCGATTTTTATATCTATGCAACTGCTGCAGTCCTCATTTTTCCGCATCTGTTCTTCCCAGCAAGTACAGATCCGATGACGGCAACAATTCAATCACTCGCAACATTTGCCATCGCATTTATTGCCCGCCCTATTGGCGCAGCAATCTTTGGTCACTTAGGTGATCGTATTGGTCGTAAAGCAACCCTCGTCGCGGCTTTATTGACCATGGGTGTTTCAACAGTGTGTATTGGTCTACTTCCAACCTATGCACAGATTGGTATCGTTGCACCACTATTACTTGCACTTTGTCGTTTAGGTCAAGGCTTAGGTCTTGGTGGTGAATGGTCTGGCGCAGTCCTGCTTGCAACCGAAAATGCACCTGAAGGCAAACGTGCTTGGTATGGGATGTTCCCACAACTGGGCGCACCGATCGGTTTTATCTTGGCAACGGGTTCATTCCTTGGTCTTGGCGCATTGATGTCTGAAGCAGACTTTATGCAATGGGGCTGGCGTATTCCATTCCTTGCAAGTGCTGCATTGGTGATTGTGGGTTTATATATTCGCTTAAAATTGCATGAAACCCCAGCGTTCCAAAAAGTATTAGACAAACAAAAAGAAGTTAATGTTCCATTTAAAGAAGTTGTGACCAAACATTATAAAATGCTCTTCCTCGGCACAATTGCTGCGGTGTGTACATTCGTGGTGTTCTATCTCACAACAGTATTTGCACTCAACTGGGGAACCAAACAACTGGGTTACTCACGTGCAGAATTCTTAGAGATGCAACTGGTCGCAACACTGTGTTTTGCTGCTTTTATTCCGCTTTCTGCTGTATTTGCTGAGAAGTTTGGGCGTAAAGCAACCTCTATTGGGGTATGTATTGCCTCTGCACTTTTTGGTTTAGTATTTGCCAGTATGCTTGAGTCTGGCAGTACCGTAATTGTGTTCTTGTTCTTATGTGTAGGTTTAGCATTGATGGGAATGACATATGGTCCAATTGGTACGGTCTTGTCTGAAATTTTCCCGATTTCTGTACGTTATACAGGCTCAGCATTAACCTTTAACTTGGCAGGTATTTTGGGCGCATCTTTTGCACCTCTGATCGCAACTGAACTTGCAACCAAATATGGCTTACAAGCGGTGGGTTACTACTTGACAGCAGCATCCATTCTTTCACTGTTGGCATTCTTGGCCATTCGTGAAACAAAACATGATGATGTTAACAACCAAGTTTAATCCCCCTCTCAATGATCAAAGCCTGCAATTTTGCAGGCTTTTTTGATTTAGCCAAATGCTAAAATTCAGGCTCAGATACAATCTCAACCAGTAGATTATTAAAAGGCTGCATAAAAGACAAATAGCTTGCATGCAATGCCATACGCGCTAAATCGGTGTTAAACGGCGTAGGATGATAAAGCTTATCTCGCATAATCGGATGCCCAATATATTGCATATGCACCCGTAATTGATGAGAACGTCCTGTAATCGGTGTAAGTAGCACCCGACTTACATCCTTTTCAGCATCATAGCTTACAGATTCAAATAAAGTTTGTGCGGGTTTGCCTAACTCAAAATGCACGATCTGGCGTGGACGATTTTCCCAATCGGTAATCAAAGGCACATCCACACGACCATTGCTATTGATTTGCCCTTGCACCAAAGCAATATAATTTTTTTTAACAGTTCTCGCTTGAAACATTTTACTTGCTGCAACTTCTGCATCACGATGTTTGGCGAACAATAGAATGCCCGAGGTTGCCATATCCAAACGATGGGTAATCTTGGCATTTGGATATATTGCTAATACTCGAAAATAAGCGCTGTCGTGATGTTCAGGCAAACGCCCCGGAACTGAAAGTAACCCTGCGGGTTTATTGATGGCAACAAAGTCATTATCTTCAAAAATAATGTCAAGTGGATCTAAAGGAGGCTGATAAACAAAGCCATCATCAATCGGCATGTGGATCGCATATTGAGAAGAATTGCCGAAAAATAACAATAGACTAAAAAGCTGTCAAGCATGTACATGCTTTATTATTTTCAGCAATCAAAAAAACTCCAATACACGAGAATATTGAAGTTTTTAAGTCTCTATACAATACGTTTAATCCGATCAATCAAGCCTGAATATTCAATACCAACTGACGTTTCTTTACCTGTTGTCCAACTTGCCCAACAATCTCATTCACGACACCGTCCACATCAGACTTAATCTGTTGCTGAATCTTCATCGCTTCTAAAATCAACAAAGTTTGACCTTTAGTCACCGTATCACCCGCATTTACCAAGATATTGATAATCGCACCATCCATTGGTGCACGAATGTGACCATCGCCTGCGACATCGGAAGTTTCAGGTGCTGCATAGGTGGTATTTTCAATGCTGATATTGCCATTTATCGCATCTAAATACAGCTGATTTCCATCTAAGACATAGTCAATCGAACGGCGTACACCATCCACCTCATAAATCAATTTTTCTGCTTGCTGTCCAATAATGCTGATCCCAAGTGTCTGCCCACAAATTTCAACGCTCACTTGGTTTTGATCACGTTTCACCAAAAGCTGTAATAACTGATCATCATGCTTGAGTTTTAAAGGTAAAGATAACGCAATTCCGGTATTCCAACTGCTTTGACTAGAAGCATTGGTCAACAGTGCCGCAGCAACAGCTAGGTGTTCTAAGCCCAAAGCTTGTTTATGTAAGCTGGCATCTGTTTGGAAATGTTCCTGAATAAAAGCGGTATTGGTGTCGCCTTTGACAATAATAGGGTGTCTAAGCAAATTCACTAAAAACTGCTTATTACTATTCACCCCCAACAATACGCAATCATCTACAGCACGCGCCAAGAGCCGAATGGCATCCTGACGGGTTTGACCATATGCAATGACTTTTGCCACCATTGGGTCGTAAAACGGACTAATTTCATCCTGTTGCAACAAACCATGATCAATTCGAACATTGGGTAAATCAGCAGCTTGCCAGCGCTGTATTTGACCAGTCTGTGGCAAGAAGTCTTGGCGTGGGTCTTCTGCATATAAGCGAACTTCTATCGCATGCCCTGATAAGGTCAATTCAGATTGTTGTAAGGGCAAGGTTTCACCATTGGCCACACGCACTTGCCATTCCACCAGATCTAAACCCGTGATCAGCTCTGTTACTGGATGCTCGACTTGCAAACGTGTATTCATTTCGAGGAAATAAAACTCACCTGATTGATCCAATAGAAACTCAACCGTTCCTGCACCGACATAATCACATGATTTCGCTGCTGCAACAGCAGCCTCACCCATTTGTTGGCGTAAGCTTTCGGTCATCACTGGACATGGAGCTTCCTCAACCACTTTTTGATGACGGCGCTGTATCGAACAATCACGCTCAAATAAATACACATAATTGCCGTGGGTATCGCCAAATACCTGTATCTCAACATGGCGTGGAGCAATCACAGCTTTTTCAAGAATCAGCTCACCTGAACCAAAGGCATTTTCTGCTTCAGAACGCGCTGTTTTTAAGGCTTCAACAATATCAGCAGATTGCTGTACCAGACGCATACCGCGCCCACCACCACCTGCTGAAGCTTTGACCATCAGTGGATAACCAATTTTATTGGCTTGTTGTTCTAAATACTCTATATCTTGCTGATCACCTTCATAGCCCGGCACACATGGTACACCCGCCTGAATCATGGCAATTTTTGACAGACGTTTACTGCCCATCAATTCAATTGCAGGTGCAGGTGGGCCAATAAAGGTAATTCCATTTTTCTCACAGGCTGCTGCAAAATCGGTATTTTCAGAAAGAAAACCATAACCGGGATGAACAGCATCAGCCCCCGTTTTTTTACATGCGTCGATAATATTTTGAATAGATAAATAGGACGCTGAAACTTTTGAAGCACCAATATATACAGCCTCATCTGCAAGCTGTACATGGCGCGCATGACGATCTGCATCTGAATAGACAGCCACGGTCTGATAGCCCATTGCTTTTGCTGTTTTCATCACGCGAACAGCAATTTCACCACGATTCGCCACCAATATTTTTGAAAATGCCATTCTCGTTTTCCCTATTTTTGGTTTTATATTCACTTGATTATCTTGGTTGAATCACACCGATCTCAATCAAGATCAGTGATCCGCATTGTCAGACTTATGCATCAAACCAATTTGGATGACGCTTTTGGATAAAGGCCATTGTCCCTTCTATACCTTCTTCACCACCCACAGCATTGGCAAATTGCTGCGCAGCATCATCCAATAAAGGCGTCAAAGCTTCATTTAAAGTACGATGCAATAAAGCTTTAGTCACACGAGACGCTTGCGGAGCGGTACGTTTAATCTGCTGAATGGTTTCGATCAATAAAACTTCCAGTGCTTTTTCATTCTCAACCACTTCATGTACAACACCAACCTTCAATGCGGTATGCCCCTCAAAACGTGCACCAAGTAAAGCCAAACGACGCGCTTGAGTTAAGCCAATTCGCTTTACCACAAATGGGGCAATCTGGGCGGGAATAACCCCTAATCCTGTTTCAGGTAAACCAAATTTGGCATCGGCAAGACTGATTGCAATATCTGAAACACAGGCCAAACCAAAACCGCCACCCAATACTGCACCTTCTAAAACTGCAACAACGGTTTGTGGCGCTTGATCCACTTGCTCCAGCATATGTCCAAATTGACGATTAAAATCAACATAAGGCTGATTAGAACCAACACTGGTGGCCTCACCACGCAGTTGGGCCATATCTTTAATGTCACCGCCTGCACAAAAATGTCCATTTTTACCGCGTAAAATGACTGCACGAATGGAGATATCATCTTGAATCGTTTTAAACACCTGTTGAATCGCTTTGACCATATTCAAACTCATGGCATTGCGACTCTCAGGTCGATTAAGCCATAGGGTTAAAATGCTACCTTCTTGCTCAAGCTCAATACTGCGATCAAACTGTTGTGTTGTTAGAGATTGCGAAAGTGCCATATTTATTCTCCTTGTTATTTACGTTTAGATGGAAGGATGTCCATCAACTTACAAATAATTCCAAGCATAATTTCATCTGCACCGCCACCAATCGAACCTAAACGGCCATCACGATACAGCTGAGAAGCGGGGTTATCCCACATAAAACCATTTCCACCCCAGAACTGTAAGCAACTGTCTGCAACTTCTCGCGTCAAACGACCTGCTTTAAGTTTTGCCATAGAGGCAATTTCTGTTGCATTCCCACCGTCAATGTGGATTTCACAGGCACGATAGGTTAAGGCACGTAAAGCTTCTACTTCAGTCATCAACTCCGCAAAACGAAAATGTACATATTGGTTGTTAATCAGCGGTTGTCCAAAGGTGCTTCGTTCTTTGGTATATTGAATGGTTTGTTGAATCACATTTTCCAAACCACCAATTGCATTGGCAGCCGCCCACATTCGTTCTTCTTGGAACTGCATCATTTGCATCATAAAGCCCATACCTTCTGCACCCACCAAGTAGCGTTGTGGTACACGAACATTGTCAAAATAGACTTCTGCTGTTGTGGTTGAACGCATTCCCAGTTTATTAAGCGGTTCAGAGAAGGAGATACCTGTGGATTTTGCAGGAACAATAATCATGGACTTATTGACATGCGGTTTATCATCAGAGGTATTGGCCAATAAGCAAAAAAAGTCAGCTTGTAGGGAGTTGGTAATCCACATTTTGCTGCCATTAATCACATAATCATCACCCTGTTTTTTTGCGGTGGTTTTGATGGCTGCGACGTCTGAACCTGCATGTACTTCCGATACAGCAATCGAAGCGACATATTCACCCGCAATTGCAGGTGTTAAAAATTCATCCCGTAATTCTTGACTACCAAAGCGAGCCAAAGCAGGCGTTGCCATATCCGTTTGCACACCAATCGCCAAAGGTACGCCACCACAGGCGGCTCGCCCTAATTCTTCTGCAACCACAAGGTTATAAGAATAATCTAAACCTAATCCGCCATTTTCTTCAGGCTTACAAATCCCCAGCAAACCTAAATCCGACAGTTTTTTAAACACATCATGAATAGGAAATCGCCCTTCAGCTTCCCATGTCGGAATATAAGGATTGAGTTCAGTCTCAACAAACTGACGTGTAGTACGGCGTAGTGCTTCATGCTCTGTTGTAAATTTCATTGTTTTTTTCCTTAAATTTAATCTTCTTTAACTCGCTTTAATAAAGCGGAGAACACCCCACTTTTAAAAGATGAGGAATGATGAGCTTTGCAAAGGGCGAGGATTTTTAAAGCCTCGATACACCAAATCGTATTGGATTTAGTTTGCGATGTTCTGCTTCATAAATTGTTTCTAATAAGAAGATCAGGACTTTGCGTGTATCACGCGGGTCGATAATTCCATCATCATGCAACATGGCCGTATTAAATAAGGCGGTTGACTGCTGTTCTAATTTTTCTGCTGTACTTTGCTCTAAGAAATCTAGCATCTGCTCGTTAGGCTCCATTCCTGAAGCTTTTTGCTTTCCTTCCGCTACGATACGTAATACCTTGCCAGCCTGAGCTGAACCCATCACCGCTACATGCGAGTTTGGCCATGCAAAAATAAATTGCGGTGATAATGGACGTCCACACATCGCGTAATTGCCCGCGCCATAGGAACCTGCCACAACGATAGAAATTTTCGGTACAGTGGTATTGGCAACGGCCTGAATCAATTTCGAACCATGCTTAATAATGCCGTTCTGTTCAGCATCAGTTCCGACCATAAAGCCTGTGGTGTTATGTAAAAACAGTAAGGGGCGTTTGGTCTGTTCACAGAGGTGAATGAACTGTGCAGCTTTGGTGGCGCCTTGTGGGGTAATCGGTCCGTTGTTGGTGATAATTCCGATATGTAATCCACCAATTTTTGCCCAACCACACACGGTCAATGCATCATATTCTTGTTTTACTTCAAAGAATTCAGAGTCATCAACAATTCGTGCAATCACATCTTTCATGTCAAAAGGCTGCTTCGGACTTGCAGGAATGATCCCTAACAGCTCCTCGGCAGGATAACGTGGCTCTTTATAGCTTAAGTTTAACTTTTGAGTTTGCTCTTTCCAGTTAAGATGCTCAAAAACCTCACGAGCAATACGAATTCCATCGGCATCATTCTCGGCTAAAAATTCTGCTGTTCCAGCAACCTGTGCATGCATTTCTGCACCACCGAGTTCCTCTGCTGTTGCCACTTCTCCGGTTGCCGCCAACAGTAAAGGTGGCCCTGCGAGTAACATCTCAGTTTGCTTACGAACTGCAATCACATAATCAGATAAACCCGGTTGATACGCTCCACCCGCTGTTGCATTGCCATGTACCACGGAGACTTGGGGTAAACCTGCTGCAGACAGCCGTGCCTGATTGGCAAAGGTCATTCCACCATAAGTAAACACTTCAGCAGCGTAATTTAAGTTGGCACCCCCACTTTCAGTGAGAGTCAGCATCGGTAATTTTTGTTCAAAAGCAATCGCCTGCAAACGTAAGGTTTTTTGTACCCCCATCGGTGACATTGTTCCGCCTTTGATTGCACTGTTACTTGCTGAAATCAGACAACGAACACCGCTGACAAAACCGATCCCTGAAATAATCCCACCACCTGCATCTGAACCATCTTTATCATCATGCATGGCATAACCCACCAAGCCACACAGTTCTACAAATGGTGAATCAGGATCAAGAGCTAAACGGACACGTTCATGCGGTAAAATTTTGCCTTTCTTGTCAAATTTGGGTTTGGCTGCATAAGATTTTTCAATATTCTTATTTTGTACTGCACGCACTTCGGCAATCTGAGCAAGTAATGCCTGCTTGTTCTGTTCAAATTGCTCACTGCCAACTGCAATTTCGGATTGGAGAACAGTCATGAATTTTCTCCTGTCTGCTGGTTATTGGTTTGATCACTCAATTGTTGTTTTAATACATCTGGAATAAAGGCACGATGGAAGCCATTAAACGACTTACTATTCGAAGCATCTGCCAATGGATACATTCGAGTGCCTAAGGATGCAGCGCCATCAATACGAATCGTCATGCCAGAAATAAAACCTGCTGCTTCTGAAAGTAAATAACAAATAGCAGAAGAAATTTCAGATTCGGTGCCCATTCGTTTCAGTGGTACATTCCCAGCCAAACTTGGAATAATAAATTTGGCAAAATCACCGGTATAATTATCCATTCCTGAAGAAACAACCCAACCAGGTGCAACACAGTTAACACGTACCCCAGAACGCCCCCACTCCACCGCTGCTGTTTTGGTCAAATTATCTACCCCAGCACGGGCTGCACCTGAGTGTCCCATCCCCGGCATGCCACCCCACATATCAGCTGCCATATTGACAATACTGCCACCATGTTTTGCCATCCATTGGTTATACGCTTCTTTCATTAAGTAGAAAGTTGAATGTAGGTTGTTGCGTACCACAGCATCAAAACCGTTGGCAGAAATGCCTTCTAAATTTGAGGGAAACTGACCGCCAGCATTATTGACAAGGCCATCGAGTCTGCCAAATTTTTCAATCACTTCAGCAATCATCTCTTTCACGTTGTGTTCTTCGCGATTATCACAAACGATAAAATGAACTTTGCCACCATCTTCGATGATTTCTTTGCTGACATTTTCCAGCTTTTCAATTTTCCGCCCTGTAATCACCACTTGAGCCCCTAAAGCAGCCAGTTCATGAGCAGTACAGCGTCCTATACCCGAACCACCACCGGTCACAATGATGACTTGGTCCTGAAAAGCATCCGATCTAAATATTGAGTGATAATGCATTTTTATATCCAAATTGTTGTCTTTTAACTTGCTTAAATCTCGTTCTAAGCTCCTTTTTAAAAGCGAGGAAGTCCCCCCACTTTCGTAAACAAGGATTAGAAAGACTTTAAACTCGCTGGGATTTTGACTGGCATATCTAAAAGCTGTTGAGCAAAAGCTTTGCCTTGTGGATCAATACGTAAACTGGCAATTCCTCCACCACCTAAGGCATTTTCCAGCATAAAATTTAAGGCATTAAATCCCGTGATTTCATAACGAATCACTTTAGACTTTTCAGGGTCTAAAACATGCTGCATATATTCTTTGACCTTTTCCTCAGTCAAATTGGCGCGAATCCAGGGTAGATATTCAGGCTGACGTGCGATCACTCCAATATTGCTGTGATTTCCTTTATCGCCACTCCGAGCATGGGCAATTTCAACTAAAGGAACTTCAATCTCCTGACCCGTAAATTGAGCAACTTCACCCACTGCAACAACATCAAAAGATTGATCTGAGCAACCTGATGGAATCTGTATATTTTGACGCTGACCATTGATGTCGATCACAACACTTAGTTTTGATTTATCCACTAAAAACGAGAACAACTTAATCACAGGAGAAGCTTTGGGACGCCCCCCAACAATTCCAGCCAATGCAGGTGCCATTCCGGTAGATGCTTGGGCAATTTCAGAAGCAAAAAACATACATGCTTCTTTAAACATGTGCTTTACAGCGATTTTGACAACCACTTCTCGACTATTGATCTGCTGTGCATTTGCACCATAGGTACTTTCAATACCCAATATTTCAACTGATTTTTCTAAGAATGGCGGAACTGAACGTAATGCTAAAACACGCTCACACTTAGTTAATATTGCATCTGCAATTACTTGGGCTTTTTCAGGGGCTTCGCGTCCTGCAATCAGGAAACTCACCAAGACACGATAACCATCAGGATAGGTTGCACTGACTTTATATTGTTGTGTCGGTGCTCTACCTTTTGCGCCAATCACTAAAACTCGATCTTCACCTACCTGTTCTAATTTCACTTGGCTAAAATCTGCAGTAACATCGGGCAATAAATACGCTTGTGGATTACCAATTTCATAGACAACTTGTTCAGCAACAGTTGCAACCGAAACCAGTCCACCGGTTCCTTTTGGTTTAGTCACGATAAATGATGCATCTGCTTTCACTTCAACAATTGGAAACCCCATATTGTCAAAGCCTTGTACTAAGCGCCAATCCGTGAAATTGCCACCTGTACATTGTGCACCACACTCAATGATATGCCCTGCTAAAGAACCTTGGGACAGCTTGTCATAATCCTCTAAGGACCATTGATATTCATGCAACAAAGGTGCAAGCACCACAGCTGAATCCACCACTCGCCCAGTGATGACAATATCTGCACCTTGATCAAGTGCGTCTCGAATTGGAACAGCTCCTAGATATGCGTTACAACTGGCTAATTGGCTAGGCAAATCTTCGCCACTAAACATCTCTTTAATATTTTGTGTGTTTAATTCGGCTTGTTGTGGCATTAGGTCATCCCCCAATACCACTGCAATTTTTAAATCCAATCCTTGTGCTTCAAGCACTTTCTGCAAGGCATCACGACATGCCAATGGATTAACACCACCAGCATTGCTAATCACTTTTATTTTTTTATCACTGATTTTTTTAAGCAGCGGTGTCATCACCCGACTGACAAAATCCAAAGCATAACCATGTTCTGGATTGGTCATCATCGCTTTTGCCATGATAGACATGGTGATTTCTGAAAGGTAATCAAAAACCAAATAATTGATGTCAGACAAATGTACCAACTGAAATGCTGCGGTATTGGTGTCTCCCCAGAAACCTGAAGCACATCCAATTTTCACAATACGTTGATCTTCCATTTTCACACCTATCTTGTTTTCATTGTTCTGAATAAAATTTATATGCCAATCTACCAAGCAAGCGCTTGGTTTGTAAAGGGCAAAATGTTATCCTGAATTGGCAAATGTGCTAAAACACGTTTTAAACAATGAATAATTTGCTTAACTTTATGGAAAAAATGATCCGATGATTGCTCACTCAATCGATGATATCCAACCAATCGCATGTTTTGATGACAGCCCTAAAGGTCGTTTATTACTTGGTGCTGCTTATTTATTTCATAAGCAAGGTTATGCCAAAACTACAGTTCGTGAGTTAGCAAATTTCATTGGAATTCAATCGGGTAGCTTGTTTCATCATTTTAAAAGCAAGGATGATATTCTTGCCAATGTCATGCATGAAACCATTATTTACAATCATGCCCGTATGCTTGATGCAATCCAAAAATCGGATGATGCTGAACAACAGTTAAAACACTTGATCAAAGCTGAGTTAATTTCGATTACTGGAGATACCGGTTCAGCCATGGCTGTTTTAGTTTATGAATGGTTTGCGTTGTCAAAACAACGGCAAGATGAACTTCTTAAACTGCGAAATGATTATGAGGATATCTGGTTCGATGTGATTGAGAAATTACGCGACCTCGGCAAAATTCAGCATGATGCTTTTATTTGGCGCCGTTTATTGGGCGGTGCGATTGCTTGGACCGTCACTTGGTATAATCCCAATGGTAAAATGAGCTTAGATGAACTAACTGAAATCGTTTTGGAAATGGCTTTGAAATGAGCACAGTTTATCTTCGCAAGCCTCATATTTCAGATAAAGACTCCTTAAATTGACAATAACCCTAGGCCTCTAGCGCACCTATGGTTATTTTTAGCAGAAACCAGCATTGTAAGCTTTTATTATTCCCAAAGGAGTGATCAAAACCCCAACTGCTTACTAATCAAATCTTTCATGATTTCTTCAGCACCGCCACCGATCATATTTACTTTGACTTCACGATAAATACGCTCGGATTTAGTCCCTCGCATAAAGCCCATGCCACCTAGAGTCTGCACTGCTGCATCTGCACAGAACTGCATGGTTTGGGTTGCGATATTTTTTGACATACAAATTTGTGCAATTAAATCACTGCCCTGTAGTTCAGCCTGCCCCATACGATACGCAGTATCTTCCAATAATGCCCGAGTTGTGGTTAAACGCGTCGCCATATCAACCAACTTATGACGTACCACTTGATGATCAACTAAGCGTTTTCCAAAAGTCTTCCGCGCTTTAGACCACTCTAAAGCCTCTTGATAACAGACCAAGGCATAACCATAGGCCATAGAGGCCAACCAAAAGCGTTCCATATTGAAGTTTTTCATAATGACCTTAAAGCCTGCATTTTCTTCACCAAGAAGATTTTCTACAGGAACTTTCACTTGGTCAAAATGCAAATGAGCAGTATCTGATGCCCACCAACCCATTTTCTTTAAAGGTGATTTAGTGATGCCATCACTGTGTGCATCGACCAATAACATCGAAATACCACTCGCACCTTTATTTTCAGGATCGGTTCTCACCGCTACCGTATAATAATCTGCGCGCATACCTGAAGTAATAAAGGTTTTTTCACCACTCACCAGATAAAAATCACCTTCACGGATTGCTTTGGTTTGTAATGCAGCAACGTCAGAACCGCCGCTTGGTTCGGTAATCGCAAGTGCAGAAATTTTTTCGCCTGAAATAATTTGTGGCATCACCTTGTCACGAATATGTGGCTGAGCAAAATGATGAATTGGTGGTGTACCAATGGTATGAATCATCAAAGAAATATGTACGCCACCAGAGCCAGCTTTGGCTGTTTCAACTGCGGCTAAGAACACATGAAATGCATCTGCATCTGAGATTCCCCCATGCTCATCATCAAAGCCTAAACCCAATAGACCAATTGCAGCAGCCTTTTGATAAAGCGTACGAGGAAAAGTTTCAGCCTCATCCCATTCATTGACAAAAGGAGAAATCTCTTTTTCAACAAATTTCTTCACACTGTCTGCAAATGCATGATGCTCAGCGGTGTAGTAAATCGGGTTATTTAAATGATCCATATCTTGTTGTTCCCTGCTTATTTTTATTGCGATTTATTGTGTACAGTTCTAGTTTAATCCATTCTCGATATTCTAATAGCCCAATTGACGACTCGCGAGGTCTTTCATAATTTCTTCCGCCCCACCACCAATCATATTGACTTTAACATCACGGTAAATCCGTTCAGACTTGGTGCCTCGCATAAAGCCCATGCCCCCTAAAGTTTGTACAGCTGCATCGGCACAAAATTGCATAGTTTGAGTGGCCACATTTTTAAGCATACAGATTTGCGCAATCAACTCATTGCCCTGCATTTCAGGCTTCCCTAAGCGATAAGCAGTATCCTCCAACAAAGCAAGTGTTGTGGTTAAGCGAGTCGCCATATCGACTAATTTATGCCGAACCACTTGATGATCAACTAAACGTTTACCAAAGGTTTTTCGTTCTTGTGCCCATTCCAATGCTTCTTCATAACAGGCTAATGCAAAACCATAACTACTGGCAGCAAGAAAAAACCGCTCCATATTGAAGTTATTCATAATCACAAGGAAACCCATATTTTCTGCCCCCAACAAATTGCTTGCAGGAACACGAACTTGATCAAAATGGAGATGAGCTGTATCCGAAGCCCACCATCCCATTTTGTCGAGTTTTGATTTGCTTATGCCATCACTATGAGCATCCATCAATAACATCGAGATACCATTCGGGCCTTTGGCATCAGGATCTGTACGTACCGCAACGGTATAATAATCCGCACGAATGCCCGATGTAATAAAGGTTTTTTCGCCACTGACAATATAGTCTTGACCATCTCGTACAGCTTTGGTTTTAAGTGCTGCTACATCAGAACCACCCGTGGGTTCAGTAATCGCCAACGCTGAAATTTTTTCGCCTGCTAAAATTTGAGTCAGTACAGTTTGTTTAATCTCATCTGAAGCAAAATGATTGATCGGAGGTGCGCCAATCGAGTGTGACAATAAGGAAGCACATAAACCACCTGAACCTGTTTTAGCTAACTCAATCGAAGACAACAACACATGAAAAGCATCGGTTTCTGGAATTCCCCCATAGTTTTCGTCAAAACCTATCCCCAATAAGCCGATATCTGCGGCTTTTTTATAAAGTTCTTTTGGAAAGGTTTCTGCCTCTTCCCATTGATTGATATGTGGCATTAATTCTTTTTGAACAAACTTTCGAATGGAATCTGCAAATGCAAAATGCTGATCTGTATAGTAAATTGGATTATGCTTCATCTTGATTTGCTTCCCAGCATTATTTTGAAAAACTTATACTGACAGATTTTATTTAATTTAAAGTTGCAGAAACGATCAATTTGTATTTAAAAACATGTCATTTTTGATCAAAACTCATATATTAATTTCAGATTCATGATCAAAAATCCGTTACACTGTTAGTAATTTCCTTTTAATTTTTAGCTCTATAAATAATGGCGACATTGAATCAATTTTTATCACGTTTTAACCCTGCAACCATTCAAAGAAGCTTGAGTTATGTCAAAAAAATTGATCTAAAATCCTTAGAAGTCTACCCTGATCGGGATAATTTAGTCATCGAAGCACAGATTCAGGGAACGGATTATTATGAAACGGCTGTTATCTATAATCCTTTAACCAATAAAATTGTGGATACAGACTGTAGTTGCCCTGTTGGTTACGATTGTAAGCATTCGGCTGCACTTGCACGTTATTTTTATGATCAACAACTTTCAAACCCCGCTGCACGTCAAAAACTAAACCCATTAGACCAAGCTCAAACCACAACAAATAGCTCTACCCACACCACGGCAAAAGCTTGGCTCGCTCAATTTAAACAACAATTGGCACAAGTTCAACGCACTGAAACGCCAGTACAGCACCAACTTATTTATATTTTCCAACCAAAAAATAACACCGCCAAATTACAACTTAGTGTTTTTAAAGTTCGTCGTAACAAAGATGGAAAAATTAGAGATACCGCGCTCTACACCAGTTATGACAATGTATTAAATGAACGTCTTAAAGTGAGCAAAGAAGAAAAGAAAATCTTTAGTCATTTGTACTTTTTCGCTAAGCTAAATTTTAGCGATGTTCATTTTTATCCAGCGTCATGGGATATTTCAGGAATCTATCAAGAACATCTAAGAACGGCTATTCAAAGTAGCGCTTGTTACGCACTAGATGTACAAAGATTACCTTTAATATGGTCTGATCAATCTTATAAAATTGAATTCAACTGGCAAACGCGTACAGAACAACAAACAGAGAAACTTAAAGCACAATTTTTTGATGAAAATCATCTAGAGATTTCACCTGACCATGCTGAACAAATTTATATTATTCATTCTCATCCATTAAGTTATCTCGATACCCTTAAAAACCAAGTCGGTGTACTTGAGTCTTTATATTCTAGTGAAATGATCGAAGAATTGCTGAATATGCCACAAATGCCTGTGGAATTAATGGCTGAATTTGAGCAAGTGATTCAACCCTATGCATTTTTTGAAGATTTACCTCAAGCACCATTTGCACAAAGTATAGAAATATTAAAAGGCAAACCCACACCTATTTTACGTTTTGGAACATATCCGCAATATGATCGTCTTGGTCATATGCATCATTATGCAATTGCTGAAATTGAATTTGAATACTCAGCTGGACGAATTAAAGCGGGTTTCCCTGATGAAAGTTTCATTATCAATATTGATGAAAAAGCAGTTCGCCAACAACGCGATTTAGTTGCTGAAAAGAAACATATTGATGAATTAATTCATTCAGTTAAATCCATGCAACGGATTACTAAGCTACCAAAGAGCAAACGCCCTGCTTTTGATGACATCACTGAAAACTCAATTGTTTATGCCGATCCAATGGCTTGGGTTGAGCAATTGGTTCCTGAAAATAAAATCGAAGGCCTCGGCTGGAAAGTTGAACATACCCTAGATAGTCAGTTCAATTTAAGTGCAACACAAAACCTGCAACTCTCATTAAATGAATCTGAAAAAAAACAAGACTGGTTTAATGTCGGTGCCACAATTCAGGATATGAATGGCAACACCTATAACCTGATTGATCTTCTTGGCTATGCAATACAGCATAATCCACATCTTTTAGAAGATGACTATATTGAAAAAATGGACAGTGACAGCTTCTTAATTGTTCATTTAAAAGAAGCTCAAACACAACTGGCACTTAGAAATCAAGAAATTAAGCCCATTCTGATCTATTTAAAAGAAATTTTACGACATCCTGAATCTGCAACATTAGATCAATACGATGCCGCTCAATTCTTAGATTTACAGCATCATTTGGGCATGCCTTGGCGTACCAATGAGCGTCTGAAAATATTTGCTGAAAAGCTTCAAAATAGTTATCAAGCTCAAATCTGTACACCACAAGGTTTCCAAGGCGAACTACGCCCATATCAACAACAAGGTTTAGCATGGCTACAGTTTTTACGCGAAACTGAACATGGCGGTATCCTTGCCGATGATATGGGACTCGGTAAAACAGCACAAACACTTGCACATATTCTATTAGAAAAGCAGGCAGGCCGATTAAATCAACGCCCAGCCTTGATTATTGCACCAACATCTTTAATGCATAACTGGCGTAAAGAAGCTGAGAAATTCACCCCTGAATTAAAAGTTTTGGTCTTACAAGGACATGACCGAGTTGAGCATTTTCAAGAGATTAAAAATGTAGATATTGTGCTCAGTACCTACCCGCTTTTGGGCCGTGATGAAGAATTTTTACTGCCCTATCAATATCATTTATTGATTTTAGATGAAGCGCAAAACATTAAAAACCCTCGGGCCAAAGCCTCTCAAGTGGTACGACAAATCAAAGCAAAACATCGTCTATGCTTAACTGGCACACCGATGGAAAACCATTTGGGCGAATTATGGTCATTGTTCCATTTCTTGATGCCTGGTTTTTTATATAGTCAGGAATTGTTTAATAAAAAATATCGTAATCCTATCGAGAAACATGCAGATCTTCAGGTTAAAACCAAGCTCATTTCTCGTATTAAACCGTTTATGTTGCGTCGTTTAAAAACAGAGGTGGCGAAAGAGCTTCCTGAAAAAACCACGATTGAAGTCAATATTGATATGAATGAACAGCAATCTAAGCTCTACGAAGCTGTTCGTGCAACAATGCAAAAGAATATTCGTGAGTTGATTGCAGCTAAAGGCTTCCATCGTAGTCAGATTCAAATTTTAAGTGCATTGCTTAAGCTTCGACAAGTTTGCTGCCATCCAAGCCTTTTACAGCTTGATCAAGTCAAGAATCAAAATGTTGAATCAGCAAAATTAGATCATTTATTGGAAATGGTTCAAGATATGGTTGAGGAAGGACGTAAGATTTTAATCTTCTCTCAATTCACCACGATGCTACAACTCATTGAAGAGCATTTAAAAACCTTAAATATTCGAAATGTAAAACTTACTGGACAAACCAAGAAACGTGATGAAGTGATCACGGCATTCCAAGCAGGCGATATTCCTGTTTTCCTCATCAGTTTAAAGGCAGGCGGTGTTGGGCTTAATCTCACTGCTGCTGATACAGTGATTCATTATGATCCTTGGTGGAACCCAGCGGCTGAAGATCAAGCGTCTGATCGTGCATGGCGTATTGGTCAAGATAAACCAGTCTTTGTTTATAAATTGATTACCAACCAAAGTATTGAAGAAAAGATTTTAGCCTTACAGAAAAATAAAGCTGATCTTGCCAAATCTATTCTAAGTATTGATCATGAAAATGAAGTGAAATTGTCTGAAGATGATGTCATGAGTTTATTGGATTGATAATCACCATCTATAATGTAGATAGTGAATTTTACGCATAGAGCTTAAATCAAAAAAGTGTTTGATAGTGCTTTTTTGATTAGCATTGTTCGTCAGCTTTTTGATGATAAGGTACAAGCTCTTGCCGTTCTTCTAAATCAGCGACTAGTTTTAGATTTTTAACTAATCCAATTTTACTTAATATTATTAATACCCACCAACCAGGATCAGATTGACCTTTTTCCAATCCTAGTTTTGCTGAACCAGGGAATGCATGGTGATTATTATGCCAACACTCTCCCATAGTGATTAAGCCACAAAATTTAATGTTATAGCCTTGTACGCCTGCACCGTTAACATGCCACGAACGATGGCCTGAATTATGAGCAAAATACCCAATCAGCCAATGCCCTGTGACGGAAATTGCAACACGCAAACAAGTTCCCCAAATAACCCATTCTACCCCGCCTATAAGATATAAAATAAGTGCCAAAGGCAATTGCTGTAACATCCACGTTTTTTCCATAAAACGATAAAATTGAGTATCGAGAATAGATTCTTCTTTAAATACAGGGGGATGTTTTAAAACGATATCGCAATGTATTTGCCAAAAACCATCTTTTAGAAAAGAGCTTTGATGAGAAAAATATGGATGACACTGAGGTTGGCGCTGTGCCCAATCACGAGTATCATGTGTCCTCACCATACCAAAAGGACCAGCTAATCCGACAATGACACCAAAATGAACAAATAAATATTCCAGCCATTTAGGACATTCATAGCTTTGATGAATCAAGCGACGATGCATTCCTAATGAATGCCCAAGGCATAGTGTAATCGCAGAACTAATTAAAAATACTAGAAAGTTTTCAATGGATGATAAAAATAAAACACCATAAACTCCAAAAAGATACATCATCATTACCCAAATAGACTTTGAAGGTGACCAAATAACTTTTGCTTCAAATGCATTGGTTTCAGAATTTTCATAGATTGTCGGCACAGCTGTTTTCTTATACATAATGTTTCTACTTTTTTATTTTAATGATTTTAACTGAAATCCACCGCCTAGAATATAGCAAAGCTGACCATTGATTTACTTATTTATATTGATTGTCTATTTAAAATTTGATGAATGTATCTAAACTTTTCTTCCCGATAAACACCGCGCATAAAAAAACACCCCGCTCTCTAGAGATCGGGGTGTTTTAGATTTAAAAGCTGGCGATGACTTACTCTCACATGGGTAACCCCACACTACCATCAGCGCTAAGAGGTTTCACTTCTGAGTTCGGGAAGGGATCAGGTGGTTCACTCT
>Ga0308158_10001308_pt1 | contig 27523 bp, 26 predicted proteins | sample PhyBR2_FD_201038 | JGI IMG/M metagenome (GOLD analysis project Ga0308158, IMG submission 201038) | Phyllosphere microbial communities from UC Gill Tract Community Farm, Albany, California, United States - DLSLB.R2 | ecosystem: Host-associated > Plants > Phyllosphere > Unclassified | place: USA... | reverse complement strand
CGAAGCGGAACTCGGCCTGGGCACCGTCCTGGCCCAGGACGGTCGCTTGCTCACCGTGCTCTACCCGGCCACCGGCGAAACCCGCCAGTACGCATTGCGCAATGCCCCATTGACGCGCGTGCGCTTCTCTCCGGGCGATGTGATCACTCACTTCGAAGGCTGGAAACTGACCGTACGCGAAGTCGACGACGCCGATGGCCTGCTGGTCTACCACGGCCTCAATGCGCAGAACGAGCCTCGTACGCTGCCTGAAACCCAGCTGTCCAACTTCATCCAGTTCCGTCTGGCCAGTGACCGCCTGTTCGCCGGCCAGATCGACCCGCTGCCGTGGTTCTCGCTGCGCTACAACACCCTTGAGCACACCAGCAAGCAGTTGCAGTCCTCGCTATGGGGCCTGGGCGGCGTGCGCGCGCAACCCATCGCGCACCAGCTGCACATCGCCCGCGAAGTGGCCGACCGCATCGCGCCCCGGGTATTGCTGGCCGACGAAGTGGGCCTGGGCAAGACCATCGAGGCCGGCCTGGTCATTCACCGCCAACTGCTGTCCGGGCGCGCCAGCCGCGTACTGATCCTGGTCCCGGAAAACCTCCAGCACCAATGGCTGGTGGAGATGCGCCGGCGCTTCAACCTGCAGGTGGCACTGTTCGATGCCGAGCGCTTCATCGAGAGCGATGCCAGCAACCCCTTCGAGGACGCGCAACTGGCGCTGGTTTCGCTGGAATGGCTGACCGAAGACGAAAAGGCCCAGGACGCGCTGTTCGCCGCCGGCTGGGACCTGCTGGTCGTCGACGAGGCGCATCACCTGGTCTGGCACGAAGAAAAGGCCAGCCCGCAGTACTCCCTGGTCGAGCAGCTGGCCGAGGTCATTCCCGGCGTCCTGCTGCTCACTGCGACCCCCGAGCAACTGGGCCAGGACAGCCACTTCGCGCGTCTGCGCCTGCTCGATCCGAACCGCTTCCACGACCTGGCGGCCTTCCGCGCCGAAAGCGAGAACTACCGCCCGGTCGCCGAAGCGGTGCAGGAGCTGCTGGACAAAGGACGCTTGTCGACCACTGCGCAACAGACCATTCATGGCCTGCTCGGCGCCGATGGCGATACCCTGGTCGCGGCGGTCAACGCCGGCGACGAGGAAGCCGGCCCGCGTCTGATCCGCGAACTGCTCGACCGTCACGGCACCGGGCGCGTACTGTTCCGCAACACCCGCGCCGCCGTGCAAGGCTTCCCCGAACGCAAGCTGCACCCTTACCCGCTGCCATGCCCCGACCAGTACCTCGAGCTGCCCTTGGGCGAGCACGCCGACTTGTACCCGGAAGTCAGCTTCCAGGCCCAGGCCGAAGACGGTGAAACCGAGCGCTGGTGGCGCTTCGATCCGCGCGTTGAATGGCTGATCGACACCCTCAAGATGCTCAAGCGCACCAAGGTGCTGGTCATCTGCGCCCACGCCGAAACCGCGATGGACCTTGAGGACGCCCTGCGCGTGCGCTCCGGTACCCTGGCCACGGTGTTCCACGAAGGCATGAGCATCCTGGAGCGCGACCGCGCGGCGGCGTACTTCGCCGACGAGGAATTTGGCGCTCAGGTGTTGATCTGTTCGGAAATCGGCAGCGAGGGGCGCAACTTCCAGTTCGCCCACCACCTGGTGCTGTTCGACCTGCCTGCGCACCCCGACCTGCTGGAGCAGCGCATCGGCCGTCTCGACCGGATCGGCCAGAAGCACATTATCGAGCTGCACGTGCCGTACCTTGAAAACAGTCCGCAGGAGCGTCTGTTCCAGTGGTACCACAGCGCGCTCAACGCCTTTCTGAACACCTGCCCTACCGGCAATGCGCTGCAGCATGCGTTTGGCCCGCGCCTGCTGCCCATGCTGGAAAATGCCGACGACGGCGAATGGCAAGGCCTGATCGACGAAGCGCGCAGCCGCCGCGAGGCGCTGGAAAGCGAGCTGCACACCGGGCGCGACCGACTGCTGGAGCTCAACTCCGGCGGCGATGGCGAGGGCCAGGCCCTGGTGGCCGCGATCGAAGAGCAGGACGATCAATTCGCCCTGCCCATCTATATGGAAACCCTCTTCGATGCCTTTGGTATCGACAGCGAGGATCACTCCGACAATGCCCTCATCCTGCGTCCCAGCGAAAAGATGCTGGATGCCAGCTTCCCCCTGGGCGACGACGAAGGCGTGACCATTACCTACGACCGCGAGCAGGCATTGTCGCGCGAGGACATGCAGTTCATCACCTGGGAGCATCCCATGGTGCAGGGCGGCATGGATCTGGTTCTGGCGGGCTCCATGGGCAATACCGCCGTGGCGCTGATCAAGAACAAGGCGCTCAAGCCTGGGACCGTGCTGCTGGAATTGCTCTACGTGAGCGAAGTCGTGGCACCTCGCTCGCTGCAGCTGGGGCGTTACCTGCCGCCTGCCGCGCTACGCTGCCTGCTCGACACCAACGGCAACGACCTGTCCTCGCGGGTGTCGTTCGAAACCCTCAACGACCAGCTCGAAAGCGTACCCAAGGCCAGCGCCAACAAGTTCATCCAGGCCCAGCGCGACGTGCTGGCACCGCGCATCACTGCCGGTGAAAGCAAGATCGCGCCACGCCATGCCGAACGCGTGGCACAGGCGCAACATCGCCTGGCCGCCGAGACGGATGAAGAACTGGCACGCCTGACCGCCCTGCAGGCGGTCAATCCAACCGTGCGTGACAGTGAACTGGTCGCCCTGCGCAAGCAGCGCGAGGAAGGCCTCGCCATGCTCGACAAGGCCGCCCTGCGCCTTGAGGCGATTCGGGTCCTGGTGGCCGGCTGATCCATGCCATGCCTGGCAGGCCCGTACCTGCCCGGCATGGCGTTACGGTTACACCCGGCTGTTACCGACAGTGTCGCACCGCAACGGTGCGTCGCTTATAGCGCTGCCCTTTCCTGGATCACGACCCAGGGCGAGACCACCACAGCCCACAGCGTTGGATCGCGCTCGCAAAAATCCAGGGCCCGCGACGCAGACAGCTTTTCGACCTGGCCTGCGGCCAGCCACTGAGCCACCAACGCCTGAGCGTCCTCGGCCAGCGCCTGTGCGACAGCGATCAAATCCAACGCAGGATCGACCCACAACAGGGCACCCTTGGCGAAAAAGGGTTGCAGCGCCTGCCATTCGATAATTGCCGTCTCGCCAAGCAGCTTGGCATAGAGGGTGCTAACGTTTTCAGTCATGGGTTTTACCGTCAGGAAAAAATCGGCGCCATCATAGCGGTCCGAGCTGTCTGGAAAAACCCGGTTGCAATATATAGGTTCAAGTTCAGTCCCGGCGAAATGGCCTTTTTTGGCCCTTGTAGTCGTCGACAGGTACTTGAATCTATAAGTTTATGTCGATATCGCGACAACCAATCGAATTCGCTGCAAACACCAGCTTTCCAACCGACAAACCGGCGCTCTACACTGTACCGGTACAGTTGTCGGGTGCAGATTCGGATGTCGTCTGCCATGTTCGCCGAGGGGGTCAAGCGGCGAGGATGGCCAAGATTCGGTCCGTCGCCTGTTCGGCCAGGACTATAAAAACTACAACGCAAAAAGGGAGCACTAATGAATAAGCAGATTTCCAAACTGTTTGCCGCTCTGGTTCTGGCCGGCGTCGCCAGCCACTCGATGGCGGCCGACACCATCAAGATCGGCATCGCCGGTCCCAAGACCGGCCCGGTCGCCGAATACGGCGTGATGCAGTTCAACGGCGCGAAGATGGCCATCGAGCAGATCAACGCCAAGGGCGGCGTCGACGGCAAGAAACTCGAAGCGGTCGAATACGACGACGCCTGCGACCCCAAGCAAGCCGTTGCAGTCGCCAACAAGGTCGTCAACGACGGCGTCAAGTTCGTCGTCGGTCACCTGTGCTCCAGCTCCGCCCAGCCTGCATCCGACGTCTACGAAGACGAAGGCATCATCATGGTCACCCCGGCGGCCACCAGCCCCGAGCTCAGCGCGCGTGGCTACAAGCTGGTCTTCCGGACCATCGGCCTGGACAGCGCCCAGGGCCCTGCCGCCGGTAACTACATCGCCGACGTGGTCAAGCCCAAGACCGTGGCCGTGATCCACGACAAGCAGCAGTACGGCGAAGGCATTGCCAGCGCGGTCAAGACCACCCTGGAAGGCAAAGGCGTCAAGGTCGCCGTGTTCGAAGGCATCAATGCCGGCGACAAGGACTTCTCTTCGCTGATCGCCAAGCTCAAGCAGGCCAATGTCGACTTCGTCTACTACGGCGGCTACCACCCGGAACTGGGCCAGATCCTGCGCCAGTCCAAGGAAAAAGGCCTGAACGCCAAGTTCATGGGCCCTGAAGGCGTGGGCAACGACTCGATTTCGCAGATCGCCGGAGAAGCCTCCGAAGGCCTGTTGGTCACCCTGCCCAAGTCTTTCGACAAGGACCCGACCAACGTCGCCCTGACCAAAGCCTTCCAGGACAAGAAGCAGGACCCGAGCGGTCCGTTCGTCTACCCGTCCTACTCGGCCGTGCAAGTGATTGCCGACGGCATCACCGCCGCCAAGAGCGAAGACACCGACAAGGTGGCCGCAGCCATCCACGCCGGTACCTTCAAGACGCCGATGGGTGAGCTGAGCTACGACGACAAGGGCGACCTGAAGAACTTCCAGTTCGTGGTCTACGAGTGGCACTTCGGCAAGCCGAAGACCGAAGCCGCCCAGTAAGCCTGGCAATACCCCCACAAAGCCCACTGCACCGCAGTGGGCTTTGTTTTACGAGTGACGGGTACAGCCGGTGCAAAGCACCGCCTGGCCCCCTGAAAATCTTGAAACCGTGACCAGCGGTTCACCTGCCCTGCCCGGCAACACTGCGCCAAGGAGAGCGCTCGGACATGGCTGGAGAAATGCGAACAGGTTTTTAGGAGCGCGGTAAATGCCTGAATTATTCCATTACATGCAGCAGTTGGTGAATGGCCTGACCATCGGCAGCACTTATGCATTGATCGCCATCGGCTACACCATGGTGTACGGCATCATCGGCATGATCAACTTCGCCCATGGCGAGGTGTACATGATCGGTTCGTATGTCACCTTCATTGTCCTGGCAGGCCTGGCCATGCTGGGCATCCACAGTCTTCCGATCCTGATGATCGCCGGCTTCGCCGCCGCCATCCTGGTCACCAGTGCCTATGGCTACAGCATCGAACGAGTCGCCTACCGGCCGCTGCGCAACAGCAACCGGTTGATTCCACTGATCTCGGCGATCGGCATGTCGATCTTCCTGCAGAACTCGGTGCAGCTGTCCCAGGGCTCGGGCAACTTCGCCATTCCCAACCTGCTCCCTGGTAGCCTGACCTTCGGCCCGGGTGGCGCCGAGGAAGTGCAGGTTTCCTATATGCAGATCCTGGTGTTCCTGGTGACGCTGGCCGCGATGTACGGCCTGACCCTGTTCATCTCCCGTTCGCGCATGGGTCGTGCCTGCCGCGCCTGCGCCGAGGACATGAAGATGGCCAACCTGCTGGGCATCAACACCAACGCGATCATCGCCCTGACCTTCGTCATCGGCGCGGCGCTGGCTGCCGTCGCGGCCGTGCTGCTGAGCATGCAGTACGGGGTGATCAACCCGAGTGCCGGCTTCCTGGTCGGGCTCAAGGCCTTCACCGCTGCTGTTCTGGGCGGCATCGGCAGCATTCCAGGTGCCATGCTCGGCGGCCTGGTGCTGGGCGTCGCCGAAGCCTTCGGCGCGGATATCTTCGGTGACCAGTACAAGGACGTCGTTTCGTTCGGCCTGCTGGTTCTGGTTCTATTGTTCCGGCCGACCGGCATCCTGGGCCGTCCGGAGGTTGAGAAAGTATGAGCAAGTCTCTTCGATCCGCGCTCTTCAGCGCGGCACTGGTATGGGCCGTGGCCTACCCGGTATTGGGCCTGAAGCTGGCCTTCTCTGGCGTCACCCTGGTTGTGCAGAACGCCAGCACCGGTACCCTGCTGACCATCGCCGGCTGTTCGGTGCTGATGTTCCTGCGGGTGCTGTTCGCCGAGCGCATCGGTGGTCTGCGCCGCGATTCGAGCCGACCGCTGATACCGGCCAAGGCCTCGAACTTCCTGACCCTGCCCAGCACCCAGCGCTGGGTGATCCTGGCCCTTGTGCTGCTGGCGTTCGTGTGGCCGTTCTTTGGTTCACGCGGCGCGGTCGACATCGCCACCCTGATCCTGATCTACGTCATGCTCGGCCTGGGGCTGAACATCGTGGTCGGCCTGGCGGGCCTGCTTGACCTGGGCTACGTGGGCTTCTACGCGGTCGGCGCCTATGGCTATGCCCTGCTCTCGCACTACTTCGGCCTGAGCTTCTGGGAGTGCCTGCCGCTGGCGGGCCTGCTGGCGGCCACCTTCGGCTTCCTGCTGGGCTTCCCGGTGCTGCGCCTGCGCGGTGACTACCTGGCGATCGTGACCTTGGGTTTCGGCGAGATCATCCGCATATTCCTGCGTAACCTCACCGACATCACCGGTGGCCCGAACGGCATCAGCAACATCGAGAAGCCGACCTTCTTCGGCCTCACGTTCGAACGCCGCGCCGCCGAGGGCAGCCAGACCTTTCACCAGTTCTTCGGCCTGGAATACAGCCCGATCGGCAAGGTCATCTTCCTCTACCTGATCGCCCTGATGATGGCCCTGGCCGCGCTGTTCGTCATCAATCGCCTGTTGCGCATGCCCATCGGCCGAGCCTGGGAAGCCTTGCGCGAAGACGAAATCGCCTGCCGCGCGCTGGGCCTGAACCCGACCGTGATCAAGCTTTCCGCGTTCACCCTGGGGGCAGCGTTCGCAGGCTTCGCCGGCAGCTTCTTCGCCGCGCGCCAAGGCCTGGTTACCCCGGAGTCGTTCACGTTCATCGAGTCGGCGATCATTCTCGCCATCGTCGTGCTGGGTGGCATGGGCTCGCAACTGGGAGTGATCCTGGCCGCCATCGTGATGATCCTGCTCCCTGAATTGATGCGCGAGTTCAGCGACTACCGCATGTTGATGTTCGGCGCCCTGATGGTGCTGATGATGATCTGGCGTCCGCAAGGCTTGCTTCCGATGCAGCGTCCCCACCTGGAGCTGCGCAAATGAGCCAGAACATTCTGCAAGTCACTGACCTGAGCATGCGCTTCGGCGGCCTGCTGGCGGTCAACGGTGTGGCTCTGAGCGTAAAAGAAAAGCAGGTTGTCGCTCTGATCGGCCCCAACGGCGCCGGCAAGACCACGGTGTTCAATTGCCTCACCGGTTTCTACAAGCCCAGCGGCGGTACGATCCTGCTCGATGGCCAGCCGATCCAGGGCCTGCCCGGCCATCAGATCGCCCGCAAGGGCGTGGTGCGCACCTTCCAGAACGTGCGCCTGTTCAAGGAGATGACCGCGCTGGAAAACCTGTTGATCGCCCAGCATCGGCACTTGAACACCAATTTCTTCGCCGGGCTGTTCAAGACGCCGAACTTCCGCAAGAGCGAAAGGGACGCGATGGAGTACGCCGAATACTGGTTGGAAAAGGTCAACCTCAAGGAGTTCGCCAACCGCACCGCAGGTACGCTCGCCTATGGCCAGCAACGCCGCCTTGAAATCGCCCGTTGCATGATGACGCGCCCACGCATGCTGATGCTCGACGAGCCCGCTGCGGGCCTCAACCCGCGGGAAACCGATGACCTGAAGGCGCTGATCGGCGTGCTCCGCGAAGAGCACAACGCAACCGTGCTGCTGATCGAGCATGACATGAAGCTGGTGATGAGCATCTCCGACCACATCGTCGTGATCAACCAGGGCACGCCCCTGGCCGATGGCACACCGGAACAGATCCGCGACAATCCTGACGTGATCAAAGCCTACCTGGGGGAAGCGTAAATGCTGCAGTTCGAAAACGTTTCCACGTTCTACGGCAAGATCCAGGCGTTGCATGGGATCAACGTGGAGGTTCGCCAGGGCGAGATCGTTACCTTGATCGGTGCCAACGGCGCAGGCAAGTCGACCCTGTTGATGACCTTGTGCGGCTCGCCACGGGCGCATTCAGGCAGCATTCGCTACATGGGCGAGGAGCTGGTGGGGCAGGAGTCTGCGGTGATCATGCGCAAGAGCATTGCCGTGGTGCCCGAAGGCCGCCGGGTGTTCGCCCGCCTGACCGTCGAGGAGAACCTGGCCATGGGCGGCTTCTTCACCGACAAGGGCGACTATCAAGAGCAGATGGACAAGGTCCTGGGCTTGTTCCCGCGGCTCAAGGAGCGCTTCAACCAGCGGGGCGGGACCATGTCCGGCGGTGAACAGCAGATGCTGGCCATCGGACGCGCGCTGATGAGCAAACCCAAGCTGCTGTTGCTCGACGAGCCTTCGTTGGGCCTGGCACCGATCATCATTCAGCAGATTTTCGACATCATCGAGCAGTTGCGCCGTGACGGCGTGACCGTGTTCCTGGTCGAACAGAACGCCAACCAGGCCCTGAAGATCGCCGACCGGGCCTACGTGCTGGAAAACGGCCGAGTGGTGATGCAAGGCACTGGCGAAACTCTGCTCACCGACCCCAAGGTGCGTGAGGCCTACCTGGGCGGTTGAGCCACTGCTCCGTCCCCACGGTCGACCACAAATCACATCACCTGTGGGAGCGGTAATCGGCCGCGAAAGCCTTACCCCGGCGCGCCAGACACTACGCGCTGCCTTTTCGCGGCCACCGACCGCTCCCACAAATTGTGGGAGCGGGGCGGGTGGCTGAGCCCTTTGCCCGCGAAGAGGCCAGCATTACCGATACAAAATCCCCCGTGAACACGCTTTTCACGCCCCCTGTGCTACCGTGCCTCCATCGTTCAGGAGACCCATGATGCACCTGCCCCGCTCCCTCGCCATCGTTGCCCTGCTACCGCTGCTCGCCAGCTGCCAATCGCCGTTCAACCGTGCACCCGACGCCCCTTCCACTGCAGGCCTCACCCGCATGCAAGGCGCGCTGCAAGGTGACAACGGCCGGCTGTTCTTCCAACCCTGCGGCGACCCGCGCCGCTACGCGGTCACCGACAGCAATGGCACCGGGGTTCTGCAGGAAGCGTCGCAGCTGGCCGGCGACCGCCCTGTGGTCTACGCCGACCTGCGCGGACGTTTCGATGCCAGCACCAACGGCGGCACCGACGGCCAGCTGCGCTTGCACCAGTTATATCGACTCGACCGCTCGCTGGCGGCCTGCAAAGACCCGGACTTCAAACTCTCCAGCCTGAGCGCCGGTGGCGAGTCCCCGCGCTGGCAGGTCAAGGTCACCGGCCAGGGCATGGTCGTGGATCGCGAAGGCCAGGCGCCTCTGGCCTTGCCCTACGTCGAAGAACAGGTCGGCGGCGGCCGCTTCAACCTTTCCACCGAAGCCAACAACCAGCGCATCGAGCTGTGGGTGGCACCGCAGCGCTGCGTCGATCAACGCAACCAGGGTGTACAGTTCCTGGCCGCTGAATTGCGCGTGAACGGCGAAGTACAGCGCGGTTGCGCCACCTTCGGCGGGGCGCGCAACCAGTAGGCCAAACCGTCCGGCGTTTTTTACCTGACGCCGGACAGCGCATCGCGTTTATAATGCCGGGTTCTGTTATGCCCCCGGGGCGCGCCCGGATCTTTGGACCTGTCATGCTACGAATCACCGAACTCAAGTTGCCCCTGGACCATTCCGACGACGCCGTGCGTCCTGCCATCGTGCAGCGCCTGGGCATCGCCGACGCCGACCTGCTGGACTTCACCCTGTTCAAGCGCAGCTACGATGCGCGCAAGAAGAACAGCGAACTGCAGTTCATCTACACCATCGACCTGCAAGTGAACGGCGAAGCCGACGTGCTCGAGCGTTTCGTCGATGACCACAATGTCAACGTGGCCCCGGACGTCAGCTACAAGGTGGTCGGGCACGCGCCGCAGGACTACGCCCAGCGGCCTCTGGTGGTCGGCTTCGGACCCTGCGGGATCTTCGCCGCCCTGCTGCTGGCGCAGATGGGCTTCAAGCCCATCGTGCTCGAGCGCGGCAAGGAAGTGCGCCAGCGCACCAAGGACACCTGGGGCCTGTGGCGCAAGAATGTGCTCAATGCCGAGTCCAACGTGCAATTCGGCGAGGGCGGCGCTGGCACCTTCTCCGATGGCAAGCTCTACAGCCAGATCAAGGACCCGCAACACCATGGCCGCAAGGTTCTGCACGAGTTCGTCAAGGCCGGCGCGCCCGAAGAGATCCTCTACGTCAGCAAGCCGCACATTGGTACTTTCCGTCTCACCGGCATGGTCGAGAACATGCGCCAGCAGATCATCGCCCTGGGTGGCGAGATACGCTTCGAGCAGAAGGTTACCGACCTGCTGGTCGATGGCGAACGGCTGCAAGGCGTGGTGCTGGAAAGCGGCGAGCAACTGCACGCCAACCACGTAGTCATGGCCCTGGGACACAGCGCCCGGGATACCTTCCGCATGCTGCATGCGCGCAAGGTGTTCATGGAAGCCAAGCCGTTCTCCATCGGTTTTCGCGTGGAGCATCCACAGGGCATCATCGACCGGGCCCGGCTGGGCAAATACGCCGGGCATCCGAAGCTGGGCGCGGCCGACTACAAGCTGGTGCACCACGCCAAGAATGGCCGTTCGGTCTACAGCTTCTGCATGTGCCCCGGCGGCACCGTGGTCGCCGCCACGTCCGAACCCGGTCGCGTGGTCACCAACGGCATGAGCCAGTACTCGCGCAACGAGCGCAACGCCAACTCCGGCATCGTCGTCGGCATCACCCCGGAGCAGGACTACCCGGGCGGACCGCTGGCCGGGATCGAACTGCAGGAGCAGCTGGAATCCACGGCGTACCTGTTGGGCGGCAGCAACTACCAGGCCCCGGCTCAGTTGCTGGGTGACTTCATTGCCGGCAAGCCCTCCACTGCACTGGGCAGCGTCGAGCCTTCCTACAAGCCGGGGGTTACTCTCGGCGACCTCGCCTTGTCGCTGCCTGAATTCGCCATCGAGGCGATTCGCGAAGCCCTGCCGGCATTCGAACGACAGATCAAGGGCTTCTCGATGCACGATGCCGTGCTGACCGGTATCGAGACCCGTACGTCCTCGCCCCTGCGCATCACCCGCGGTGCCGACTACCAGAGCCTCAACCTCAAGGGCCTGTTTCCGGCCGGTGAAGGCGCTGGCTATGCGGGCGGGATCCTGTCCGCAGGCGTGGACGGCGTGCGCATCGCCGAAGCCGTTGTTCGCGACATCCTCGGCCTGCAGTCGGCTTAAACGGCCAATCCGCAGGCATGAAAAAACCGGCCAAGGCCGGTTTTTTCGTAGCAGGATCCGCTTAGTGCGAAACGCGGCTGGTGCCGTCTACCGTCATGATGCGTACGCGCTCGCCGACGCGGAACACTTCGTTTTCCTGCACGGCCTGAACGTAGGCACGCATGCTGCCGTCATCCTCACGAACGGTGATTTCGACGCCCTGGGTGCGGGTGAAACCTTCCTCGGTCGCCGAGCCCAACAGGCCACCGGCCACGGCACCGATCACGGCAGCGACGATGCTGCCACGGCCACCGCCTACCGCGCTGCCGGCGACACCACCGACCACGGCGCCTGCGCCGCCACCGATTGGCGTCTTGGTGCCTTCGATCTTGACCGGACGCAGCGACTCGATGGTGCCCATGCGCACGGTTTGCACGCGGCGCGCTTCATCGCGCGAGTAGGAGTCGCCCGACAGATTGGAGGCACACCCGCCCAGCAGCAGGGACATTGTGGTGAAGCAGGCAACTAACAGAACTGACTTGCGCATTTTGGCAGGACTCCATGGGACATGTGTACATTAGACGCCGCAGGCCGACGGCTGTCACGACACGGTCTATAAAATTTTACGTCAGATAGGATAGACGCAGGCCGGGATGCTCGACTAACCACTGAACGTCTGGACAACGCCCAGTGGCAAAAGGTCAGAGCCGGTCAGGGAGCCAGGCGTTCGCGAATCCACGAACCGGCGTCGAGGCGGTAGTTGAGGCGGTCGTGCAGGCGACTGGGTCGCCCCTGCCAGAACTCGATGCGATCAGCCACAAGACGATAACCGCCCCAGTGCTCAGGGCACTGCGGCTCGGTACCACTGAAGCGTTGCTCGGTAGCCTGGAGCAGCGCCTCCAGTTCGCCTCGGTCGGCTATGACTTGACTCTGCGGCGACGCCCAGGCCCCCAGACGGCTGCCCAGTGGGCGGACCTGGTAATAGGCGTCGGACTCGGCCGCGCTGACCTTGCTCACCCGCCCCTCGATGCGGACTTGCCGCTCCAGGGTAGGCCAGAAGAAGGTCATGGCCGCAAACGGCCGTTCTGCCAGCTGCTGGCCCTTGGCGCTGTCGTAGTTGCTGAAGAAGGTGAAGCCCTGTTCATCCAGGCCCTTGAGCAGCAGTACGCGACAATGCGGACGGCCGTCGGCGTCGACGGTCGCCAGCGTCATCGCGTTGGCTTCCACCGGCGCCTGTTCGGTGTCGACCGCATCGGCGAACCACTGGCGAAACAGCGCGAAAGGCTCGGACGGCGCTTGCGCTTCGTCCAGGCCATCGCGGGTGTAGCTACGGCGCATGTCGGCCAGGGCTTGCGTCATGGCATCGATCCTTGCATCAGTGCGCCTTGGCCTGGTCGTTGCTCACAGCTTTTTTGGCAACAGCCTTCTTGGCTTCGGTTTTCTTGGCAGCCGGTGCGGCTTTCTTGGCCACGGCAGGCTTGGCGGCGGTTTTTTTCGCTGCAGCCTTGGCTGGAGCTTTGGCAGCAGGCTTGGCAACCGGTGCAGGCACGGCCTTGACGTCTTGGGTGGCAAGCATTTCAGCGGCGGTGAAAGTCGGCTGGTTGTACTTGGCCAGCAGGGCCAGCATGGTGTTCTGCGGGGTCAGGAGAATTTCCACACGGCGGTTCAGCGAGCGACCCTCGACACTGTCGTTGGCGGCGCGCGGCATGACCGAGCCCATGCCACGCAGCATCAGGCGGTCACGCTGCAGACCGCTGAGGCGGAAGATCGAAGCGATCGACTGCGCGCGCTCCTGGCTCAGTTTCTGGTTCAACGGCGCGGCGCCGCTGGTGTCGGCGTGGCCCAGGACCAATACGGCGGTCTTGTGGTCGGCGTCGATGGCCTTGGCCACGCGGGTGATCGGGCCGAGGCTGATCGGCAGCAGCATCGAGGGGCGATCCGGGTTGAACGAAGAGTCGACCGGCGCGGTGATCACAAGCAGGTCTTCGCGACGCTCGAGCTCGAATTTGCTGTCCTTGATCGCTTCGCGCAGCTTGGGCTCATAGGCGTCCAGCCAGGCCTGGGTGACCTTGGGGTCGACCTTGGGCACTTCGGCAACCTTGGCCTGGGCGGGCGTGCTGCTGGCGCCGAACGGCCACCACCAGCGGCTTTCGCTGTCGGACTTGGAATCGGCCTTGGCCACCTTCTCGGTGATGGCCTGCTCGACTTCCTTGTCAGCCGCCTTGCTGGCAACTGCGTCACGGCCAAATGGCCACCAGCTATGCCCGCCCTGGGCCGAGGAATCCTGGGGAGTTTGAGCACAACCGGTAGCGGCCAGGCACAAGGCAAACGCGATGGATTTATTCGGTGACATGGTGGTTCCACAAGGTGTTGGTAAATACAAACCGGTTTAACAAACCGGCCTAAATTATTGATTGATAGAGTAGAGCAGGCATAGCCCAACGGATGACCGCTGGTCGATTTCTGATCAATTGCTTCACAGGCAACCACGCAGAACGCGTACCAGGTGCTGCGCGCGAGGGTCCATCAGTATATAGGGGCCCAGTGTATTCACGACGAAACCAAAGGCAACATCATGTTCCGGATCGGCGAAGCCCACCGACCCACCGGCGCCAGGATGGCCGAAGGCACCTGCGCCCAGACCGAAGGTGGCGTTAGCCACTTGAGGCTGGTCGAGCATGCAGCCCAGGCCGAACCGGGTCGACGTCATCAGGGTCTTGTCCATGCCCAAACTGTGCTCTTGGGTAAGCTGCGCCAGCATCTCGGATTCGAGCAGGCTGCCATCCAGCAGGCCAGTGTAGAAACCGGCCAGGCTGCGGGCGTTGCCGTGCCCGTTCGCTGCCGGCTGTTGCATGCGCCGCCACTCCGGCTTGTTGGTGCTGGTCAGCACCGAGGGCGGATTGGTGAACGCGCGCGTGGCCATTGCCGTCGGCTCGCGCATGGTCACCTGCAACAACCGCTGGGCTGCCTCGTCGCCGACATTGCCCTTGCCACGGGCAATGTGCGCGACACGATGAAACTCCTCGTCGGCCAGCCCAACGTGAAAGTCCAGGCCAAGTGGCTTGGCCACGCGCGCCACGATCGACTCGCCAGGGCCGCGCTGGTCGGCCCGTCGCAACAGCTCGCCGACCAGCCAGCCGTAGGTGATGGCGGCATAGCCATGGCCTGTACCGGGTTGCCACCATGGGGTTTCCGCTGCCAGCGCGGCGGTCATGCGTGGCCAGTCGTAGAGTGCTTCGGGTGGCAGCAAGTCCCGCAGGGCCGGCAGGCCGGCCTGGTGGCTGAGCAAATGGCGCAGGGTGATCGACTGCTTGCCGGCCGCAGCGAACTCCGGCCAGTACTGGGCAACCGGAACGTCCAGCGCCAGCTTGCCCTCGGCGACCAGTTGCAGGGCAGTTACCGCGGTGAAGGTCTTGGTGCACGAAAACAGGTTGAGGATGGTATCGCTGTGCCAGGCCTCGACACCGTCCTTGTCGGCGGTGCCGGCCCAGAGATCGACGACCGTTTCGCCGCCGATCTGGATGCACAGCGCGGCACCGCGCTCCTGGGGATTGTCGAACAATGCCGCGAACGCTTCACGTACGGCTTCGAATTGCAGTTCGAAGTGACCTTGTATCTGCACCCTGACTCCCATCGACCGCACGGCGAAAAAAATGACGGGGCATTGTTTCAGCGATTCAGCGCTTTGGGAACCGCCCCGCCGGAGAGAATTGTTTTACTTGGCCTGCAAGGGCGCTCACGAAATCTCGCGGCGGAACGGTGGCAGTGCATTGAGAATTGCCTTGCCGTAGCGCTGGGTCACCAGGCGCCGGTCGAGCAGCGTGATGGTGCCGCGGTCCTGCTCGGTCCGCAGCAACCGCCCGCAGGCCTGGATCAGGCGCAGGGAGGCATCGGGCACGGCGATCTCCATGAACGGGTTGCCGCCACGTGCCTCGATCCACTCGGCCAAGGCTGCTTCGACCGGATCGTCGGGTACCGCAAAGGGGATCTTGGCGATGATCACGTGCTCGCAATAGGCACCTGGCAAATCGACCCCTTCGGCGAAACTGGCCAGGCCGAACAGTACGCTTGAGTCACCACCATCGACACGGGCCTTGTGCTTGTTCAGGGTTTCCTGCTTGGACAGGTTGCCTTGAATGAACACCTGCTTGCGCCAGTCGCGGTCCAGGCCGTCGAACACGTCCTGCATCTGCTTGCGCGAAGAAAACAGCACCAGCGATCCGCGATAGCCTTCCACCAGCTCCGGCAGGTCGCGGATGATGGCCGCCGTGTGCGCCGCCGCATCGCGGGGGTCGGCGCGCAAGTCGGGAACGCGCAGCACGCCTGCCTGCTCATGGTGAAACGGGCTGGGCACGATCGCCGTCACCGAGGCCTTGGGAATACCGGCGCGCATGCGGAACCGATCGAACTTGCCCAGGGCGGTCAGGGTGGCGGAGGTTACCAAAGCACCGTAGGCAACATTCCACAGGTTGCGACGCAGCATCTCCGCGGCCAGGATCGGACTGGCATTGACCTCGATATCGTACAGCGCGCCACCGTCGGCCAGGGTCAGCCAGCGCGCCATGGGCGGGCTGTCCTCGGGGTCTTCGGCGGTGAACGCCGTCCACAGCTCCCAGCTCCCCTGGGCGCGTGCCAGAAGACTGCCGAACAGCGGGTACCATTCCTCGGCCTGATGGCTGGCGATGCCGACGTTCTTTTCGCCGTCCATGCCTTCCTTGAGCAGCTCGCTCAGGCGCGTGAACAGATCGGTCAGCTTGGAAAAGCCCTTTTTCAGTTCGATGCCCATGTCGCGCATGTGCTCGGGGACCACACCGCCAACGAAGCGATGGCGCGGGCGCTCGCGGCCTTCCATGTCTTCGCCGGGCTTGAAGTCCGCCAGTTGCTCGCAGGCGCTGAACATGAATTGCTGTTGGGTCTTGATCTCGCGCGCCAGCTCCGGCACCTGCTCGATCAACCGCCCCAGATCGCCGGGCAGCGGATGCTGGGCCAGCAGCTTGGTCAGGTTCTTGGCCGTGGTTTCCAGCCAGTCGGCCGTGGAACGCAACCGGCTGTAATGGGCGAAATGGCCGATGGCCTTGTCGGGCAGGTGATGGCCTTCGTCGAATACATAGACGGTGTCGCGCGGATCGGGCAGTACCGCGCCGCCGCCCAACGCCAGGTCGGCGAGCACCATGTCATGGTTGGTCACGATCACATCGACCTTGCCCATGCCTTCACGTGCCTTGTAGAAGGCGCACTGCTGGAAGTTCGGGCAATGGCGGCTGGTGCACTGGCTATGGTCGGTGGTCAGGCGTGACCACTGCTGGTCTTCCAAGGCAACCGGCCAACTGTCGCGGTCGCCGTCCCACTTATTGCCGGCCAGTTTCTCGATCATGCTGGTGAACAGTTTCTGGCTCGCCTCGTCGACTTCGATCTTGAAGCCTTCCTCTTCGAACAACTGCGCGGTCGCGCTCTGCGCATGGCCTTCCTGCAGCAACACGTCGAGCTTGGACAGGCACAGGTAGCGCCCGCGGCCCTTGGCCAGGGAAAAGGTGAAGTTCAGGCCGCTGTTGCGCATCAGGTCGGGCAGGTCCTTGAAGACGATCTGTTCCTGCAACGCAACCGTGGCCGTGGCAATCACCAGGCGCTTGCCGGCCGCCTTGGCCACCGGAATCGCGGCCAGGCTATAGGCGACAGTCTTGCCGGTACCCGTGCCCGCCTCGACCGCCACCACCGCCGGATCGCCTGTACGGCGACCTTCTTCGTCGCAGGCGATGTCGCCCAACACCTTGGCGATTTCGGCGATCATCAGACGCTGGCCATAGCGCGGCTTGAGGCTCTTGGCTTCGAGAAAACGCGTGTAGGCGCCCTGGATGGTGGTTTTGAGTTCGTTACTGATCATCGACTGGTCATGGCGAAAGGCTGGATATATTTTCAGTGTTTCTCATCGGGTCGCTATCATACCCTGCTCGACTTCGATGTGCTGGCTGGAGATAACCATGAGCGCCGACGGCGTCTTCCAAACCCTGCACGTGCTGGGCGCTCTGATGTGGCTGGGCGGCATGCTCGCCACTTGGACGATCCTGCGCCCGGCCGGGCTCGCAGGCGCCTCGCGGGCTCAACGCCTAGAGCATGTGGCGGGTATTTTCCCACGTGTGTTCGGCTGGATCTGGGCCGCCGTGCTGATTCTTCCGATCAGCGGCGTTGCCCTGCTGCGCCTGCGCTTCACCGGCTTCGAGACAGCGCCGCGCGATGTGCAGATCATGATGGGCCTGTACCTGATCATGGTGGCGCTGTTCCTGCGCATGCAGGCGCTGCAACTGCCCGCGTTGCGCAAAGCCGTCGCAGCGCAGGAGTGGGCAGACGGCTTGGCTGCCGCTACAAAGCTGCGACGCCTGGCCATCGTTGGTCTGCTGCTGGGCCTGGCCGTCGTGGTGCTGGCCGTGGCCAGACAGCTCAAGGACGTCTAAAAGTGCTGGATGCTCAAGGCACCTTCGGCGCCCGCCTCGCCAACACGTCCCGGCAAGCCCTCGCGGCCCGACTTGCCGCCTTCGGCGCGGTACACCACGCAGCCTTTGGATTTGCCACCGTCCCCTGCACGTCCGGGAACACCGGCTGCACCGCCCTGGCCGCCATCGGTGCGCACCTTGATCGCGTCGCTGGCAAAGGTCGCCGGCACGCGCAGGCGTACGTTGGCGCCGGACGCCCCAGGCAAGCCATCACCACCATTGTCGCCATTGCCACCGCGCCCCGCCGAACCCCAGGTGCAGCCGGGCGCCTGGCCATTACCGCCGTCCAGCCCTGCATAGCCATCGGCGCCCGCGCCACCGCGTGCGTCGATGTTCAGTTCCTGAGCGTCAAGCGATTGCAACTGCACGTCGAGATTGCGCCCCGGGCGAGCCGCCTTCTGGTGGGTGCCCGGCGCGCCACGAGCGAGAATCTGGCTACCGCTGCCCAACTCGGCGTGCAACGCCCGCAGGCGAAGCTCCTGATCGCCCGGAACCACTGCAATGCGGGCCTCATGGCCCAGGCGCAACTGCTCGACGCTGAGTTCGGTCAGGTTGGCCGGAATCAACAAGGTGCCATAATCGGCCACGTCCAGGCGTTGCAACTGCAGGACACTGGAGCTGGCCGGCAGGCGCAGCAATGAGTGAGGTTCGACGGTGACCGACTCGGCCAATGCCAGGGGCGCAAACAGTACTGCCAACAGACCTAGCTTACGCATGGCTAGCCTCGGTATCGGACGGTGCAGGAATGGACTGGATATGGAAGATCCCGGCAAGCAGGATCTGGACTCGGTCGAGCCAGGGATGGCTGCGGCCGCGCAAGCGCTTGTTGAAGGCAAGGGCTTCGATCACGTGCAGCAACAGCAACGTGCCCCCGGCCAGGTTGATCAACGCCTGGAACGGGTTGACCATCGGTACGAACAGGTTGAGCAACACCACCCACCAGAACAGCAGCGTCAGGCATTTACCCAGAATCAGAAATCCTTTCATGTGCCCCCCACGGCATCGGCTAGGCGCACATTAACGGCTGGGGGTAGCGGTGACCAGAGGCCGGCAGGAAAAACCTCTGCCGGCCTGTGTGCATCAATGCCCTAGATGAAGTTCCACGCGACGGTTCTTGGCGCGTCCGGCGTCGGTGTCGTTACTGTCGACCGGTTCGCTTTCGCCACGACCTTCACTGCTCAGCTTCTCGGCCGCAACGCCTTGCGACAGCAGAAAGGAGACCACGCTGGTGGCCCGCTGCTCGGACAGTTTCTGGTTGAAGGCATCGCTGCCGACGCTGTCGGTGTGGCCGACGATCTTGACCGTAGCCACCTGGGAGGTCTTCATGCGCGAGGCCAGGGAAGTCAGCTCGGTACGCGCACTGGCAGTGAGCTCGGCGCTGCCGAATTCGAACGGCACGTCACCCGCATCGCTCAAAGTCACAACTTCGGGGATGTCGGCCACTGGCGGCTCAGGCGCCTTGGTGACAGCGGGATACACCGGCAATGGGCAGCCGTTGTGTTTGACCGGCGTATTGGCAGGGGTATCGGGGCAACGGTCGCGGCGGTCGAACACGCCGTCTTCATCCTTGTCGCCATCCTGGGCGTAGCAGACCAGGCCGGCTGCCACGGCACCCGCCAGACCGCCACCGGCTGCCCAGGCGCCACTTTCGATGGCACCCAGTCCGCCACCGGCCAGGCCACCCAGCACACTGCACACCGGCCAGGTCCGCGAATTCAGGGGAGATGCGCCATCACGGGTGGTGCTACAACCGCCCAGTACACCAGCGACCAGCAGAGCGGGAAGTACGGCCCGCGATAGATCTTTCAGCATCATTCAAGGCTCCTGAGTCGCCGGCGGTTGCCGGCAACTGAGAAGTAAAGCGTGCTGCCGGTCGTTGTACAAGGCGACCGGCAGTTACCGACAAAGGTTCAACGCTGGATGAGAATCTCGGTGCGACGGTTCATGGCTCGCCCGTCTGCGGTGTTGTTGTCGGCCACCGGCTGGGCTTCGCCCACGCCCTTGACCGATACCACGCTGGCCCGCGGTACGCCGTTGCTCACCAGGTAATCGGTCACCGCTTTGGCACGCTGTTCGGACAACCGTTGGTTATAGGCGTCGCTGCCGACGCTGTCGGTATGACCGCTGACGCTCAGGCGTGCAGTCGTGGCTTCGGTCTTCAGGCGAGTGGCTACGGTATCGAGTTGGGACCTGTCGGCAGCGGTCAAGGTGGCCTTGTCGAATTCGAAATGCACGTTGCGGATGACGATCGTCTCTTCCTTGGGCAGCGGTGCAGGCTCGGCAGCCACCGGCATCGGTGCTGGAACCGGCGGTGGGCAACCGTTGGCGTCTACCGGTGTGCCTTTGGGCGTGCCGGGGCATTTGTCGCGGCTGTCCGGTACGCCATCACCGTCTTCGTCGCCATCGCCATGCACCCAGCAATAGGCCGCGCCGACACCGGCTGCCGCAGCACCTACGCCTGCGGCCAGCGAGCCGCTTTCGATGGCGCCCAGCGCCGCGCCGGTCACGCCGCCCACGGCCGCACACATCGGCCAATCGGTTTTCTGCAAACCTGCGCAACCGGTCAACACGCTGCTGACCAGTATCAAGGGTAACGCCGTCCGAACTATGCTCATCTAGGTTGCTCCTCAGGGAAATCGGCGACAGGGGCCGACGTTCAGGGAGTAAAGACTGCCGTTGCCATATGCGCCAGCAATAAGCCATGCAAGAGCGCGTCAGCGGCACGTCAGGCCGGGGTCGCTCAATCAGTGCTGGGCCATCGGGTCGAGGCCCTATAATGTGACGGCGAAGACCGAGGAGCTGCAATGACCGAAGCATTTTCTGCCCGCACCCCGCAACAGGCCCTCGCGGCCCTGCTCGAACGGCATGCACCACGACGCCTGTTGCTGATTGGCGCCAGTGCCTTTCCCGCCCTGGCGGCATTCGAAGCGGCGCACCCCGAAACCCAAGTATCCAGAGCCGCACCAGGCCCCCTGCCCGCGCACCTGGCCGGGCAACGCTTTGACCTGGCACTGGCAGTGGACTGCCTGGAGCACCTGAGCAAGCCCGAGGGCACACGCCTGCTGGCCGGCATCCGCAACCTCAATGCGAGCTGCATCGCCGTGCTGGCCGATCCGCTCGCCAGTGGCTGGAGCGATACCGACTTCTATGCCCTGGCCCTGCAGGCCAGCGAACGCTTCGCCCGCGACCAGCAGGTGCTCAAGCTGTACACCTACGATGTGCGCGAATACAAACAAGTCCCGGACTGGCTCAACGCCAAGTTCTGGGCCAACCCGGAAAACTTTGGCAAGTATTGGTGGTGATATGAGCGTTTCGATCTGTCCGTGCGCAAGTGGCAACCTGCTGTCAGCCTGTTGCGGCCGCTATCACGAAGGCCAGCCGGCCCCCGATGCGCAGAGCCTGATGCGCTCACGCTACAGCGCTTACGTACTGGGGCTGGTCGACTACCTGGTGGCCACCACCCTGCACGTCCAGCAGGCCGGCCTGGACCGCACGGCCATTGCCCAATGGAGTTCGCAGAGCACCTGGCTGGGCCTGGAGGTCGTTGCGGCGGAAGTCTTCGGCGGCCAACCCGAACATGCCTTCGTGACCTTCAGCGCCCGCTGGCACGACAGCGCCGGCGAACACTGCCACCGCGAACGCTCCGCCTTCGTGCAGCACGACGGCCGCTGGTACTTCATCGACCCAACGGTCCCGCTCAAGGCCAGCCGCAACGACAGTTGCCCCTGCGCCAGCGGGCAAAAGTTCAAGAAGTGCTGCGCCAGCTACATCATCCAATGACTTTGAGATGGGAGATGTCCGGCACCTGAACGCTTTGCTCGTGGCGCAACTGCCCCATGTCGCTGCCCGTCGGTGCCAGGCTGAATTGCTGCAGGTCGAGGTTCGGCGAGCGCGCAGCAGGCTTTTCGTCCTGCAGATCGGCGCCCACTTCAGCGATGGCGAAATCAGGGGCGTCGACGGCCACGAACGCCGCCATGTAGGCATCGCGCGGCACGACTTCGGCGCGGCGTGCCACGGCCATGGGTTTCTGGCCGAAATCGCCTGCCGCGGCCGGTGCGGTCATGATGATTTCTTCGATCTCCTGGGCCATCTCCTCGATGCTTGCCACCGCCCCGGCGCGGGCCAGGGCGGCACGGTACTTTTCTGCCGCCTGGACATCCAGATTGTTCTTGAGGACCAGGCGGCGCCCGGAGAACAGCAACTCGATGCGTGGGGCGTCGGCCTTGAACAAGGTCGCCAGGTTGCTCTTGACTTGATCCAGCGACGCGCCAGGCAGGCACTCGCCACTGAAAGCGATCTCGTAGAAGCTCATGGCAACTCTCCAGGCATGACGTCGCTGCCGGTGGGGGGACGTGCAGAAAGATGCCGAAGGGCCAGCACCGTAGCGGTGATTATGGACCACGATGTTTCGGCGCAACAAGCTCGCCCTTGTCATGCGCGCGGGCCTTGTTAGACTCAGGGGCAAATCCAGAGGTCCGCGCCATGTCCGCCTGCACTCTCGTTCTGCGCAGCATCGGCCTGCTTTCAGTGCTGGGACTGACGGGGTGCGCCACCTGGTTCACCGGTAATTACCAGGATCCCCAGGTGCATCTGGTCAAGGTCGAAGTGGTCAAGGCCAATATGCTGCAGCAACGCTTCATTCTGCGGTTCCGTATCGACAACCCCAATGCTCGCAGCCTGCCCGTGCGCGGCATGAGCTACAGCGTGCGCCTGGAAGACATGTTGCTGACCGAAGGCGATACCAGCGACTGGTTCAGCGTGACCGGCAGAAGCGGCGAATATTACGAGGTGCCGGTGCGCACCAATCTCTGGCAACACGCCCGCGAGCTGTCGAAGCTGCTCAAGCATCCGGATCGACCGATCCGCTACCAACTGCGCGGGGAATTGCGTACCGGGGTGCTGTTCGGTCACGACGTGGTGTTGAATCACACGGGTGAACTCGACGCCCGTGGCCTGTCCGGTCGCTGAGCCTGTGCAAAGATTCTTCCTGCAGCCCTTCTTTTCCGAAGCCCAAGTGAGATAATTCCGGCCAATCTCAATTCCGGAGTTTTTTCGATGTCCCAACAGCCCCACGTGCACGGTCCTGACTGCAACCACGATCACGACCACGCGCATGACCACCATCACCAGCACGACCACGGTCACGTGCACGGTCCGCACTGCAACCATGCCCCGCAGGAACCGGTGCGCAATGCCCTCAAGGACGTCGGCCGCAACGATCCCTGCCCGTGCGGCAGCGACAAGAAGTTCAAGAAGTGCCACGGCGCCTGAGCCGAGCCAGCACTCGAGGGGCTGCCTCCGTGCAGCCCCTGCGCCAGGCCCAGGCTCGGCACACTGCGGTCGGCCTGCAAACGGCTCGGGCGCAGCGAAAATAACCCCCGCCTGACGCTTGCGCGTCGCCGTCGCCCTCTCTAACGTAGCGCCTTTTACGCCAGCCCCCGCAGGAGCTTCGCCATGGCCTCGCCCGCCCGTTCTTTCTTCATGCCCAAGTTCGGCTGCGCTGCCGTGGTGACGGGCATGCTCAGCCTCACTGGCTGTCAACAATGGCTGGGCGGCTCCGCCGAACAAGGTCTGCCGCCCAGCGTGGGCGTGCAGCCGCTCAAGGGCCTGGCGCAGAATGTCTCGGTGCGGCGCAACGGCCTGGGCATGCCGCTGATCGAAAGCAACACGTTTCACGATGCCCTGTTTGCTCAGGGCTACGTCGCCGCCAGCGACCGTATCACCCAGATGGTGCGCATGCGCCTGCTGGCCCAGGGACGGCTGGCCGAGCTGGACGGGGTTGAAGCACTGGACGGCGACCGCCTGCTGCGCAAAATCAATCTCAAGAAAAATGCCGATCAGCTCTACGCCGCCGCCTCGCCCCGGCTCAAGCGTTTCTTCGATGTCTATGCACGAGGCGTGAATGCCTACCTGTTCCGCTATCGCGGCAAACTGCCAGCGCCGCTGGGCAACTACACCCCTGAATACTGGAAGGCCGAAGACTCGGCGTTGATGTTCGCCCTGTGGTCGTTCAGCCAATCACTGAATCTGCAGGAGGAACTGGGCTCGCTGGTGCTGGCGCAGAAAGTGGGCACGGACAAACTGGCCTGGCTGCTGCCGGTCTATCCAGACGAAAGCCTGCCCTTTGCCGAAGCCGAAAAACTCAAGGGCGTATCCCTGGGCGGCGCGCTGGCCAACCTGTCCGGCCTGGGCACGATGAGTCGCGAACTCGAGCAGCTGGGCGCGCCAAGCTCCAGCAACTGGGCCATCGCCCCGCAACGCGCACGCGCCGGTAAAAGCCTGTTTGCCAACGACACCCACGCGGTCATTGGCGTTCAGTCTGCCTGGAGCTTCGTGCAACTGCGTGCGCCTCGCTATCAGGCCGCAGGTGTCGCCCTGGCCGGTCTGCCGGGGGTGCTGGCCGGTTTCAATGGTCAAGTGGCCTGGGGCATGTCGGCGGTGATGGGTGACAACCAGGATCTGTTCCTGGAAAAGGTCAAAAGCGAAGGCGGTCGCGTGCTGTATCAAGCCAACGGCAAATGGCAGCCGGCACGGGTGCGTCAGGAAAACTACCTGGCCAAGGGGCAGCGACCCTTGCGCGAAGCCGTCTACGAAACCAACCATGGCCCGCTGCTCAACGACATCGCCGGGCTTCCGGCCTCCGGCGGCTATGGCGTGGCCGTGCAACTGCCGGACCTGGCCGAAGACAAGAGCCTGGACGCCCTGTTCGACCTGTCGCGCGCCAGCAATGTCGAGAAGGCCTCGGATGCCAGCCGGCAGATCCGCGCGGTGGCTACCAACCTGCTGTTCGCCGACGCCAACAGCATCGGCTGGCAGGTCACCGGTCGTTTCCCCAACCGCCTCGAAGGCAAAGGCATGCTGCCCTCGCCCGGTTGGGATGGCCGGTATGACTGGGATGGCCTGGCCGACCCCATGCTGCACCCCTACGACCAGGACCCGCCGCAGGGCTGGCTGGGTACCGCCAACCAGCGCGTCGTACCGCCCGGCTACGGTATCCAGCTGTCCAACGCCTGGTACTACCCAGAGCGCAGCGAACGCCTGGCCGAGCTGGCCGGCGCCGGCAAGCACGATACCCGCAGCATGATCGCCATGCAGTCCGACCAGACCACTCTGTTTGCTGCCAAGCTGAAGAAGATGTTTCTCGCGCCCGGCATGGCGCAGCCGCTGAAAAGCGCCATCGATGCCTTGCCCGATGCCGATCGCACCAAGGCCCGGGAAGCCTACACCCGCCTGATGACTTTCGATGGTCGCCTGAGCGCACAGTCCGCCGACGCCGCGTTGTACGAGCTGTTTCTGCAACAAAGCATGCAGCGCACCTTCCTCGACGAACTGGGGCCGGTCGACAGCGCCGCCTGGAAGGCCTTCGTCGCTCAGGGCATGGCTTCCTACTCGGCCCAGGCCGACCACCTGCTAGGGCGCGACGACAGCCCGTTCTGGGACGACGTGAGCACCCCGCAGAAGGAAGACAAGCCTGCCATCCTGGCCCGCAGCCTGGCCGCGGCGGTCGGCGCCGGCGAAGCGCAGTTGGGCAACGATCGGGGCACATGGCAGTGGGGTCGCTTGCACCGCACCACCTGGACCGACGCCAATGGGCGCACGGTCCGTGGCCCAGTCGCCAGCGGTGGCGATCACACCACATTGAATGCTGCGCCCTACCGTTGGGGCGATAACTTCGATACCGCATCGATACCCTCTCTGCGCATCGTCGTCGACTTCGCCCAGGCCGAGCCGATGATCGGCTTGAACAGCGGCGGGCAATCGAGCAATCCGGCCAGTACCAACTACGCTGACGGCATCGATGCCTGGCTCAAGGGGCAATACGTCAGCTTCCCGATGCAGCCGCAGAACTTCGAGAAAGCCTACGGCATCAAGCGGCTGACCCTGACGCCACAGAAATGATCGCCTGAACCCAGCGGCTGCCGCCCTGCCATTGCTGGCAGGGCGGCGGTTGCCGTTATTGCTCTGGATCCTGGGCGATGGGAAAGAACACACCACCGCTCCACACCCCCAGCCAGCCGTCACGCACAACGGCCAGCTCGACGAGACGGTAGAACACGTTGCGGTGAATACGTGCCTCCAGGTTGGTGCGCACGCGCACGTAGGGCGAAGGCTCCTGGGTACCCGAATCGATCTCCACCCGCAGCGGGTGCTCCGCCCCGGCCTCGAAGGTGTCTTCGACATTGCTGGTGAAACGCAGCGACTGCTGCTCGCCCTCACCCAGCACCTGCATGTCGATGGCCACGAACGGCGCGTCGTCGACGACGATGCCGACCTTTTCCACCGGAGTGACCAGCACGTATTCGTCGCCATCACGGCGCAGAATCCCGGCGAACAACTTGACCATCGCCGGCCGAGCAATCGGCGTGCCCTGGTAGAACCAGGTGCCATCACGGGCGATGCGCATGTCGATGTGCCCGCAGAACTCGGGGTTCCACAAATGCACGGGTGGTAGGCCCTTTTGCGCGGTGGGAATGTGCGCCAGCAAATCGTCGGCCTTGCCCGTCATGCCTGTCTCCTTAGCGGCTTACGCCCAACAGGCTACGAGCGTAGTCCTCCAGGGGTGGGCCAAGCAAATCTTCCGGTTTGTTGTCACGCATGGTCAGCAGCCCGCCGCGGCTACGAATGGTTGCGGTGTCGATGAGGTAGCGGGTGCTGGTTTCGATGAGCATGATCTGGATCACGCTGCTGTCGACGCCGAGCCGATCCAGCGCTTCCTGATCGGCCCACTCGTCCGCATTGCCGATACGGTCATCGGCCCGTGCGAAACGAGCATAGAGCAGATAATGCGCGCCGGCATTGCGTGCTTCACCCAGGGCCTGTTCCAAGCCGAGCGGTGCAGGAGCACGGCGCACCAGGGGGAAATATTCGACAAAAGCCTGGAAGGCTTCTTCGGCGACCACATTGGGCCGAGGGTAGGCCCCGCCCGCAGGCACGAACGAGCCCTGGCCGATGTAGATGAACGAGTCAGGCTGCACGCGCAGGTTGTTGAACCGGCGCGTTTCGCTGTGGTTCAGCACACCCGCATCGCTCAGGTGATAACGAGCGCCCTCGCCCAGATCACTGACCTTCATGCAACCGCTCAACGCCAACAGCGCCAGCAGCACGACCAGGTTACGCATGCATCCTCCAGAGCCGGCGACAAGATCCCGGCGATCAGCTACGTGATGCAGCTTCTGCGCCAGTTTCCGGGGCTCGGGATGCCTGGGGCTCAGGATTCTTTCGGGCTTGGCAGTTCAGGATCGCGCTTGCGCTTGTTGCCCATGCGCACGCCGATGTCCATCAGGAACTGGAAGAAGCCTTCCTGATCTTCCAGCACGTTGCTCCAGAACGGCGAGTGATACAACGCCACGGCGCCGTGTACCAGTGCCCAGGCCGCGCAGTAGTGGAAGTACGGCGGTACATCCTCCAGCTTGCCTTCGCTGATCCGCCCTTCGATGAGGAACGTGAGTCGCTCGAAATTGGACGCGCGAATCGTGTGCAGCTGCTCGACGAGCTCGGGCACCTGATTGCCCTTGACCACCTTTTCTTCGAGCCTGTCGAACAGTCGGTAGCGCTGGGGATCGCGCATGCGAAATTCGAAGTAGGCACGGGACAAGGCTTCCTTGTCGCGATCGATGTCGGCGGAATGCAGCAGTGCGTTCAAATCACGCTCGTAGTCGAGCATCAGCCGCAGGTAGATCTCGGCCTTGGACTTGAAGTGCTTGTAGATGGTGCCTTTGCCGATACCCACAGTGTCGGCGATCAACTCGACCGTGACGCTGTCTTCGCCCTGCTCGAGAAAGAGCGCAAGCGCGGTGTCGAGGATTTCCTGCTCGCGGCGGCGAAACTCACGGACCTTACGAGGTTCTTTTTGCATAG
>Ga0308158_10001307_pt1 | contig 27535 bp, 41 predicted proteins | sample PhyBR2_FD_201038 | JGI IMG/M metagenome (GOLD analysis project Ga0308158, IMG submission 201038) | Phyllosphere microbial communities from UC Gill Tract Community Farm, Albany, California, United States - DLSLB.R2 | ecosystem: Host-associated > Plants > Phyllosphere > Unclassified | place: USA... | reverse complement strand
GAGTCGCATCTTCATGTTCTTCTATGTATATTTTCATGATCACGACTCCTCTCTTTATTCAATCCCACCGACAGGTCGTGCTTTCGTTTACTTCAAGCCGTAGATGAATCAGGGTATTTGCGTTCATACCTGAGAGCGTCAGAGCGCGAGTCGCTCCACCCGTATAGGACAATTCGAAAATGACACCTTTCATCTCTTTTAGTAAAAAGAATGCCCAGTGAAGATTGTATTCACTCTCATACAAAAGATCCCACAACTTTTCAGTAAAGGTCGTTTCGTTTACCGCATACAGTTTCATGAACTCATTTTCATCCAACAGTTGAAACGCGGAAAACACCTTTTCAGTTGGGATACGCGGTTTTTGAATGATCAAGGAGTAACCTTCCGCGAGCTTCTCAAACAGTGTCGTTTTACTGTTTGGAATATCCTCTTCCATCACGGATGAGGGCAGGTCATTGATCTTCAACGGGAGACCAAATTCATATTCAAACGGGTCGTCAAATTTTAAAAGTTCTGCATAGGAATACGTTGTTTTCATCGACCTAGTCCTCTCTGCATTAGCTTGTCTTTTAAATCCTCTTTAACACCCTGTGATCAAGTTTTCGGATATGGATACTAAAACATCTCACCCTCAACTTGAATGGTTACTTTAACAAGTTTAGGTGAGACGCTTTTAATCGCTGGTTCTCAATTATTCGAAGTCCTCTTCAAAATCTTCATGTTCCCCGATGACTAGCAAAATACCGGTGACCTGATCCGCATCGCGTCGTACACGAACCTTGTAGTGACCGTCTCCCATCAACTGGACGGCAACACCAAACGGAAACAGAAAGATTTCCTCCTCCATCAATTCATCTGAGATGGCGATATAAAATGGATCGATTTCGTCGTCGAACTCAAGCGTGTTCCGAATTTCCCAGTCAATGGTCTCGCGTTTCCCGTAATTCGCTGTATTCATGACGACGAGCTGTGAGGAATCCACCACCGCAAAACCTTCAAGAATGTCAAAGTCACCCGCTGCAATATCTGCGTGATCCTCAATCGTCAAGTACACTAAATTAATTTCCCGCTGATCATCTTCGTTATACCAGACCGTCCATGTCGAATCGGGTGCAACTGGAATCGACATGTTAACTTCCGGATCCGGTTCAAGAAAAGCCGGGTCTGAAACAATCATATTACCTTGTTGATTATGAAAAGTATCTAGTTTTTTCACCGTATGTCACTCCTTATTATTTAATAAATTGATTATTTCTACTTAGAGCTAAACGTAGCTGTTTTCTTTTTATGCGTCGTCCTCATCAAACGATTCATACAATTTCTTATTCCATTCGGAGCAATGGGCTATCCAGTCCGGTTCACTCGTTTTCAAGTATGTAAAAGCCTCTTCAGCCAGTTGTTCGTGCTCTTCTTCAGAAGATAGTCCTTTCATCACAAAATACATTCCATCATGATTGGCTACAATGTCTGACCCGACTGTAAATCGTTCTTTCCCTTTTAAAGAAAAGATTGTCACTTTATTTGGAGGAATGAGGTCTCCTTCAGAGTTAAGATAACCGGTTAACGGGATGACTGCCGTCTCGATATAAAAATTTTCACTGTACTTTGTAATATAAAACATCAAGAGTTCCTGATGGGTATCTTGTTTCCGTCTGAAATGTGGATAGCTCCCTTTAAATCCTTGTTTCCTCAATTCAGGGACAATAATTTTTTTAATGGCTTGAGCCATCATTTTTCGATTTCCTACCGGTACGATTCCCATTTGCTCAGTTTCCCTTCTCCGTTAGGCTAAATGATACTTTTTGACAGAGGTATCCGACGATATGATCATGTGTCGTCCGTTCTTTCAAGTCATCGTTTTCAATCAGTTCGTTAATCGCTTCCGAAATGACGTTCCACAGTTCCGTATTCTTGTATGGATCGTAAGGAGTTTTCATTGCTTATTCTCTCCCTGCTTTTCTTGTCGTTCCCGCCACTCCATGAACCCTTCCGTCTCTTCTTTTAAAAAACGCAACCAAAGTTCATACGTCCGGGCGTGTTCCTGCCATTCCTCCATGAACTCGGTCTTTTGAACCGAATCATCGAGTTGATCAATCAACAAACGGGTTTCTTTCAGCGTCTCCGCATCGTCTTCCGTCTCACTTAAATACAAATCTTCATTGAGATGATGGAAGGCGTACCACAGCCAATTCAACAGATGACGAATCATCGTCTCGATTGCCAGTTGTTCCTGCCGACCGTCGCGGTCAATCGCCGTCTGAAGATATTCAAGACTGTTGTCTTCTTCAAAAAAGAAGATCCCAAACCACCGATACGGTCGTACGTCTTCCGGCAAATCATTCATCCACTGCTTGAGGACAGGTTTCAATAACCGCTCATTCAAGGGATGAATCAGCAGTTCATGCACATCTTCTTCTCGTTCACATGCGGTCAGCAACCAGTCCGTGAACTGCCGTTGTCGCTGAATGTCCCAACAAGTGCTTCCGCTATGAATTTGTTCATCTGCTGTAAAAACACGTTTCGCAATCCCTGTTGTTTCGCAAGATAAGCTGAACGTAATGATGAGAAGTCTGAACTCTCTTTTTCTTGCAACAACTGCTTTAAAAATGTTGTCGGCATGCCTGACCCTCCCGTTACTTGTCAGCTTACGTGTCTAAACGTCTTTTGCTTTTATTCATGTAGCCCCACAGTAACACGCCCGTTGCGAGTAACAGACCGGCGTCTAGATATTGTACGTCCAGTTCCTGTCTATAACTGATGTTAATCAGGACATAACTGATAAAGCACGCGGCTTTGACCCAAAACGGCAACATGTTCCCACTCGTCGACATGATGAGGAAGGGTACTGCAAGGGTGAGCGTGACGTAAGGAGATAAGGACCAAGGTGTCAAAACCAGAAATAAGCCTGCTCCGATGAGTCCATATGACAGAAACACCGTCCGCCTGCGAAACATGAACTTCTCTTTTCGACTCGGCACCGGATCCGGTGTGATTTCCTGTTGATACCCGTCTGCCTGCTTCTCGGCAATCAGTTCCTGCATCCGGCGTCGCGCTTGAAAACGAAACGAAAACCGTTCTTCCGTATTTTCATGGATGTCTTCATCAAGCATCCAAGGTTTATCAACACCGAAGCTAGCCTGAACCGTCCGGCCGTCGCGATAAATGGACCAGGAATACATTAAGCCGTCGATGTGTTTTCTAAGTATGATCATCAGGATATTTCATCTTCCCTTCATGAATTCTATTTTGCTGGATAAATCGGTTGATCCAATCTGAAATCATACATCTCGGTCCAGATGTTTAAGCGGGTGTCATTAATAATGACAACGTCCCGTCGCCATTTCACACTTACCTCTCTACACGGATATTCCCAGTAGACACGCCGCTGTTCTTTTGTTTTTTGATCTTCCATGATGCCGAGCATCGCAAATCCCGTCGTCGCCCCACCGCTCGAACGGTAAAACCGTAACGTATACCGCTCGTCCGGAGAAGTAACCGTCTTGTATAAATCACCTTGCGGTACGTATTTGATATCTACGGCGAAGAGCGAGATGTAGATTTGCCAGGCCAAATATCCCGCCAGCAGTATGCCAAGTAGACTGGCGATGATTCTAATTTTTTTCCACACGTTCATTTCCTCTTTTCTTGCTTTTTACCATGACGCACTGATCCCGTACAGCAGTAGAAAACCACCGACAACACAAAGATAGCCGTACTGTTTGACGGATAAGGAACAAAGGAGAAACATCACGACCGATCCAATAATTGAATCTGTTCCGTTAGCCGCGTCTAAAAAGGGTGTCTCGTCTGGATGTTTGGATCGGACGCATTTCAGACCCAGTCCGAACAAAGCAAGGACGACTCCGATTCCGATGAATGATCCGATCATGTTTTCCCCCCGATTCGTTAACTTATCATTTCAACTACGTCTTGATTGAAAAGTCGGTTTCATTAAAAAGCCACTTTTTCGCTCATCCGCTTGAAAAAGTGGTGCTTACTCTGTCGTTACCCTTCGAGTTCCTCGAGAACGTTCTCCGGGTTCAGCTCGAGTCCTTGCAGACTGGCATCCCAGTTCAGTCCGCAATACAAACCGTCTTGAATCATGTTCGGTAACCAGCCGTCTCTAAAGACATCAAGATCGAGACGAATCAAATGATAATTCTCCCATCCGTCTGTCTGACAGGCACGTGCGCCTTCTTCCGTCGAGAAAAACAGCAACACATCCGTTTCCTCTTGATTTGACGGGCAATACGCCCACCCCGACTGCTTCAATTTTGATAATCCGTAGACAGCTTCTGTCTCGAGCACGGTTTCAAAAAATTCATCCGCTTGCATGGCACTGTCTAATAGCTGTTGCTCTTGTTCCATAAAGGCTGCAAGCGTCGGGGCAACCGGGAATAATTCCTGTTCCTCGTGATCCCACAGGACGATCGTCTCAGCGTCCGGCAAGAGATAACCGAGCTCATCTCCGGAACCGTCGGCAGCAATCCGGAAAAAGCCGTCCGGATAGTCTTCTGCATCTGTCGAGTTGACATGGACGATGTCTTCCCATGTCCGCTTGATATACTGTTCGTCCTTGATCGGATGAAATTGCCACTCACCGGCTTCGAACTTGTTTTCTTTTTTAAAGTACGCCCGCAACTCGGACGGCAACGAAAAGCCGAGTTCTGCCTCGACTTCCTGCAATCGTTCTTCTGTAATGAAGGGTAAACCGATCTGATGTTCCATTTTCACTACTCCTTTATGTACAAATTCGTTTCTTCCATTTACGTCTCTGTATCAATGATGTGATCGATCTCATAATTATCCGGTAATATCGTTTTTAGCTGATCTACCGTCTTGAAGACATCTCCATTCGCGAACCACATGAAACCGAGCGCGTCATGAGAAGGAAGGATGAACGGCAACCCATCACGTACATCGAGTACATGCGTATATTTCGCTTCTTTGAAAATCCATTTTCCAGAGATCTTTAATTGATACGTGGGTCGCGTAAATGTAATGATCAACGTTTCACTCCAAGCGGCTCGAAAAAATGTCTCGGCTAACACGAAATGTAAATCATTCGCATTCAACACTTCGATACAACAATAAAAATCCGTGCGACGCTGATCGCCTTTATATCGTGGATGTTCATAGCAACTGAGTGGCCGCGTTTTTAAATGCTCCAGGATATGCAGATCATCTTCTCTCAATTCATCAAAACTCGTCGTGATGTATAAGGGAAAACGATCATAACGTACTAACACATCACATAACACTTTCTCGGTCAGTTCACTCATGTAGCCGTCTACTGCATGGTCATAACACATGACTTCATAGACGGTTTGCATTTGAACAATCACGTTGATTTGATACGCCTGAAGTGTCCGCTGGATACTTTTTTTCTGAAAAGGGGTTTCGAAGATTATCAGCTCATTCATGCCTTTTACTCCCTTGAAATTCGTCACTTTTCAATTTTTCCGATTAAAGTTCTTTCCTGCAGGATGAAGTCCAGTCAAGCGCCTGCCGTAATGAACTTTTGCTTGACCCATCCGGATCTGAGTCACGTCATATTGTTCCTTAAAATATTCAACGACCGGTTCGACGATATAAGACGGGTCGAGGACATAAAGTACGAATTCGATTGCTTCCGGCCCATAATCATCCTCTAAAAAATAACCATTTCCGGTCACTCCGAGAAATTCTTCGAGATCTTCCTCGATTTTCGAACGACTCTCCCAAACGGCATCATACTGTTCCTCGTTGCAGGTCAGCTCAACGATGACTTCTTTAAAGTCCTGTTCATCGACCAAGCGGTAGCCGTCTGCAATCTTTGCCTCCACCAGCTCCCGGATATAGCCATCCAGATTGAAAAAACGGGAAAATTTCTGTTCACTTTCCGGTTCTTCCGTTATGTCTCCGACAATGCCTTGCAACGTATACAACGTCCGGCCGTCCTTGACATACATCCAGTAATGATCACGACCATCTTTTGTTTGAATGACTTGCATCCTGTCGTCCTCTCCTTCATGTTCGTTCGATTTCTTAGAAGTGAGATTTTTCTGATTTGATCCTGTATTCCCTCAATCAATCTTCTTGACCTGACCTCTCGTCAATCCTAATAAAATTGGCAAGGGTCATGATCTGTCCTGCATCTACCTGTTTCGGACTTGCCGATACAGTGGAATGATCTGTTCCCTCGGTCCGATGACATCCACACCTTCTCCATCCGGTCCGACCGCAACGACGGCGTATGAGACATCGATTCCCGGAAAGTCTTCTGTGGCTGATAATACATCTGTTCCGTCCATGATCACGGAATAGAGATAATTTTTCTGACCGTGACATCCGCATGCGTGCAGGAATGGAATCATTTCTCGCAACGTTTTTTCCTGATCAATGATAAGCCGTATGTTAGTCTCACGCGAAGCTTCTTCTCCATCAATGAGCTTTATTACGTCATTGCTTGACGTCTCATACGGTATGTCGAAGGATTCGAAAACCGCAATCGTTTCCTCCATCGAAAAATCAAATACATCAAAGACCATACAGATTGGAAATGCATTCGTTTGTCCGAGTAACCACATCGCATCCTCGCTGGCAACTTCTTCGGTTGATTGGTTAATCGCGAATCCCCACTCAAAATAAATATTGAGATGTTCATACTTTTGAAAACGCTCATCCTTCGGTATATTGACTTCTAGATGATGAACCTGTTTGTAGTGATCGACTAACATGTTGCTTTCTCCCTCTCTTCAGCAACGTATGATTGCGCGTATATTTCTTTGAAATAATCGTTTTCAGCTTCTTGACCGAAACCATCAGTTCCTGTTGAGCATGTCGTTTATTTTCTGAAGTAATCACTACGTTATTTTTACAAATTCACAATATAATTCATATGTAATTTTCATTTTCTTTCTTCACCGTCTAAACAATGTCTAAATGAATTTCCATTTACACTTCATATTATATAATCAGATAACATTATTGGGAATTTTTATTTTTAATTGTTAACTTCTGTTTTTCTATCTTCACCTCAACTATATTTCCCAAATTATTGGTATAATAACATCATTATTAAATGAATGTGAAAGGAGTTTGTACATGAAAAAATTGTTGTTTGGTTCACTCATTGCCGCTACTGCACTAGCAGGTTGTGGTGTAGACGCATCAACACAAGTTAAAAATACTTCCTATGATGGAGCATACTTAAAAATCGGTGTAATTGGAGAACAGCCTGATCTCCAAGAGAAAAATGTAAAGTTTTCAACACTCTCATTTGAAGAATTGGAGGACACGAATCAGATTTCCTCAAAGTTTGATGCGGTGTTCATCACAAAAGATAACCTAAAACAGGCAGATGAAGAGAAGTATGTGACGGTGTACCGGAAACTCGATGTTCCGACCTTCTTCTTAGAGACAACAAAGGGGTTTCTCCCCTTCGTATTTGAAGATTTGTCGTATGCCAATGCGAGCGAAGTGAATGATGCCTATGTATCCGGTTATCTGCAAGAGACAAAAGATAGCTATCGCTTCTGGGAATACGGATTAAACAACAATCAAAAGAACGATAAAAAGATCAAAGATGTCTATTCACGGATTTTCAAGACGATTGCAGAAGTGAAAGCATAATAAAAGGAGTGTAACCGGGTCTTTTTCCATCGCCTGGTTGCACTCCTTTTACCGTAGTTCACTATGACGTTCATTCAACGTCCGCGATTTTAATCGTCTCGTGTTGATACGGATGATCTGAAAAATTCGCAGCAAAGTCAAACCCGTTCCCATCATGATTCACCCACAGAAAGAAACAATTCCGTGCATCAGCGGGAAAGGCGAACCTGAACTTTTTAAAATAGAAGTCATTGTTTGTCTCTTCGATTTCAATCGTCTTTTCGCTTGAAAACAATATACTCTCGTTATTGTATGCATCTTGATAGGCTTTAGGAAAATAATGAAGAAATGCTTCTTCTGAAGTGATGGTCAATCGATGATAGATATTCCATCGGTCAAATCTTGTGCTGCTGTCAGCGTCAGGTGAAAGATTGATTTTGCCCGAACCACTCATACTATGGACGTACAAAGGATAATGATTCAACTCCAGTAAAAATTCTTGAATGTTCTTGCTGTAAAGAGCCATCCCTTCCTGCCACGACTCTTTCAACAACTGATCCATATCGACATCTGCGTATTCTTCATCATCCTCATGACAGTGAAAACGAACTTTTCCTTTGTCCTCGGATGGAAAGATAAAAGCAGTTCCTTCACCGACCAACATACTATCCAACTCCATTATCCCAACTCCTTCATTCATCCTCTGCGAAGTTGACCCGTACACCGACGATTTGCCTCGAGATATCATACTGTATGTCCACATCGTACAGTCCGTCCCCAAAACCTGACGTTGAGACGGCACCATATGAGACGATACCGGCTTGATCGTCGGCAGAATCAACTGTCTCGAACTCCATCGCTGGATGCTGACGATAAGCTGTCCCATCAAAAATGCCAGCCAGTGCCGAGTCCACGCCGATTGGTTGATCCTGCCGGTGCCATTTGCCGCTCCACTTTTTGTCCCCTTCAAAAACAAGTAATTACTTAACCGATTCGTCTTCCGTGTAAATGATAGCTGCGGTCCAACTTCCTGATTTCACATTCGACAAAATCAGCTGTAACTCGGTGTCTTCCTCTAATCCGTAATAAGGATCCGTCACAATCAGTTCGTTGCCCTCTACCATGAAACGGCCAAGTCGGTAGGCCTGATTCGTTTTTCGTTTCGGGACATGCCAATCGACGAACTGTTCCAAAGAAGACGACGGATATTTTGCGATTCCCGTTTTTTCGTTCCATCTAAAGACGAGCTCCTGCAGGAAACGTTTCCGGATCCGGTAATACAGCTTGTCACCCGTTAGATTTTCACCGATACAGATCAAGTCATCGGGTAAGTCAGCCGGACGCTTCTCATTGTGACGAACGAGATCCATCGAAACTGTTCGTTTGGTTGGTAGAGGATACAAGGTCCATTCGCCAAACTGTGCACCATTCGTCTATAAGAACAGGTCTTTGTATTCGTCTGGAAATAAAACACCTAAGGCGCGTCCCGCTTTTTTGAGGTCAACGGCTGATACACCGGGCATCTTTGAATCGGGATGGAGGCGTTTAATGAGTTTGCTCAAGATATCATCGCTCCTGTCCATGTTGTTTAAACGGCTTCAGGCAACCAAATAATTAGTATAAGGGCCAGCACCGTTTTCGAAAATTGTTTTTTCTCAAGAAACCATGGGAATAACACCAGTCCGATTAGTGTCATGGTAAGCAACACCAGTCCCAGATTAAAGTAATGCGCTCCCGCTGCTAACGGAATATTCATAATCCGAAAATCTGCATTCGGAAAATAACCGAGCCGGGTAAAAAGTATGTTTCCAAGTACACCGCCTACCATCAACAAAATGGAGATGCTCAACATTTTTTTCTTCAATATGAACAGCTCCTTTTTAACATCTATGTACGATTTCTATCATATGTCATCCTAAAATTGTTCCGAACACCAATACGACCAAGGCCAGCATCAGCGACCAGACAATGGTTTTCCTATTGTTTCCTTCAATTCGTACAGACCAGAGCGAAAAGATATTCATGACTAATAAATAAAATGATCGGTACAGCTTTTCCTCTGCAGCATTCCATCCAAGCAACGCGGTTACACTGACCAAAACCAGCAACAAAATAGTCAAACTGACGCTGATCGTCCGAATATGACTACTCGGTTGCAACCGATTAAACAGAAAAGCCACGACCGTTCCGATACAGACAATCAGACACAGACTATATAAAACAAGCTCCACTTTCATTCCTCCATCTCCGTTCGATATTTCTTTTACGTATTTCACGGTTAATCGGTTTCGCCTTCAAACAACCGGTCGTCATTAATTTGTGAATATAGAAAAAGCCAGCCTCCATAAATCTGGAGAACCAGCTCTTTGCATGTCATACATTCCTTTTTTGATGACCCTTTTCATTTTTACTTTGTAAAGCTCTCAAGAAACTTACTCGCTTCACTGTTAAATTTCCATGTCATACCAAATTGATCAATCAGCATTCCGAAACTGGCCGACCAAGGGGTGTGTGATAAAGGCATGATGATGGAGCCTCCTTCAGAGAGACCGTTAAAAAGAGAGGAATTCACTTCTGGTGTCGCATCGACAATACTGATCAGAAGAGAATTCCCTTTATGAATTCCTCCTGTCACCGTTTGCATTGCAGAAGGAACATCTGAAAGCATTAAGGTATTCCCCGCAAATTCAATACGTGACTCCATGATTAACTCTTGATCTTCTTTTCCAAGCGGCATATTAGGGTTCTCTCCTAAAGCATTGAATCGTACTTTCTTAACATCTGTTGCCTGTAATGCTTTTTCATAGAACGTCAATGCTTCTTCTGCTTGACCATCGAATTGTAAATAAGCTACCGTTTTCATTTTTTATCTCCTCCTTTGTTTAATCCAAGTATAATAGGCTATAGGTGACAACTAGGTGTCGTATATAGGAGGACTTCATGAAAAAAATTGAACGGCTCATCTCCATCGTAATGATTCTACTGCAAAAAGAAATAATCTCCGCTTCAGAATTCAGCCGGCTATTCAATGTCTCAAAACGGACGATTCAACGAGACATGGAAGCATTGAGTTATGCAAACATCCCCATCTATGCGCAACATGGTGCTGAAGGTGGATATGCATTGATGGACGAATACAAGTTCGATAAACGATTAGTAAATCATAATGATTTAGAAAATATCCTGATTTCGTTGGCCGGATACGATCAATTAATAACGAATCCCAACATTCAGATGACGATTCAAAAAATTAAAGCCATGTCTAAAACGCATATCCCATCAAAGCTTGATCTGACCTTCTATGAGTGGCCGGGAAGAGACGAAATCAAAGAAGACATTGCATTCATGAATCAGGCAATCGAACAGCATTGGTTGTTGAAGTTTGACTATATCGATCAGGTTGGACAAAGGACGTGTCGGATCGTAGAACCATATAAACTGCAATTCATCGAGAGGCATTGGTATCTGGTTGGTTACAGCCGGGAACGAAACGACTACCGTACGTTTAAGTTGACAAGAATGTTAGACATTCAAAAAGCAGGTTTTTTTAAACCAAGATCTGAAGAAGACCTAATAAAAAGCCATGACAAGGCAGCAAAATTAGATATGGTCACGGTGCAACTATTAATTGATGCTCGCGTACGAGATCAATTCATCGAGAGGTATGGAAAAAAATCTGTTACGGAAGTGACGATCCATCACTATTTGGCGAACATTGAATTGCCTGAGAGCCCATTTTCCTATCAGTTCTTAGCCGGTTTGGGAAACATGGTCAAAATTCTAAGTCCACAACATTTCATAGACAACTATTTGGAATTTTTACGAGAAGCTATTGCATCGTACGATTAAGCATTTTTTAAGCATTCATCGCATCGGTCCTAACGCAGCAAACATCACAAGTACTATAGAAGAAAGAAATCATCGCCTTCCTCTATGACTTCATCATTAATTTGCGTAACGACCATCTGATCCGGCAAACTGGCGATCATGCCAGCAAGAGAAGCATACTGCGTATCCCGGCTGAGTAAACAAAATCCTAACCCGTCATAATCAGTGGTGATGCAGGTCTTTAACGCATTAAAATCAAATACAGCGATGGATCGTCTTCTTTTGACTCCCCATTCTAAGAAATCTCCCCATTCAAACGTTAAAGAATCTGAATGACTGATGCAGTAGAATACATTTTCAGATGCGAGCCAGTACGTTTTGTTTAATACAAGCCGCAAGTCAGCAATATTTTGGATTTTTGCCGTAATACAAGAATAATAGTTGTACCGTTTATACCCGTAAGATTTCAAGTTGCCGCCACAGTCGTCAACCGTATAATCAATCTGATGTTGTTGAAAAAAGGTCGTAAAGTCTTCAGACAGTTCATACTCGTCGACAAAATGCACATACAACGGGAAGACCGCTTGATGTGTTAAGAATGCCATTAAAAATTCTCGACCTTCTTCGACGTGTCCTTCTCCGCTTAAACGATGCACAACAGGTAAACCTCCATCAAACCGATGGGGATGCACTAAATCTTCTATGAACTTTGTGGTAACAGGTTCTTCTATAATCAGGACTTCTGTCATTTTATGCTCCTTACCGGAAAATAATGTTGTGCTACCTATAAAGAATAACGGAATATGTCTAAGGTTTCCATTTTTTCTAATATAAAGTCTATTGTTTGATATACTACATTATAGATTCACCTTGAAAGGATGAGCTTGATGTGGAAAGCACTATTATTCTTTTCTGTATGGATCGGCATTACCATTCCGATTCTTCTGTCTATCGTGTTCACGATCTTTAAACCGCTTGTTTTAGCAGATGATACCGGTATCAGTATGATTGTCATCGCAGCTATCGTTTCAGTATGTAATATTTATATCGCAACACGTATTTGGAATCGAATCGAAGAGAAAATGTACAAACGAAAGACTTTCATGTGAAAAACGCAGATCCTCCTGTTCACGGAAGAACAGAGCATCTGCGTTTTTTCGTTCACACCTGAAAGCAGGCTATCTATATCAAATCTGGCAAGACAAAGAAATCCTCTTTACAATTATTGCACCGAATGAATAAGCTGTAACGGCAGCTTAATTAGGATATTTTTTTAGTTTCATGCCATTCATCTTTATCCCAGAACACTGCTTCCCCACTATGAACTTTGATGTATTCATCCGTTTTACCTCTGACCCAGCCTTCTCCGCTTACAACTAAAAGAAGTTGAGGAACAACAGCTGGATGATAACCAATTAACCCATCCTCATCTAAATGCACACATCCTATATGTGCTACTTTGTCTGTCTGTGTAATACGTGACATCACAAAATCTGAGTCGAACTTTGTAATTTTCTTACCCACTTCTTTTTTAAATTGATAGATTTCCATATAATCCTCTCCTGACCAACCGCTTTGCGAAGATAAACCGCTACGTTTACAAGCTTTACAACTTTCAAGTATCATGTCGTTTCACACACAATCAGCTCGAGTGGAATCGGCTGACAGATGGGAAGCTCTTTTCCCGCAGCCAATCGATCAAGCAGTTGGACTGCTTCTTTCCCGAGACGTTCAATCGGTTGAGCAACGGTCGTCATCCCCATCGCTTCAGCAATCGGATGATTGTCAAAACCGGTCACAGCAAGCATCTCCGGAATGTTAATCCCTCCTTGTTTCGCCTGATGAATGATGCCGGCAGCAACGTAATCATTCCCGACGATGATGGCAGTTGGTCTGTCCGTCAGTTTCAGCAAGCGTTTCATCACGTCCCGTCCATCCACAAAGGAATAGTTCTCCTCAAAATACCAGTCCGGCGAAACGGATATATCGTGTTCTTGAACGAATGCATCGAAGGTGTTGCGACGAATTAGTCCAACACCGCTCGCCGGATTTCCGAGACACAGTCCAAGAGAAGAATGTCCCCGTTCCACTAAATGAGATAACACTGCTAAGACTCCACTTTGATGATCAACAGCGACCTGCGCGAGACTTTCTTCCCGCTGTTCGCAGATTACGACCGGACCATCGCGTCGGACACGCTCGAGCACGTCAGGCGGACTGACCGACGAGCCGATGATCAGTCCGTCGATTTGTTTACGCCTCAGTTGTGTAAACGACAGCTGTTCCTGTTGCCTGTCATTAAACGTTTGATGGATCAGCATCGAAATGTTCTGTTCGGCACAGGTAATACCGATGCCCTCGATCAGTTGACTAAAAAACGGATGATTGATTTGCGGGACCATCACACCGATGACATTTGTTTTGCCACGCGATAAATGAACCGCGTTTTGGTTCGGCCGGTAATCCAGTTGCTCCATCGCCCGGAGAACCGCCGCACGCTTTTCCGCGACGACATACGGTTGATTGTTCAATACACGGGAAACCGTCGAGCGGGAAACGCCGGCGGTTTTTGCAATTTCAGTAATATTTGCCATCCTGTCCTCCTCCCAAATCGAACGGAATCGAACAAAACATTTCCAACGCCATGGCAACCCCGTCTTCATCATGATGTCCTGTCTTGTAAGTCGCTAGTCGTTTAACGATGTCTTCCGCATTCCCCATTGCAATACTTGTCCCGGCGACCCGAAACATCGGCAGGTCATTGTGATGATCGCCAATCGCTATCGTTGCTGTCAGTGAAATCCCCAACCGTTCAGCAAATTGTTGCAATGCCATGCCTTTATCTCTTCCGTTCGCCGTTACCTCGAGGTTAAATGGGCCGGAACTGGTAACGGTACAGTTTTGCGATGATAAGTCGTTTTGAATTTGTTTCAGTACGGTTGCGTTCGGACTGACGACCATATATTTCATGACTTTCGCGAAATCGACATTTAAGAAACCCGTTACTTCCCGGACACCGTATTGTTTCAATTGTGGTTGCACGGATTGAAGAAATTCGTCAGCTTGAAACGATGGATTAATCCTCTGTTCGTCATTGATTTGTTTCATCAGTCGATCCGTCGCATCAAACGTCAACAGAATTTCGTCTTCCAAGTAAATTTGAAGATAAACGTTCTTCTTCAGCAAGCAGTTCAAGATGGCTTCACTCTCATCAGAGGGGACATAAGTATTTTTCCGTATCGTTATCCCTTCGCATTCTGCCCGGATTTCTGCTCCGTTTGAACCGATAATTGGACAATCCAACCGGTGGAGCCGTAACAAATGCGCTGCATCAAACGCCGCTCGCCCTGTCGCGATCACGACGATATCTCCGTTCTCCTGACATCGCTTGACGGCTGTGACATTTCGTTCTGAAATCATATGAGTTGAGTGTAACAAGGTGCCGTCTAAATCAATGGCAAATAAGCGCATGGTGTTCCTCCTCACGGGATAATGTACTGTTCATCTTCAGTATAGATTCTGAAACGCATCCCAGAGCAACCCCCTATTACGGGTAATCGACCTCAATCCGTATTTTCCAAGAAAGTCGACATACATGGCTGAAGTTCCATTTCCTGATGATAATCATCCAGACACGCTAATAATTGCCCTGCTTCTTTCGGCAGCTTTCGTTGGAGTGCTGCAAAACCAATCCATATGATTTCGTCCGGTAAACCGTAATCCTCCGGATCGCTGATAAGATCCCAAAATGCATCCCAGTTCTCACCGTAATATGCCGGAAAGTCCAGTTTCTGTTTTAAGAGACGATGCAGTTCGCCTGCTGATTGAACCGTGGTGACGACTATTTCAATGCTCTTCATGAGCTCTCTCCTTCAGGTTACTTTCTTTACAGAGACAGAACTTGTGAACGTGTCTCGTGTCGCGTTGCCGCTTTATGATTGATACATTGCAATGAACTCGAGCAAAATCGGATGTTCCGGCGGATTGATTTTGTCCGGTAAGTCGTCTAAACGGAAGAACCGTAAGTCCGCGACTTCTTTATCGTCCTGTACCAATGCCCCCTGATAGTCGCGGCAGATATAGGCCGAGATGACATTGTAGACCTCATCCCCGTGCGGATATTTATAGTAAAAGTCGTTGCCGGAGTAGACGTTGAATAACTCAAGCCGATTTGCCGTCAGTCCGGTTTCTTCAAACAGTTCACGGGCCGCTGCCTGTTCCAGCGTTTCACCCGGATCGAGTGCTCCGCCGGCAAGTCCCCAACAGTGATTATCGCGGCGCAGTTGTAATAACACTTCCTTTTGTTCATTCAGGACGATGACACAAGCGCCGGGTACGACGAGCGGACGTGTACCGACAAATTTTCGGAGTTCCATGATATAGTTCATTATTTTGTTCCTGCTTTCCATTTTATATCGTACATAACCTATCCAGAGACGGTGCTATAACAACCTTGAAGCTTCTGAACGAATGCCAAATTTCTCCTTCTATTTTACCATCATCTGGTTTTACAATAATCCAAATGTTAAAATGATGGAAATACATTTCGAACGTCGATATCACCATTTTTTAAGGACAGGAGTCGAAGGATATGATTGACCACGATACACAAATCAGAGTTCTCCTGTACGGCAATCCGTATCAGTTTGCCTGCGACACACTGAATGTCTCTGACATGCGGAATCATTCCTATTTGGATGCGTTTACCGTCACCGAAGCAGATGTCTTCGCTTATACCGAAAAACACGGTTTTCCAGATTCACCCTCAGGCGACCGGCTGGCGGACGGATTCTATTACTACCAGGAACAGGGTGTATGGCATACATTCTTCCGTGAACGGGGGAAAACGTTTGACGAGCAACAGTTTACAGATACGCGAACGGCAAAAACCTACATCATCTCGATGCTGTTGAAACTGACGATGACCGGACTGTATTAAATGTTTAGAAAGAAGGGATGACTTTGACGACACTTGCATTTCCTGTACTCACAACAAAAAGGCTGACCTTACGCGAAGTCACGCCGCTTGACGCTCCGAGTCTGCTGACGTATCTCGCGGACGAACAGGTCGTCACACAAATGGGACTCGACCCGTTCCAAACGGAAGCTGATGCGTTGGACGAAATCAACTGGTATCACTCCATCCGAACAGAACAGACCGGTCTCCGCTGGGGCATCACCGAACATGCGACTTCTGACATCATCGGCAGTTGCGGTTTCCTGAACCGTTCTTCCCGGCATCAGCGGGCGGAACTCGGCTTTGAACTGAGTCCTGCTCACTGGGGCAAAGGACTGGCACAAGAAGCCGTTCGGGCCGTACTCGCTCACGGTTTTAATGAATGGGACCTAAACCGGATCGAAGCGCTCGTTCTGCCGAACAACACGGCCTCTCAACGGTTACTCGAACGGCTTGGTTTCCAGCGGGAAGGACTATTGCGTCAATACGAGAAAACACGCGGTCATTTTGATGATTTGTACATGTATTCGTTTCTTCAATCAGAATGGATGAGGGGAAATTAAACTGCCTCCACTTAAGTTTCACCTAGAAGTGGAGGCAGTTCAAAAATTATTTCAGTTAATAATGACTACACATCAAACTGTTTTAAATGATGGTCAAGATGTTTAAAGATTCCTTTTCCCCATTGTTCGGGAGTGAGCTTACCAAAAAAAGGATGTGGGTGCGTTGTACAATTTTCTGGTCCATTCTTTTGAAAAGTCTTAATCTTTTGGATGAGATTTGCTCTTTCTCTTTCAAACTCTTTTTTATCTTCAATTAAAACGCTTTGAATTGTAGACATATTTATTGGCAGTGGCTTGTCATTATAAAAAACCGATTTTGCCATTCTTCCTACAAAAACACCTAACAAACTTCGTGGAGGAAAAGAATTTCCCATGGCGATATCTTGAAAGGCAGAGCAATGCGCTAACATTTGAGCGGCATCCATTTCTCCCCATTGGGGTCGTGAATTTACATTTAATTTGTCAATACGTTGCATTATTTCCTTTGCATGAATAAGATCAAAAATGTTATTCATTAGAAAACTCCTTATTTTTTAAAATATGCATTTGAAATAAAATTCGACATTCACGTTATTTTCCCTTCTTCCTTTAATGTAAGAGACGAAAAAAATTAACTTTAAATAAATGAAAGTAAGCATCAATTGGACTAATGTTTTTTGAGGACACTATGATCGGGTTATCTCCTGCCACATTTCTCCTTCACGTCTGCGAAGACGTGTTCGTTTTTTCTTGATGGCTATTCCAGTTTCTTTCTTTATTCATTACTAGAGAAAAAAAAAGAGGAATTATGTATAGGTCTAGTCAAGAGGAAGCCATCTATGACAACTCACTGAATTTTTAAATAACCTTCTCATTAAAAGCTTGACTTGGAGTCTTCTCCAAGTAGTAGGATGAAACTATCCCAATGCGCAGGGACTTTTAACTTATTACTCTTTCTAGAAAGTAGAGAACTGAAGATGAATCAAAAATCCAATTATTCCATTAAACAGTTGGGCGAACTTACAGGTGTGACAACGGACACCATTCGTTTTTATGAAAAAGAAAAGGTGATGCCCATACCAAATAAAAAAGCAAATGGCCATCGCATTTATACCGAAAGCGATTTACACCGATTGCAGTTTATTGTGCAGTTAAAGAAAACGAGTATGACACTTCAAAATATCAGAGAATATTTATCCTATTCTGATGAACGACAATACGAACATTGTTACGAGATTCTTGATCAGCAGCAGAAGAAGTTCAAGAAGCAAATGGAAGACATGCAGAAAACTCTTAATTTACTAAACTACAAAGTCAATAATTTCAAACATCTAATCGAATCAACTCGAGGAGTGAGTTTAAATGAAGACCAAACGCTTAAAGAATAGTGAACTTGAAGTCTCTGTATTAGGGCTTGGGTGCATGGGGATGTCGGAATACTACGGCATACGGAAGGATGCTGAGTCGATTCGTACCTTGCATCGTGCCGCTGAACTTGGGGTGAATTTTTGGGATACCGCAGATACGTATGGTGCGGGTGCTAATGAAAAATTAATTGGAAAAGCTTTTAAAGGGCGCCGCTCTGAAATTGTGCTAGCAACAAAATTTGGTTCTGTGCGAGGAAAAGGTGGTTCATTTCTTGGAATTAACGGTCGTCCTGAATACGTCAAGTCAGCTTGTGAAGCCAGCCTAAAACGCTTGGGTACAGATTATATCGATTTATATTATCAACACCGAGTTGATCCCAACGTCCCAATTGAAGAAACGGTAGGCGCTATGAGCGAACTTGTCAAGGAAGGTAAAGTCCGTTATTTAGGGTTGTCCGAAGCTTCTATCAATCAGATTAAACGGGCACATGATATCCATCCTATTACTGCACTTCAGACTGAATACTCTTTGTGGAGCCGTGAGGCCGAAGACGACCTATTTTCTTTATGCCAAGAACTTGAAATTGAGTTTGTTGCCTATAGCCCACTAGGAAGGGGATTCCTTACAGGTCAAATTAAGCACTTCGAAGACTTAGCCGAAGATGATGCCCGGCGTTATCTTCCCCGCTTTAACGGTGAAAACTTCCAACGTAATGTCGATTTAGTTAAGCATATCGAATCTTTAGCTCATCAAAAAGGTGTTACTCCTTCCCAACTTGCGTTAGCCTGGATAATGGCCCAGGGAGTAACGCCGATTCCAGGTACCAAAAGAGTTGAATATTTAGAAGAAAATGTATATTCTAGTGAAATTGAGCTGACACCAGCTGAAATAGCCCGCATTGAGGAAGTCTCACCTAAAGGGATTGCAGCTGGAGACCGTCACCGAGAAGAACAAATTCCCGACTGGTCGGCTAAATAAAATAAATTAATTTTTACCTAATATCTGTTTATCAATCTTCGTCTTTGAACAAAAAAATTAGGATGTAACTCAGTTTCACAAAACGAAAAACTCAATTTTTAGTAACGAATAAAAATCGTGTCTAAACTTTTGGTTGATACTCCAAAACAACTCTTTTTATAGCCATTACAACATAAATGATAAGCACCCCTTAAAAGTAGACGGTCGAAATAAAAAATGTCTACTTTTGAGGGGTGCTTTTTAATGGTTACATGAAGAATTTTCATTCATATTTCCTAACGTTTGAATTCACCTTGGAGTGCACTCTGTATGACATCTTGTTCTACATACCAATCGTAATTCCTAATCAACTCTGTCAAGCGATTCGGTGGCACCTTCAATTTTATAATGAAGAACGGTACCAGTAACAACTAAATAGCTTGAATTTATTAGAATCAGGAATTAAGTTGCTTAAAAGATTTTGTCTTGTCTACTTGACGGTCATTTGTCTTATTTGCTTTTAGTCTATCGACTAATCTTGAAAAAAATCGAATACAAGAACTGAATTGTAATATTAAGTGCTGCATTTATCCGAAAACAAAAAAGTCCATAATGTCCTTTGGATGAGATGTTACATGCTGATTCGCTAGGAATTCAATTCTTTTTTGGTAAATCGTTTTATTTTGCTTATGTATACGCTAACATTTTTATTTATCTGGAGGCATCATTCTTTATTTAATCCCATCAGAAAAGTACATAACGATCAATAAGAAAGGAAGTCCTTATGAATCTAAATGCTTATTTCCGCACTCACTTTGACAATCCAGATATTTTGGAAGAATCTTTTGCGGAGCGTCCGCTGACACTCAGTCTCGACTTGCAAAAAGGACTTTACCAAATTCAAGAGGATTCTGACGAACTGAACATGGCGTACTTTGAGAAGGTCTATCAAAAATCCCTCACTTTGTTTGAAGATCTGTTTCAAGAAGATGATCGTCTGTATCTCATTGTACGTGTCCGAAAAGAACTTTATTCTCCTGCAATGAAAAGTACGGAAATTTTTGAGCGTTTTCTCAAAAATAACAAGGAACGATACGCGATTGAGTTTGAAAAAAAGCATGTCCGTGGTGAGGAGGAAGTCATTTACCAATACGCCCGTTTGTTGCCGAGCAGACAGACCATTCGTTATAAAAAGTTGCTTCAAGCGATCTGTAATCAAGACTTTCCTGAGTTGTATCCCCGATTTAAATCAAGACAGACGTACTATCCCGAGATTTATTTTGTGAATCCGGGCAAAGACATCATCCTGTATATTTTTGACGACCGGGGTTGTTTCATTCTGCTCAATGAGGAAGAAACCTTTCACCGTCTGAAGGAAACATATAAATCGGATCAGTCAGATGGCTTTCCGATTGAGAAACCATGACATTTTAATTTGACTGTTTTGCCTCCATCTATTTCAGCTTTCCTTACGTGTCCTCAAGTTATCTTGATTTCCGCCTGTTCCTCGATCGTCCGCTGAATCGTTTGCAACACACTGTCCGCATCATTTGATCCGATTACGGCATGCGCCCGGGCCTTCAACTCCGGTACGGCATTACTGACGGCATAGCTGAAATCCGCCTGTTCAAACAGTTCCAAATCATTATAGCCGTCACCAAATGCCATCGTCTCATCCGGCCGGACCTGTAAGATCCGTTGCAATTGTTCAACGGTCGTTCCTTTGTGGACCCCATGATTCGCGATATCGATCCAGGCGGCTTCCGAGGCAACAAAATAAACACTATCCCGGAACGGTTCCAGTGACTTGACCGTCTCAAAACAACGTAACTTCGGATCATGAATGGTAATTTTGACAAAATCGTCTTCAATCGCCGTTAAGTCTGCGACCCGCTCCACCTGTCTGTACGATCCACGGACGATTGCCCACTTCTCGTCTGAAATCGTCTCGCTGACGACTGCTGCTGTTTTTGTACAGGCGATGATCGTATGTCCGAGCTCCAGTTTCTCCAATTGCCGGATAATTTGACGACCGATCTTGTTCGGAAGCAGGGATTCATAAACGTAAGTACCCGCCCGTTTAATCCGCGTCGCACTGTCGCCTAAAATCCACATCCCGTTGGCGGCTTCCAAAAAGAGCTCTTCAATCCGTTCACACTGCTTACCGCTGACTGGTGCAAATTAAATATTGTGTTGCTTCAACAACGTCTGGATTTCTTGAAAAAAGGTCCGATTAAAATCGCCGCTACTGTTTAAGAACGTGCCATCCATGTCAGTCAAAATCAGCTTAATCATCTGTCGAATCCCCTTTTGAATACTCGATTTTGTAGCTTCCCCTTCATATTGGCTCACTGCTGAATTCGATGCAAGTGATACCCGGTCAAGACGGTGCCGAATAAGACTGGTCGTGACGAACTGTTTCCTGTTGCGTCCATCTCATTAAGAAATCAATCGGTTAGTCTTCGAATTTTTTTAAGACAATCGCCGCGTTATGACCGCCAAACCCAAAGGAATTGGATAATCCGAATGTCATCTCTGCGGTTCTGGCCACTCCCGGAACATAATCCAAATCACATACAGGATCTGCCGTTTCGAGATTGATCGTCGGTGGAATGATCCCCTCCTGTAAACTCTTCGCCAAGGCGATCGCTTCCGCTCCTCCTGCCGCTCCGAGCATATGGCCAAGCATGGACTTGTTTGCTGTAACGGGAATCGTGTAGGCATGCTCCTGAAACAGTTTTTTGATGGCCAGCGTTTCTGACTGGTCGCCCACCAAGGTACTGGTTGCATGCGCACTGATGACGTCAATTTGACCGGCTTCGATTCCGGCACTCTGCAATGCCTTTTTCATGGCCAGATATGCGCCCTGACCTTCCGGATGAGTGGCCACGATATGATACGCATCAGAACTCGCTCCATACCCTGCGATTTCGGCATAAATTTTCGCCCCTCTTGCTAAAGCATGTGTCAGTGATTCGATGATTAAAATGCTCGCCCCCTCGGCCATCACAAATCCGTCGCGTCCTGCATCAAACGGACGGCTGGCTTGAGTGGGTGCATCGTTTCGTGTAGATAAGGCAGTCGCGTTTCCGAAACTCGCTAAAGATAAATCCGTAATGGCGGCTTCCGTCCCTCCTGCAAACATGACATCCGCTTCTCCCATACGAATCAGCCTGAATGCTTCTCCAATCGCTGTATTTCCAATGGCACATGCCGATACCGGCGACATCGTCGGCCCCATGGTTTTCCATTTGATGCTGATATGAGCCGCAGCCGCATTTGACATGATGGACGGTACTAAACTCGGACTCACTCTTCTCGTTCCCCGCTTATGCAGGACATCCACGTTCTGAATCAGGGTCTCGATTCCGCCTATTCCTGAACCGACATACACACCCATCCTCTCGGGATCCGTAGTAACGCTTTCTAATTCCGAATCTTCCCATGCTTGGGTTGCGGCTGCGAGTGCAAACTGTGTGAACCGATCCAGTCGTTGCGCCTCTTTTTTCCCGATGACCTGTTCCGCGTCAAAATCCCGAACGATGCCAGCAATCTTTGCTTTATGCGGCGTTGTATCAAACGTATCAATCATTGAAATACCGGACTTTCCTTCAATTAAATGCTTCCAAAATGTATCGACATCATTTCCAATAGGAGAAATCACACCAACACCTGTAATGACCACTCGTTCCAAATTCCTCACTCCTCGTTATCGTATAGAGTAAGCATAGCTGTTTACTATCCTATTACAAGTAGCTGTTTATCCTATTATAAATTATACTTGGATGGTGATTTCGATTGGAGGACAAGACATGAACGATAAAAACAGACTCGACGCCCTTTCAACGTTTTTAAAAACCAAAAGAGCCGAGCTTAAACCGGAATCCCTCGGTTTCCCGTCCGGCACAAGAAGACGCACCCCGGGGTTACGCCGGGAAGAAGTCGCCCAATTAGCAGGTGTCAGCACGACGTGGTATACCTGGCTCGAGCAAGGCAGAGACATCAAAGTCTCGAGAAGTGTATTGGATTGTGTGGCGCAAGCATTGCGTTTGAACAAGGATGAGCGGGAGTACCTGTATGATTTAACGATTGATGCGAAATCCGTCACTCCGTCGTTAAAAAAAGATCCATCCCCGATCAGTTCATCGCTCGAAAAAATTTTATCGGACCTGACTTATTGTCCGACGATTGTCACGGACCGCTATTGCCAGATCGTCGGTTGGAATACGGCGGCGGCCCACGTATTCGTAGACTTTGCAAACATCCCGGAATCTCAACGGAATTTAATCCGGCTCGTTTTTTCCCAAAAGGAATTTAAGGTACTGGCTGTTAACTGGGAACATTTCGCAAAAGGTTTTCTGTCCATTTTCCGCACCTATTACGGTCAGTATTCCGGAGACGAGTGGTATACCGCCTTTATCGAGGAGATGAGCAGCACATATCCAGACTTCCTGGAACTATGGACGCAAAGCCAGGTCAGTAAAGCACCCGAGATCATGATTGAATTTCGGCATGCAAAAGCCGGAAAGATGCTGTTTGATCTGACCTCACTGCAAGTTCAGGGAGAGACTGATTTAAGATGCAGTATCTATACACCGATGGAAGGCACGACGACGGAACAAAAGTTAAAACGTTTAATCGCCAACACTTAACATACGTCTAGCTTTTGCTTTGTATCTTCTTCATCAAAAAAACGTGAACTCTTCTCCTACGCTGTATTTAGCGTCGGGAAGAGTTCACGTCAGTTGGTTTCAAAGCATCTATCCTGTTTATATCCGTTTTCGGTTTCGCTCATAACCTATGACCCAACCATGTAACATCATTCCGATGATGCCCGATAATATCATGACGAGTCCGACGAGCGTTAAAATAATCTTCAAAAATGGTCCCATTTCCGTATCCGATAAGAAACGCATGAAGACGATGCCGGCTATCGTCAGCATCACTAAAGCAGGAAAATTCTTAATCATTATCGTCGCTCCTCCTAAAATCACATTTACTCTGCCGATTTATCCGCACCGAGTGCTGTCCGTTTTTGAGCTTCCTGTTTTGCATCTTCATTCCACCAGCCATTGATGAAAAACGTACAGCCGACAATCAAAGCACCAATCGGGAAATACTTCAGGTAATAATCATCAAGCGATTCACCGGCAAAGTTCGGTGACAGCTCGATGTAGGCACTGAACAGTTGAACAATGAAAAACAAGAAAAAGCTGACAATCAATGCCCACGTGCCATAACGATAATTTGGATTCTTCAACATGTGTGTTCCTCCTGGATTGAATTATTTTAATCTGATTTCTATATCGCCACCGCTACTTTCACCTTTATCGTCACGAACGATATAGTCAATGTCATACACACCCGCCGGAATGACACCGGCTTTGACTTTTCTCTTAAGCGTCACCGTTTTATGCGGTTGTACTTCTTTCGACAACCGTTTCGGTTCCACCTCTTCGTACGAATCATAGACGACTTTTTGTGAACCATGTTTACGGACCTTGACGTTGAGCAGATGACCGGCCCGGGAGGCGACTTTCACCGGATAATCGCCGGTATTGGTCAGTTTGTATTCAAATACAAACCCGTCTTTGACACTTCCTGTGTACCCCGTTTCGATTGTCTGACTGCTCGGCTTCACGTCGAGGGACATACATCCGGCTAAACTGAATAACAACGGAATAATCAGTAATTTTTTCATTTCAATTCCTCCTTTTCGCATGCGTTTCAAAAGAGTAGATGAAATGAAAGTGCTCCTTGAACGTAATGCTTTGCTTATTCCCAGCCTGGTAACGGGCGCGGTAACTGATCCGCAAAGGCGCGGTAGCCGTCATACGTCAAACCTTGACGTTGCGGATGTTCGTTTCGAATCAGTGGATCACCGGTTTCGGCTTCATTTCTAAAAAAGCTTGGTTCCGCCTGCAGGACGTGGATGGAAGAATACTGAAATCGTCGATCTGCAAGTAACTCACGGACGTCTTCCATCAGCTTTTTAAAACGCGGTCCATCGTTATATTTTGACATCAACTGCTCTTTTCGAGACTTGCCTTCATAGATCGAGACCGTATAGTAAGAACCGGATTTTGAAATCGGATATTCGATTTCGACCCGGACGGAATCAACGAACTTAATCGGCAATGGCGGCTTGACGTTTTCTTCTGGAGTATCTTCGTCGACAAAATAACTATCCTTTTCAATACTGAAGCCCTTGAACTCCCAAAACATATCACCCTGGGCGATGATCGAATACTCAAGGAACGTGCCGAAGTTTTGGCCGATTGGATCGGTGTCCTCAGTTGTTCCCTCATGATACTTCCAGTACATGTAAGGTGTGTCTTCTGTTTTAGCATGTTCCGTATGAATCAAAAGATATCCTTCACTGACTTCACCAATCACCCAAAAATAATCAAAATCTTCATCAATAAGACCATCTTCTTTTGCTTCTATTGTCGATTCGATTACTTTATCAAGAGAATACAACACCAGACCAAGACCGTCGTCAAGAATAAACAGATCCGCTCCGTCATGCAGTTCAAGAAACGTTTGGTATTCACTCGGTAATTTTTGATTAAATTCGGCTTCGAATGCCGCAAGTGACTCTGCCGTCACAGGTGCCGGAAGATTGAATTTTGCCTGCCCGATTTCATTGTACTTCCGTTGAATGAACGTTGATCCATGACTGATTTTCTGCTGAAGCCCACCGAGTACTGCTGCGATTTGATTCATATCATTCTCTCCCTGTCATGCTTTTTCCCAGCCCGGTAACGGACGCGGTAAGTCGTTCACAAATGCTTGATACCCGTCGTACTGCATGATTTGGATTTGCGGATGTTCGACGCGTTTCGCAATCTGTTCACCGGATGCATCTTCACTTTCCCAAAGTGGTGCTTCTTTTTGGAACACAGTGATTTCTGTAAAATGGAACTTTGGTTCTTCCAGCGTTCTCATAAGAGATTGATGCACCTGTTTCATCGTATCGTAGTCAAATTTCCACCATAAATCAGGTTTTCCATTTTCATATGTATAAAAAGAAACGATAAAATCTCCCTGGCGGTAAATCGGATACTCGATTTCGATCCGGACCCGTTCCTCGGATGCAATCAGCACGCCCGCCTGCACCTGTTCGGTTTCTTCTTCGACGTAGTAATCAGTTTCCTGGACATCGAAGCTGTTGAATTCCCAGTACATGTCGCCTTGGGCGATGATCGACCGTTCAAGAAATGTCCCGAAGTTTTGACCGATGGTATCGGTGTCCTCGGTTGACCCTTCATGATACTTCCAGTACATGTAGGGGGTATCTTCCGTTTTTGCATGATCCGTATGAATCAGTAGGTACCCTTCGTTCACTTCGCCGATGATCCAGTAATGATCATAGTCTTCATCAATCAGACCGTCTTCCTTGGCTTCAATCGTCTTTTCGATCACTTCTTCGAGCGGATGTAAGACCAGCCCCTCGTCGCCTAACATAAACAGTTTTGCGCCGTTATGCAGTTCGAGAAATGTCTGGTATTCGCTCGGTAAAGGTTGCTTGAACGCGGCCTCAAATGCTTGAAGCGTTTCCGGTTTGACCGGTTTTGGCAGATGGAACGTGGCCTGACCGATTGAATTGTAACTGCGTTGAATAAACGTCGATCCATGGCTGATTTTTTGTTTGAGTCCGTCGAGGACAACTGCGATTTGATTCATTGGATCCACCCTCTTATTTCTCTATGTATGAGCCACCTGGCCTCATCTTCCTTTAGTCTACCATTTTACCAATAATTTGGGTGAACTCAACTTCCTGTTTCTGTGGTATTCTTTTTCTAATCAAAAATGATTCCTGAACAGCATCTATGTCCATCGACCTGGAGGTGAACCATGCAGAAACAGTCTTCGATGCTGCTGATTTTACTGGCGGCAATGCTTTGGGGTACGACCGGCACGTCCCAGGCGTTTGCGCCGGAAGCGGCCCATCCGATTGCGATCGGTGCAGTCCGTTTAGCGGTCGGCGGCTTCTTTTTACTTTGTCTCGTCTTATTGACCGGAAAGCTAAGCTTAAAAAATTGGCCGCTGCCCACGATTTTCCTCGCTGCCCTCAGCATGGCCGCTTATCAGCCGTTGTTCTTTTCCGCTGTCCTTATGACCGGAGTCGCCGTCGGAACCGTCGTCGCAATCGGCAGTGCACCGATTTTTTCCGGAGTGATTGAATGGCTTGTCTTAAGAAATCGACCGGGTACCATTTGGTGGCTGTCGACATTGCTTTCGATTGCCGGTTGTTTACTGTTGGTCATGAATCAGGCATCCGTTTCAG
>Ga0308158_10001305_pt1 | contig 27549 bp, 22 predicted proteins | sample PhyBR2_FD_201038 | JGI IMG/M metagenome (GOLD analysis project Ga0308158, IMG submission 201038) | Phyllosphere microbial communities from UC Gill Tract Community Farm, Albany, California, United States - DLSLB.R2 | ecosystem: Host-associated > Plants > Phyllosphere > Unclassified | place: USA... | reverse complement strand
CGCCGATCAACAGGATCACTTCGCCGATCCGACGGCAATGTGCTGAGTCTGAATGTATTGTTCGGAGAACCCGGAGGGGAAGGGTCTCTTTCTCATGCTCCCATCGTCCCGGTGCGCACCTCGCCCTGCTCGGGGGCATAGCGCAGCAGCAGCGCGCCGCCGTCGCCGGTCTCGGCGCTGATCAGGCGCATGTTGTGCGGAGCCGCCCCGTCGGGGAACACCTTCTTGCCCCGTCCGAGAACCACGGGATACACCCACAGCTGCAGTTCGTCGTAGAGCTGCTCGGCGAGCAGGGTCTGCACGAGGTCGACGCTGCCGATCACGTGCACGTCCTGGTGCCTCTCGCGCAGGTCTGCGATCTCGGCGGCGAGGTCATCGCCGATGCGGGTCGACCCCTGCCAGTCGAGTGCGAGCGAGGCATCCCTCGACGCCACGTACTTCGGCACCCTGTCGAACAGCTGCCCGATCGACCCCTCCGGTCCGGTCGTGTGCTGCGGCCAGTACCCGGCGAAGATGTCGTACGTGCGGCGGCCGAGCAGCAGAGCGTCGAGGGTCTGCATGCCTGCCATGACGCTCTCGCCCACTGCCTGGCTCGGGTATCCCGCCTGCCACCCGCCGTAGGGGAAGTCGTCGCTCGGATCCTCTTCGGGGCCGCCCGGCGCCTGCGCGACGCCGTCGAGGGTGGTGAACAGGTCGAGGATGATGCGTCCGCTCATGACGTTCATCATGCGCCTGCTCTCTCGGGCGCGAAACCCCGATCTCGGGCATCCTCGCCCCGCCCATCCCGACGATGTGGCCGGGCGGCTGAGGCATCCTCGCCCCTGCTGGTCGTCCTCGCCCCTGCTGATCGACGCGAATGAGCAGGGGCGACGACGCTGAGCGGGGGCGGGAACGAGGGGGTTCTAGCCAGCACGACCCAGGCCCTCAGCGCGAGCGGCGCAGGCCGAGCGCGGCGAGCGCACCGGCTCCGGCGGTGAGGGCGGCGACGACGAGCAGACCGGCACCGGCGACGGATGCCGTTCCGACCGCGCCGGCGATCAGCGGACCGCCCGCATCTCCCAGCTCGCGCCCGAGCTCGGCCGAACCCATCGTGCGGCCCATCCGCTCCTCCGGCGTCGAGGCCGCGAGGTGCGAGAACGCGACCGGGGTGGCCGAGCCGACGCCGACCCCCACCAGCAGGGCGGTCGCGACGAGTCCGATGAGCGCCGGGGTCAGGGCATCCAGCGCCACCGCGCCCGACACCGCGAGGCCCGCGACGATCAGCGCCAGACCACCGATCGCACCGAAGCGCACCGAGACCCGGCCGCGGTCGTGCGCGGCGCCCACCAGTGGCTGAACGACGGCCGACGCCACCGCGAGCACCGTCACGAGCGCCATGCTGCCGACCATGCCGATGCCGGCCTGGCGGGCGAGCAGCGGCAGGAAGCCGACCGCGACGGCGAGCGCACCTGTCGTCGCAGCGAGCACGAGGGTCGGCACGACGAATCCGGGCGCCGCGAGCTCGCGCCCGAGGTCGATGAGCGTCACCCGCTTGCGCGGCAGCACGGGCACCTTCGGCACGGCGATCAGCACCCATGCGGATGCGGCGAGGCCGACCGCGGCGAGCGCCCAGAACAGTGCGGGCAGCCCGCCCCACACGACGAGCACCGCGCCGATCAGCGGGCCGAGCGCATAGCCGAGGCTCTTCCACGACCCGTAGCGGCCGAAGTACCTGCCACGCGAGGCGCCGTCGGTCAGCCTGGCGACCGCAGCCGACGATGCGGGCGAGAACGCCGATGCCGCCGCCCCCTGGCCGAAGCGTGCGACGATCAGTCCGGCCGTGCCCGGCATGAGGGCGCCGAGCACCGAGAAAGCCGAGAACGCGAGCAGCCCGCCGACGATCACCGGCCGCACGCCGATGCGGTCGCTGAGCGCACCGAACAGGGGTTTGAGCAGCACCTCGGCGAGGTCGTACAGCGCGAGGGTGAGGCCGAAGGCGAGCAGAGTCCAGCCGATATCCTCGGTCTCCGCGCCGAGGGCCGCCGCGATGCCGTGCGCCCCGAACGCGGTGGTGAAACCCGCGAGGTATAGGGGTGCGAGGCGCGGGCGCGGGTCGGTCACGCTCGATTCTCACACGTGCCGCGCTCGGGCTCCGGCCGATAGCCTGAAGCCATGGCTGATCGCTCCGAGATCGAATGCTGGCTCACCGACATGGACGGCGTGCTCGTGCACGAGAACGACGCCATCCCCGGGGCGTCCGAGCTTCTCGCAGGGTGGGAGCGCGACGGCATCCCGTATCTCGTGCTCACCAACAACTCGATCTTCACTGCACGCGACCTGTCGGCGCGGCTGCGCGCCAGTGGCCTGCACGTGCCTGAGCACCGCATCTGGACCTCAGCTCTCGCCACCGCCGACTTCCTCGCCCAGCAGCTGCCAGGCGGCTCGGCGTTCGTGATCGGCGAGGCGGGCCTGCTCACGGCGCTGCACGAGGCCGGCTTCATCATGACCGAGACGCGGCCCGACTTCGTCGTGGTCGGCGAGACGCGCAACTACTCGTTCGAGGCGATCACCAAGGCGATCCGGCTCATCGGCGCCGGCGCGCGCTTCATCGTCACCAACCCCGACGCCACCGGCCCCAGCGCTGAGGGCCCGCTGCCGGCGACCGGCGCGATCGCCGCTCTCATCACCAAGGCCACGGGACGAGAGCCGTACGTGGTGGGCAAGCCGAACCCGATGATGTTCCGCTCGGCCCTGAACAAGATCGGCGCTCACTCGGAGAAGACCGGGATGATCGGCGACCGCATGGACACCGACATCGTCGCCGGCATCGAAGCCGGCCTGCACACGGTGCTGGTCATGACCGGCATCAGCGACCGCGTCGAGATCGAGCGATACCCGTTCCGCCCCGACGAGATCGTGCAGTCCGTCGCCGATCTGCTGCCGGCCGAACGCACCGACTGACGCGCTCCGTCGCGAGTTCGCCCGCCCCGTCCGCCGTGAGGGGGATGCCGTGGCATCCTCCGCCTCCGTAAGTTGGAGAGATGCCCGAGTCCGCCGCCTTCACGCGCACGCCGACCGACCGCGACCGGCGGCAGGACCTGCTGCTCGCGGTGGTCATGCTGGTCGGCGGCGTCATCAGTGCGGCCCTGTCGACCATCGCCGGCGTGTACGGCGACGAGCAGGGGCCGATGTGGTGGGCGCTGCTCGTGGTCGTCGGCATCTCGCTGCCGCTGATCGTGCGGCGCCGCTACCCCGCCGCCGTCGCCATCGTGATCGCGCTGGTCATGTTCACGAGCGTCACGCTGCGCGTGCCCGAGATCTACGCGACGAACATCGCCATGTTCGTCGCCCTGTACACGGTCGGGGCGTGGATGAACGATCGCCGCCGCGCGTTCTTCGTGCGCGCGGGCATCATCCTGGGCATGTTCGTCTGGCTCATCATCGTGATGTACCGCGATGCGATCGACGAGGCGGACAAGGCCGACGTCGCCGCCGGGCTCTTCTCGCCGTTCGTCGCGTTCATGATGATCAACCTGCTCATCAACGTGCTCTACTTCGGCGGCGCCTACTACTTCGGCGAGCGCTCGTGGCACGCGGCGGCGCAGCGCTTCGCGCTGGAGGAGCGCACGCGAGAGCTCGAGACCCAGCGCGAGATCACCGCGGCGCAGGCGGTCGCGCTCGACCGGGTGCGCATCGCCCGCGAGCTGCACGACGTGGTCGCGCATCACGTGTCGGTGATGGGTGTGCAGGCCGGCGCCGCGCGGCTCGTGATCGACAGCGACCCCGATGAGGCGAAGCGCATGCTGGCGGGCGTCGAGCACGCGTCGCGTGAGGCGATCGGAGACTTCCGGCAGCTGCTCGAGACCCTGCGCGACCCCGGCGACGGCGGGCCGGACGAGCCGTCGTCGGTCGGACTGGCTGACATCGAGCGGCTCGCGCAGGCGTCTCGGGATGCCGGACTGCCGACGGACTTCACCGTGATCGGCGACCCTGTCGCCGTGCCGTCGACCGTCGGGGTCAATCTGTATCGCATCGCGCAGGAGGCGCTCACGAACGCCCGGCGTCACGCCGGTTCGGGGGCGTCGGCCGACGTGCGGCTGCGCTGGGTTCCGGATGCCGTCGAGCTGGAGATCGTGAACACGGGCCGCACGGTGGGCGTGCTGCGCCCTGGTCTGGGCCAGCTGGGCATGCGCGAGCGGGCTCTGGCATCGGGCGGCGAGATCGAGCTGCAGCCGCGACCGCAGGGTGGCTTCCGGGTGCGGGTGACCGTGCCGCTGGCTGCCTCCCCCGCGTTCGAGTCGCGCGAATCGCAGCTTCCGGCGCCGCGCGGCGGCCAGTTGAGCGATTCGAACGCAGAGAGAGGGGCCGCACGATGATCCGCGTGCTGCTGGTCGACGACCACGCGATGCTGCGAGCGGGCTTCCGTGCGATCCTCAGCACGCAGCCCGACATCGAGGTCGTCGGCGAGGCCGCCACCGGCGCCGACGGCGTGCGGCTCGCCGGCGAGCTGCAACCCGACGTCATCACCATGGACGTGCAGATGCCGGACATGGACGGCATCGAGGCGACCAGGCGCATCATCGCCGACCCCGCGAGCACGGCGTCGATCGCGATCGTCACGACCTTCGATCGCGACGAGTACCTCTTCCAAGCCCTGGATGCCGGGGCAGGGGGCTTCCTGCTGAAGAACGCCGGTCCTGAAGAGCTGATCACCGCGGTGCGGGCACTGGCCGCAGGCGACGGGATCCTGGCTCCGGAGGTGACCAGGCGGGTGCTCGCGAGGTTCACGGCACCGGTCGGCGGGTCGCAGGAACGGACCGCCTCCGCTCCCGCCCGCGTGCTCGCCGAGCCGCTCACCGAACGAGAGTCCGAGGTGCTGACCCTCATGGCCGACGCGCGCAGCAACGCCGAGATCGCCGGCGAGCTCTTCATCGGCGAGGCGACGGTGAAGACGCATGTCTCGCGTGTGCTGCAGAAGCTGGGTGCCCGCGACCGGGTGCAGGCGATCGTGCTCGCCCACCGCCACGGACTCACCCGATGAGCGCCGGCATCCGCCCCTCGCCGGCCCGGCCCTCGCCGACCCGCCCGATCACCGCCGGCATCGTCACCGCGCTCGTCGGATTCACCAGCTCGTTCGCCGTGGTGCTCACCGGACTCGACGCCGTCGGCGCGACGCCGGCTCAGGCGGCCAGCGGCCTGCTCGCACTCAGCCTCACCATGGGCGCCGCCTGCATCATCCTCGCCTGGCGCTATCGCATGCCGATCACCTCCGCCTGGTCGACACCCGGCGCCGCGCTGCTCGCCGCGATCAGCGCGGTCGACGGCGGCTGGCCGGCCGCGGTCGGCGCATTCATCGTCGTCGCGGCGCTCATCCTGCTCACCGCGCTCGTGCCGAGCCTCGGTGCGCTCATCGCGGCGATCCCGCCGTCGATCGCGCAGGCCATGCTCGCCGGGGTGCTGCTGCCGCTGTGCATCGCCCCGGTCGCCGGCATCGTCGAGAACCCGTGGGGCGTGGTCCCGGTGGTGCTCACCTGGCTCATCGTCACGCGGATCGCACCTCGGTGGGCGGTGCCTGCGGCCTTCGTGACCGCCACCGTCGTCGTGGTGGTCGGCATCGCGGCATCCGGAACCGAGGTCGATCCGGCCGTGCTGCTTCCGGCTTTCACGCTCACCGCGCCGACGTTCACGCTCGGCTCGATCGTGGGCATCGCGCTCCCCCTGTTCATCGTCACGATGGCTTCGCAGAACGTGCCCGGAATCGCGGTCATGCGCAGCTTCGGATACGAGGTGCCCTGGCGGCCTGCGATGCTCGTCACGGGCATCGGCACCGCACTCGGCGCACCGGCGGGCGGCCACGCGATCAACCTCGCGGCGATCAGCGCCGCTCTCGCCGCGGCTCCCGACGCCGAGCCCGATCCCGCCCGGCGCTGGATCGCCGGCGTCTCGACCGGCGTCTCATACATCGTGCTCGGCGGCCTGTCTGCCGTCTTCGCCGCGCTGGTGCTGCTGGCACCCGCCGCGGTGATCCCCGCCGTCGCCGGACTCGCGCTGTTCGGCGCGTTCGGCTCGGCGGTGCAGCAGGCGATCGACGACCCTGGTGAGCGGATGCCCGCCGTCGTGACGTTCGTGGTCGCGGCATCCGGCATCGCCCTGCTCGGCATCAGCGCCGCGTTCTGGGCGCTGGTCGCCGGTCTGCTCGTCCGGGCCGTGCTGCATCTCGGCCGGTAGGCCGCGGGACGGACCCAGCGGATCAGCCGCAGGGGGGATGCCAGGCACCTTCCCCCTTCCCTAGCGTGAGGGCATGAGCTTTCTCAGACTCGACGGCATCACCAAGAGCTACGGCTCGCGCAGGGTGCTCGACGGCATCCGGTTCGACGTCGCCCCAGGGCGGCTGACCGGATTCGTCGGCGGCAACGGCGCGGGCAAGACGACCACCATGCGCATCATCCTCGGCGTGCTCGCCGCCGACGGCGGCACCGTCACGCTCGGCGACCGGCCGGCCACCACCGCCGACCGGCAGCGCTTCGGGTACATGCCCGAGGAGCGAGGACTGTACCCCAAGATGAAGGTGCTCGAGCAGGTGGTCTACCTCGCGCGCCTGCATGGCTTCAGCAAGGCGGATGCCACGACGCGCGCCACCGCTCTGCTCGAAGAGCTCGGGCTGGGCGAGCGCCTGAACGAGAAGATCGAGGCGCTGTCGCTCGGCAACCAGCAGCGCGCGCAGATCGCCGCCGCCCTCGTGCACGATCCGCAGGTGCTGATCCTCGACGAGCCGTTCTCGGGCCTCGACCCCCTTGCGGTCGACGTGGTCGCCGAGGTGCTGCAGCGCCGGGCGGCTGCGGGAGCCGCCATCCTGTTCTCGTCGCATCAGCTCGACGTCGTCGAGCGGCTCTGTGACGACCTGATCATCATCGCGGGCGGCACGATCCGCGCCGCAGGATCACGAGAAGAGCTGCGTTCGGCGCACTCCACGCTGCGGTACCAGCTGCACTCCAGCGGCGATGCCGGCTGGCTGCGCAGCGAGCCCGGCGTCGCGGTGCTCGACTTCGAGGGAGGTTCGGCGCTGTTCGACGTCGACGCTCCCGACACCGCGCAGCGCGTGCTGCGTCAGGCCATGGAACGAGGCGCCGTATCGAGCTTCGCTCCCCAGCATCCGTCACTCGCCCAGATCTTCAAGGAGGTCATCGCATGAACAGCGCGATCTGGCTCGTCGCCGAACGTGAGATCACCGCGAAGCTGCGCAGTCGCGCGTTCGTCATCGCCACCGGCATCCTGCTGCTGATCGCCCTCGCCGGCGTGCTGATCGGCGGATTCGCGAGCAAGAGCCCGTCGGCGGATGCCATCGCCGTCACCCCCGAGACCGCGAGCGTGGTCGAGGGGATCGCCGGGGTCGAGGCGCATCAGGTCGCCGACCGCGCCGCCGCCGAGAAGCTCGTCACCGCCGACGACGTCGAGGCTGCCCTGGTGCCCGGTGACACGAACGGGTTCGGGTTCGTCATCCTCGCGAAGGAGAGCGCGCCGTCGAACCTGATGATGATGCTGTCTCAGTCGCCGACCGTCGAGATCCTGCAGCCGGCAGGCACCGACCCTCTGCTGCGCTACCTCGTGGCACTCGGCTTCGGGCTCGTCTTCCTGATGGCCGCGTCGACCTTCGGCGGAACGATCGCGCAGAGCGTGGTGGAAGAGAAGCAGACCCGCGTGGTCGAGCTGCTCATCTCGGCGATCCCGACGCGGGCACTGCTGGCGGGCAAGGTGCTCGGCAACACGGTGCTCGCGATGGGGCAGATCATCGCCCTCGCGGTGATCGCCATCGTCGGGCTGATCGTCACCGGCCAGGAGGACGTTCTCAGCGGCATCGGGGCGCCGATCCTCTGGTTCGCGGTGTTCTTCCTGTTCGGGTTCGTGCTGCTCGCGGCGCTGTACGCGGCAGCGGCCTCGATGGTGTCGCGTCAGGAGGACATCGGCTCGACCACCATGCCGCTCATGATGCTGGTGATGGCGCCGTACTTCCTCGTGATCTTCTTCAACGACAACCCGCTGGTGCTGACGATCATGTCGTACGTGCCGTTCTCGGCCCCGGTGGCGATGCCGGTGCGGATGTTCGTCGGCGAGGCGCAGTGGTGGGAGGGCGCGCTGTCGCTCGTGATCCTCGTCGCGTCGTGCGTCGCAGCGATCCTCGTGGCGTCGAAGATCTATGAGAACTCGCTGCTGCGGATGGGCGGGCGGGTGAAGCTGGCCGAGGCGCTGCGCGGCTGACGCGGCGGCGCCCCGGCCCCGCGCCAGAGGTGGGAATCGTCCGGGTGCTGGGAATATGCGTGTGCATAGGCTCGTTGGAGCACTCAGGACGATGAGGTCCGCCCGTGATCATCCGTAAAACGAAAGGCCTCATCTGATGAGCACCCCTGTCCTCGACCGCACCGCCCAGACCGAGCACCCCGTCCTCGACGTTCTCGCCGATCGCTGGAGCCCCCGCGCCTTCGATTCCGAGACGCCGATCGACGAAGCGAAGCTCTCGTCCGCGCTCGAGGCGGCCCGCTGGAGCCCCAGCGCCAACAACTCGCAGCCCTGGCGCTTCATCGTCGCCCGCCGTGGCACCGAGCTGCACCGCAGCATCCACTCGGCGCTGATGGGCTTCAACCAGGCCTGGGCCGGTAACGCCGCGGCACTCATCGTCGCGGTCGCCGAGACCGTGAACGAAGAGGGCGCCCCGATCTCGCACGCCGTCTACGACCTCGGCCAGTCGGTCGCCCACCTGTCGGTGCAGGCCCACCACGACGGCCTCGTCGTGCACCAGATGAGCGGCTTCGACGCCGACGACCTGCGCGAGGTCACTGGCCTCGGCGAGCGCTTCACCCCGATCACCGTCATCGCCCTGGGCGACCTCGGCGACGCAGGCGCTCTGCCCGAGGTGCTGCAGGAGCGCGAGTCGGCCCCCCGCGTGCGCCGTCCGATCGACGAGACCCTGCTCGCCAACGCCTGAGCCCGCTGCTTCTCCACGACGGGAGCGCCGTCCCTTCTGGGGCGGCGCTCTCGTCTTTCGCCGTTCCTCAGCGCGGCATGCACGCGCCGCCGCTGAGGGCGTCGGCAGCGCGCACGAGCGCGAGGTGGGAGAACGCCTGCGGAGTGTTGCCAAGCTGACGCCGGTTCACCGGGTCGTACTCCTCTGCCAGCATCCCGACATCGTTCGTCAGGGCGCAGAGCCGATCCATCAGCGCAGACGCCTCTTCGCCCCGGCCCGTGCTCGCATACTGCTCGACCAGCCAGAACGAGCACGCGAGAAACGGGCTCTCCTCCCCTGCCAGCCCGTCCACACCGCTCTCCGTGCGATACCGGTGCAGCAGACCGTCGTGCATGAGCGTCTGCTCGATGCGGGCGACCGTCGCCAGCATGCGCGGATCGTCGGCCGCGCAGTAGCCGACCTCCGGAAGCAGCAGCAGTGACGCATCCACCTCGTCGGTGTCGTAGTGCTGGGTGAAGTGCCCGTCGCGCACCCCCCGTTCGTCGATCTCCGATCGCAGCCGGTCGCGCAGCTTGCGCCATGTGCCGACCGCTCCGGGCAGCCCGTACTGCTCGACAGCCCGCACGCCGCGGTCGAAGGCGGCCCACATCATCACCCGCGAGTGGGTGAACATGCGCGCGGGCCCGCGGATCTCCCACAGTCCCTGATCCGGACGCTCGATCTGATCAGCCGCGAAGCGCAGCAGGCTGCGCTCGAGCGGCCACGAGAACTCGCTGTCCTTCAGACCAGCCGCCCGAGCGGCGGACAGGGTCACGAGCACCTCGCCCACGACATCCGCCTGGTACTGCCCCCACGCCCCGTTGCCCACCCGCACCGGCGCCGACCCGGCATACCCCGGCAGCGCACTCAGCACGCTCTCGGTCAGATCGCGCTCACCCGCCAGCCCGTACATGATCTGCAGGTCGGCGGGGTCGCCCGCCACCGCCCGCAGCAGCCACTCGCGCCAGCTGTCGGCCAGTCCGAGGAAGCCGTGGTCGAGCAGCGCCTCGAGCGTGAGCGCCGCGTCGCGCAGCCACACATACCGGTAGTCCCAGTTGCGCACGCCGCCGAGCTGCTCGGGCAGTGCCATGGTCGCCGCGGCCGCGATGCCCCCCGTCTCGTGGTTGGTGAGCGCGCGCAGGATCAGCAGCGAGCGCACCACCTTCTCGTGGTGCTGCCCCGAATGCTCGATCCTGTCAGCCCAGCTCTGCCACCACGTCTTCGTCACCTCCAGCACCTCGTCGACGTCGAGCGGCTCGGGCGCCGGCCGATGCGACGGGAACCAGACGAGCTGCAGGTCGCGCACCTCTCCGGCCGAGACCCGCACCTCGCCGCGGTGCTCGTGATCGACGGCCGTCAGCCGCGCACCGCGCACCGCGAGCGCGTCGGGCCCCGCCATCGCGACCAGCCGCGGCTCGGCATCGGTTCCCGTCTGCCGCACCCACGGCATCGCCCGCGAGTAGTCGAACCGGATGCTGAGCCGCTGCGTGAACGCCATCTCGCCGGCGACGCCGACGATGCGGCGCACGACATCCGTCCGCCGGATCTGCACGCCGGGGTCGGGATCGATGGGCATGAAGTCGTGCACCTCGGCGACCGCATCCCCGCTCTGCCAGCGGGTGATCAGCACGAACGTGTCACGGTCGTAGTGACGAGTGGCCGTGGCATCCGGATCGTCGGGGCGCAGCATCCACCGGCCGTGCGATTCGTCGCCGAGCAGAGCGGCGAAGGTGCTGGCCGAGTCGAGCCGAGGCAGGCAGAGCCAGTCGATGCTGCCCTCTCTCGACACGAGCGCCGCGGTGCGGCAGTTGCTGAGCAGGGCATAGTCCTCGATCGGCGTCACCACCCGGGCAGTCTGTCACCGCCGCCTCGCCGACCGCACCCCCTTGCTTTCGCCGGGGCGGCGACTACCGTCGGTGTCATGTCGACGACCACCGCATCGCCATCCGCCACCACGCCTGCGACCACGACGCTGTTCATCCTCGGCGCCACAGGCGACCTGACCTCCCGGCTGCTGCTGCCCTCGCTCGCCTCGCTGCTGTGCAAGGAGCAGAAGCACCGGGTCATCCTCCGGGGGTCGGGAACCGAGGAGTGGGATGCCGAGACCTGGCGCGCCACAGTCGAGAAGGCGTTCGCCGATCAGCCCCAGGCGATGGACCGCGTCGAGGTCGCCGACTACGTGCGCGCCGATGTGACGGATGCCTCGGTCGTGGCATCGCTGGTCGAGACGCTCGACCCGGCGACCGTGCTCTACTTCGCCCTGCCGCCCGCGGTCACGGCTGCGGCGATCGACGCGATGGAAGGCCTGACTCTGCCGGAGGGTACCGTGCTCGCGATGGAGAAGCCGTTCGGCCAGGACGAGCAGTCGGCCCGCGAGCTCAACGAGAAGCTGCTGGCCCTGGTGCCCGAGAAGCAGATCTTCCGCGTCGACCACTTCCTCGGCAGGTCGACGCTGCTCAACCTGCTCGGCGTGCGCCTCGCGAACCGCATCTGGGAGCCGGTGTGGTCGGCCGAGCACATCGAGCAGGTGCTGATCCGCTTCGACGAGTCGGTCGCTCTCGAAGGCCGCGCACGCTACTACGACAAGGCAGGAGCGATGATCGACATGATCCAGAGCCACCTGCTGCAGGTGCTCGCACTGCTCGCGATGGATCCGCCGTCGACCCTGCACGAGCGCGATCTGCGCGATGCGAAGGCGGCCGTGCTGCGCGCCACGCACGTGATGGACGACGACCCCGCGCGCTGGTCGCGCCGTGCGCAGTACACCGCCGGCACCCAGAAGCTCGCCGACGGCGGCTCGCGCGAGCTGCCTTCGTACCGCGACGAGGAGGGCGTCGACAACGTGCGGAAGACCGAGACGCTCGCGGAGGTGGTCTTCGAGGTGGCCAGCGACCGCTGGACCGGGGTGCCGTTCATCCTGCGCTCGGGCAAGGGCCTCGACCGCAAGCACTCCGAGATCGTCGTGACCTTCAAGCCCGTGCGTCATCTGCCGCCGGGGCTCGACGGAGACCCGGCCGACGGCGGCCGGCTGACGTTCTCGCTGGGACCCGACGAGATGCACCTGCGACTGCACGTCACCGGTGGCGATGATCCGTTCGCGCTGCGCGACGAAGACCTCGTGACCGAGCTCGGCGTCGGCCAGCAGCGGTCGTACGAGGAGGTCCTCGACGAGCTGCTCGACGGCGACGTCGCCCTGTCGGTGCGCGCCGACGAGGCTGAGGAGTGCTGGCGGATCATCCAGCCGGTGCGCGACGCCTGGGCGCGAGGCGAGACCCCGCTCGACGAGTACGCCGCCGGCTCCACCGGCCCGGCGTCGTGGGAGACATCACAGGCGTCATGAGACGCGCGGAGAGCAATCAGGAGGGACGATGCATGAAGATCGAGTGACCGTGTCGGCGACGAACACTCACCTGTATCGCGGGGCCCGGCTGCTGGCGCCGTTGTCGGCAGAAGAGCTGGCGTCCGGCCCCCGGGGCCTGCAGATCGTGTTCCGAGACGGCGTGGAGATCCCGGCTGAGCTGCTGCAGAACGACGACGGCGACTTCGCGATCGATGTCCCCGAGTACCTCACCGCCGCCGGCTCGACCGTCACCACCCGCATCTGGCATGTGACGATCGACCCGGTCGACGACACGTCGGCGATCGTCGTCGGCACGAAGGTCTGACGAAGCCGAGCCCTGTCTGACGAAGACGAGCCCGGTCGTGGCGACCGGGCTCGTCTCGATGCGTCAGGCGTGGGGCCCGCTAGTGGTCGGCGCGCTCCACGTCGACCTCGTTGCCGTCCTTGTCGACGACCTTGCCGTCGACGACGGAGTCGCCGTCTTCGAGGGCATCCAGGATGTAGATCGGGATGCTGCGGGTCGGAGCCGACACGAACGCGTTCTTGCGCTTCACGCCGCCGAGGTGGTTGAACAGCAGGTTCAGGAAGATCGCGGCGACCGCGGCCGAGCTGATGCCCGAGTGGAAGATCGTGTTGAACCAGTCGGGCATCTGGTCGTAGATCGTCGGAGCGGCGATCGGCAGCATGCCGATGCCGAGCGACGCCGCCACGATGATCAGGTTCATGTTGCCGCGGTAGTCGACCTTGGCCAGGGTGCGGATGCCGGATGCCGCGACCGAGCCGAACAGCACGATGCCCGCTCCGCCGAGGACCGGCGAGGGGATCTCGCCGACGACGCGGCCGAGGACCGGCAGCAGGCCGAGGATGACGAGCACCACGCCACCGGCGGTGACGACGAAGCGGCTCTTGACACCGGTGATCGCGACCAGGCCCACGTTCTGAGCGAACGCCGACTGGGTGAAGGTGCCGAAGATCGGCGACACGGCGCTCGAGAGCATGTCGGCGCGCAGGCCGTCGGCGATGCGCTTCTTGTCGACCTTGGTGTTGACGATCTCGCCGACGGCGAGGATGTCGGCCGTGGTCTCGGTGAGCGTCACCAGGATGACGATGAACATCGAGATGATGGCGGCGATCTCGAAGGTCGGCCAGCCGAAGGCGAACGGCGTCGGGAAGGCGAAGATCGCGCCCTCGCCGACCTGCGAGAAGTCGACGCGTCCGAGGAACGCGGCGAAGATCGTGCCTGCGACGATCGCGAGCAGGATCGACAGGCGCGAGACCGCGCCGACCGGCACCTTGCTGAGGATCAGCACGAACAGCAGCGTGACGAAGGCGAGCAGCAGGTTCTCGGGTGCACCGAAGTCGTCGGCCGTGGCGTTGCCGCCCATCGCCCAGCGTGCGGCCACCGGAAGCAGGGTCAGCCCGATCGTGGTGATCACGACACCGGTGACGACCGGTGGGAAGAAGCGGATGACCATCGCGAAGATCGGCGCGATCAAGAGGCCGATCACCGACGCGGCTATCACCGATCCGAACACCGCCGGCAGTCCGCCGCCGTTGGTGACGATCGCGCCCATGGTCGCGACACCGGCGAACGAGACGCCCTGCACGAGCGGCAGCTGCGAGCCGAAGAAAGGGATGCCGACCGTCTGCAGGATCGTCGCGAGACCACCCATGAAGAGGCACGATGCGATGAGCACGCCGATCTCTTCGGGGTTGAGCCCGGCGAGCTGACCGATGATCAGCGGCGGGGCGATGATGCCGCCGTACATCGTGAGCACGTGCTGGAGCCCGTACCCGAAGGTGGCGCCGATGGACAGGCGCTCATCCTCCGGGCGGAGCGCTTCCTTCGTCTGCTTACTCATTATCTGGACCTCTTCGTCGAGTGGGGTGGATCGGTGTTGCGGGGAATGTCAGGAATGTCGGGCGAGAAGGCCGCGGGCCGCCTCGCTGTGGTGGGCGATGAGCTGAGGAAGGTCGAGGTCGACGATCTGACCGTCGAGCACCCGCCACGTGCCGCCGACCATGACACGGTCAGCACGTTCTGCGCCGCAGAGCAGCAGGGCCGCGAACGGGTCGTGGCTGCCCGAGAAGCGCAGCTCGTCGAGGGTGAACATCGCGAGGTCGGCCTGCTTGCCTGGCATGAGAATGCCGACGTCGCTGCGGCCGAGCGCGCGGGCCGACCCCTGGGTCGCCCAGTCGAGCGCGCGCTCAGGGGTGACGGCGGCGGCGCCGTAGCGCAGACGCTGCAGGTAGAGGGCCTGGCGCACCTCCTGGATCATGTTCGATCCGTCGTTCGACGCCGAGCCGTCTACGCCGAGCCCGACCGGCACGCCTGCCTCCTGCAGCTCGACAGCGCGCGCGATGCCGGAGGCGAGTCGCATGTTCGAGGTGGCGCAGTGCGAGACGGCGGTGCCGGCGGCACCCAGCCGCGCGACCTCGTCGTCGTCGAAGTGGATGCCGTGGGCGAGCCACGTGCGGTCGCTCAGCCACCCCACGCTCTCGAGGTAGTCGACCGTGCGCAGGCCGAACATCTCACGGCAGAAGTCCTCTTCGTCGAGGGTCTCGGCGAGGTGGGTGTGCAGGCGCACGTCGAGGGTCTCGGCGAGCTGGGCGGTGTCGCGCATGACCCCGGTCGTGACCGAGAACGGCGAGCACGGCGCGAGACCGATCTGCACGAAGGCGCCGTCGCCGCGCTCGTGGTAAGCGCCGACGAGCCGCTCGCTGTCGGCCAGGATCGTCTCGGCGTCCTGCACGGTCTGCTGCGGGGGCAGCCCGCCGTCCTTCTCTCCGAGCGACATCGAGCCGCGGGTGAGGGTCGCGCGCATGCCGAGCTTCTTCACGACCTCGACCTGCACGTCGATGCCCTCTTCGAGGCCGTTCGGGAACAGGTAGTGGTGGTCGGCCGCGGTGGTGCAGCCCGACAGGAGCAGCTCGGCGAGCGCTGCTGTGGTCGCGAGCTCGAGGTCGCGCGGGGTGAGTCCAGCCCAGACGCCGTACAGGCCCTTCAGCCAGCCGAACAGCTCGGCGCTGACGACCGGCGTCCAGGCACGGGTGAGCGTCTGGTAGAAGTGGTGGTGCGTGTTGATCAGGCCCGGGATGATCACGTGCCGCGACGCGTCGACCGTCTCGTCGACCGGGCGCGAGGGCGCGCCGCCCAGCGGGACGGCCTCGAGCACGCGCGCACCCTCGATGACGATGCCGCCACGGGCGTCGGCGCTGTCACCGGTGTGGATGCCGAGCGGGTTCTTCAGCCAGATGCTGCGCTGCGGTGCGGTCATGGGGTGTGCTCCATCTCGGGATCAGCGAAGCCGGCGGATCCGGCTCTCGGGTGAGCCAGCTCAGTTCGCCTGTCTGCTGATCCAGGTGCCTCCGTCTTCGGAGGCATTCCCGATCATGACCGATCGCCGGGAGCGACGTCAATACTTTTTCCGAATATCGAACGCAATCTTCCGCATCATGAAAAGTCGGAGCCGGGTGCGCCTAGCGCTGCGACAACCCTAGTCATCGATAGCGTAGGGCGCGTGAACGCCCAGCCTCCTGCCGAAGACGTCGTCCCACGCGACCTGCGCATCCAACGCGAGACGAACAGCGCGATCACCAAAGGACGGCGCGCCGTCGCGGTCTCCGCGCTCGGTGCGGCCTTCTTCTCCGCGATCTTCTCCTACGTCGCGCTGACGCTGCTCGATCCCCCGGCGGTCGACTTCACCGCGACGCTGGTGGAACTGCACCGAGACCTCGTCGGTCAGCGCTCCGACGGCACCCAGCCTCGCGGCATCGATCCGGATGCTCGGATCTACGGGTTCCTCGCGGTGTTCGCCGCCGTCGCCATCGCGCTCGCCGTGGCCCTGGACGCGACAGGACGTCGACTGCGCGCCCTCGATGAGAGCAAGCCCGAGGGGAGGCCGCTCTGGGAGCGCGAGTTCACTGCGCTCTCGGCGTGGGCCGAGGCGGGCGCGGCCTTTCGCGCGCTCACCTTCATCGAGCTGCTGGTCCTGACTGCGGTCACCGGTCTCTCGGCTCTCGTCGCGATCTCGCTCGGCGTCGGCGGGGCCGGGCGCCTGCCGTCACTCACGGCGTGGCTGCTGACGGCCCTGTTGCTTCTCGAGGCGACCAGGGGGTTCTATGTCTGGCTCGTTGCGCAGGACCTGAAGATCGCGCCCGATGCGATCAAGCTGCAGCGACGCGTGGACGACCTGCGGCGCCCTGCTCTCCGTCGCCGCATTCGCCTGGCGGCGACCCGCGCGCTGCTGCTCGTGTCACTGCTCGGACTGGCGGTGTCTTCGCGGAGTGCGATCGGGCCGGCGGCCGACGGCCCGATCATCGGCGTCGTCATCCTGTCCGCAGCGGTGTGGCTCGGGAGCCGTGCGATCGCCCGCGGCGCGGTTCTCGAGTGGGGAGCGACCCGCATGACCACGGTGGTGATGGCATCGACCCTGGCGGCCCTGATGCTGCTCTTCTTCGGTCTGACCCTCGTGGTCGAGATGGCGGCTGCCATGGCGGCGGGGCGTGCTGCTTCCGACACACCACTCTGGTGGGCGCTGGGCGCAGTCGCGGGTCTCGCGACGGCGGGAATCGCCGGGGTGCTCGATGCCGGCGGCATCTTCCCGCGATCATCCTCGGCTCTGGACTGGCAGGCCTCGGCGCCGCTGGCTCAGCCGCACCCCCAGACGCACAGACGCAGCGTGGGTCTGCTGGTGCTCATCGCGTTCGCGGGGTGCGCCGCCCTGGCCGATGACCCGTCGGATCTGGGGCCCGCCCTCATCCTCAGCGCAGCGGTCGTCACCGTGATCGCACTGCTGCACTGCGCCAGTGGCCGCACGAGATTCATGCTGAACCTCGGCGTCACCGCCATTCTCGCCGCCGTGCTGGCCCATCGGCTCGGCGACGCCGGCACTGTGCATGCCGTGCTCGGCGCGCTGCTGTTCTCTGTGGTGCTGATCGCGAATCTCGCGTCACCTCGCACGCGCACCGCCGCGGCTTTCTCCGTTCTCGCTCCGATTGCTCAGCGGATCCGACGACGGCGGCTCACGACGTGGGAGGCGCGTCTCGCCGACATGGGGATCACTGCATCGGCACCCGTCGGCTGACGCGGTGGAGGGCGGCCAGCCCTCCACCGCCCCGCCGATGGACGTCCCGTGCGAGGCTCAGACTCCGCCGGAGGCGGTGAGGGCGAGACCGCTGCCGTCGGCTGCGACATCGACCCGCACCACGTCTCCGTCGTGCACGCCGCCCGAGAGCAGCGCGGTCGCGAGGCGGTTCTGCACCTCTGTCTGGATGAGCCGGCGCAGCGGGCGAGCACCGAACACCGGGTCGTAGCCTCGCTCGGCGAGCCACGCACGGGCATCCGGAGTCACCGCCAGCGTCAGCCTGCGATCGGCGAGCCGGCGCTGCAGGCCGTCGACCGCGAGCTCGACGATCTGCGCGAGGTCGTCGTGCGAGAGGGCCTGGAACATGACGATGTCGTCGAGCCGGTTCAGGAACTCGGGGCGGAACGACTGCCGCACCAGCGCCATCACCGCCTCGCGCTTGTCGTCGGGCGACATGACCGGGTCGATGAGGATCGGCGAGCCGATGTTCGAGGTGAGGATCAGGATGACGTTCGAGAAGTCGACCGTGCGGCCCTGACCGTCGGTCAGCCGCCCGTCGTCGAGCACCTGCAGCAGCACATCGAACACCTCGGGATGCGCCTTCTCGACCTCGTCGAGCAGCACCACCGAGTAGGGGCGCCGCCGCACGGCCTCGGTCAGCTGACCGCCCTGCTCGTAGCCGATGTACCCGGGAGGGGCGCCGACGAGGCGCGAGACCGAGTGCTTCTCTCCGTACTCGCTCATGTCGATGCGCACCATGGCGTGCTCGTCGTCGAAGAGGAACTCCGCGAGTGCCTTGGCCAACTCGGTCTTGCCCACGCCGGTCGGACCGAGGAAGAGGAACGATCCCGTCGGACGACCGGGGTCGCTGATGCCGGCGCGCGAGCGCCGGACGGCGTCCGACACAGCCTTCACGGCATCCTTCTGCCCGATCAGGCGCTTGCCGAGCTCGCTCTCGAGATGCAGCAGCTTCTCGCTCTCGCCCTGCAGAAGGCGTCCGACCGGGATGCCCGTCCACGCGGCGATCACGGCGGCGATGTCCTCTTCGGTGACCTGCTCGTTGACCATCCGCCCCTCGTTCGAGACGGCCGCCTCGGCCTGCTCGGCCTCGGCGATCTCTGCGTTGAGGCGCCGGATGGTCTCGTACTCGAGCTTGGATGCCTTGGTGTAGTCGCCTTCGCGCATCGCGAGGTCACGCTGGGTCGTGGCCTCGTCGAGCTGCTTCTTCAGCTCGCCGACACGGTTCAGTCCCTGACGCTCGCGTGCCCAGCGCTCTTCGAGGGCGGCCAGCTCGTGCTCGAGCCCGGCCATCTGCTCGCGGAGGGCCGCGAGGCGCTCCTTGGAGGCGGCGTCCTTCTCCCGCTTGAGGGCGAGCTCTTCGAGCTTCATCCGGTCGACCTGGCGCTTGAGCTCGTCGATCTCGACGGGAGACGAGTCGATCTCCATCTTCAGCCGCGACATGGCTTCGTCGATCAGGTCGATCGCCTTGTCCGGCAGCTGGCGGCTGGGCAGGTAGCGGTTCGACAGGGCAGCGGATGCCACGAGCGCGGTGTCGGAGATCGTGACCCCGTGGTGCGCCTCGTAGCGGCCCTTGAGTCCGCGCAGGATCGCCACGGTGTCCTCGACCGATGGCTCACCGACGTACACCTGCTGGAACCGTCGCTCGAGAGCCGCGTCCTTCTCGATGAACTCGCGGTACTCGTTGAGGGTGGTGGCGCCGATCATGCGCAGCTCGCCTCGGGCGAGCATCGGCTTGAGCATGTTGGATGCCGCGACCGAGCCCTCGCCGCCGCCGGCGCCCATCAGCACGTGCAGCTCGTCGATGAACGTGATGACCTTGCCGTCGGATTCGGTGATCTCCTTGAGCACGCTCTTGAGCCGCTCCTCGAACTGCCCGCGGTACATGGCGCCGGCGACGAGGGCCGAGATGTCGAGCGAGACCAGCTCCTTGTCCTTGAGGGACTCGGCGACGTCGCCCGCGACGATGCGCTGCGCGAGCCCCTCGACGACCGCGGTCTTGCCGACGCCCGGCTCACCGATGAGCACGGGGTTGTTCTTCGTGCGGCGGGTGAGCACCTGGCTCACCCGGCGGATCTCGCTGTCGCGGCCGATCACCGGATCGAGCTTGCCCTGGCGGGCGCGATCGGTGAGGTTGATGCCGAACTGCTCGAGGGCGCTCTGCTGCTCTTCGTTCTGGGCCGGGTTGGTCATTCGTCCTCCTGAGGAGACTCCTTCAAAGTTGAGTGGTGTTGACTCAAGTTTACTTCGAGACTCGAATCACGGCAACTCATTCATTTCACGCCTTTGTACCCGCAGTTTGCGCCAGGTTCCCGCCGTGCGACGGGAGCGGCGGGGGCGCGGCCCGCACACTGGGTTCGCATTGAGCCGAGCGGGGGCTCGGAACCGCAACTGATGGGGAGAGAAGAATGAGCGGCACCACGGGGTCCGATACGAGATCGAACGGGCAGGACCACCTGCTCAATCGGCGCACGATCGTCAAGGGGGCGGTCTGGAGCATGCCCGTCATCGCCGTCGCGGCTGCGGCGCCGACAGCCGCCGCATCGGGGCAGACCTACGACCTGACCGCGTCGATCGTCCTGCTCAATCCCGGCGGCGCGACCGACGTCACTCATACGGGCCAACGCGCCTTCGAGCCGGGCGGCGTCATGAAGTACAAGGCGACGTACTGCAACGACAGCGCCGAGACGGTGCCCGCGGGCACGCAGATCTCCATCCGCTACTTCAGCGACGCGTCATGGGCCGGCAACACGATCTTCCCCGACGGCGGCCCCCAGCCGCTTCTGACCGACTTCGGCTACTCATCCGACATGAGCCTTTCCCTCAGCACGCCCACAGTAATCACCTTCGACCCAGTCGCAGCAGTACGCGGCGGAGGCACGATCGCCTGGCAGCAGACGGTCCAGCACCTCACCGTCGACGTTCCGCTGACTCCAGGGCAGTGCTTCGACGTGTCCTTCTCGGTCACAGTGGCTGATCTCGCCATCCGGCAGAATGCGACCGACAGGCCCGAGTTCCTCGAGGGAATCATGGTGACCGATATCTCCAACGCAGACATCAGCGAGGACGACCTGAGTAACAACAAGGCGACTGCGGTGGTTCCCGCTACCGTTCAGGACGCGCCAGCCAACCTCTCTGCCGAATTGACTCTGGTCAACCCGAAGGCCTCGTACGCACCCGGAGACGTCCTCGTGTACCGCGGCACGTACTGCAACACCAGCAGCGCCTTGCAAGTCCCCGCCGGGACGGAGGTCAGCTTCGCCTACTACAGTGGCGGGACGTGGAACGGGAACACCGCGCTCACCAATGCCTATCAGCCCGTGATATCCAGGTTCGGCTTCACCGGCACGGGATGGACGCTCAAGAACACCACCAACGTCGACCAGGACCCGAGCGCCGTCCCCGCGCAGAACGGCGGCGGCACGGTCGCGTGGCGACGCACGACGCGGACTCTCGTTCTCGACGAGCCCCTGGGCCCCGGCCAGTGCCGTGAGATCTCCTTCTCGCTCACCGTGGGATCGGCGGTCTTCCGCGCGAACCCCTCGTCGAACACCTACACGATCGTGGGCTCCGACAGCGTCAGGACGACGGTGTCGAACTCCACGATCATCGATACGGCCCCGGGTGACGATGCGGCGAACGCGAACTCCGGCCGGGTCATCTGGACCGCGCCCTGAGTCAGCACTTCAGCGCACCGTCTGCGGTCTGCCCGGTCCCACATCTCCCTGCACCAGCGGAGATGTGGGACCATCTCTTTCGACGATGGGATCCGCCTTTTTACAATTCACCGCGACCAGCGACGGAAGGCTGGTGCTGTCCCCAGGTGATCGCGAGGTCGATTCACGCCACATCGACAGCGTTTCGGCCAGAATGCACCAGGTTCGCCCGACTCCGCGTCACATATCGGCGGGCGTCGACTCTCTTCAGGCATGGGATCGATTCAGAGCATTGACGGCACGGAGCACCCCGAAGAGACCAGTGGTGGGCCGCTCGGCGGGAGGCTCGAGCGGGAGCTGCTCCGGGGCAGCGCCGACGGCGCGCTGCTGCACCGGCACACGTGGGAGATCCTGAACACGATGGTCGAGCGCGAGCTGCAGCAGCCCGATCCCCCGACCGAGGAGTCGCTGTTCGCGGCGAGCACGATCGGCGGGCCGCTGCGTGCGCGCCGGTTCCGCCGTCGCCTCGATCAGCTCGTGCGGCTGGGACTCGCTCAGCGCCAGGAGCGGTGGGTGCGGCCGACCGTCGCCGGCGTCGCCGCCGTCCGCCCGCTGTGGTCACAGGTCGACGGGCCCGTGCGCACCAAGCTCCGCTCGCTCATGCCCGACAAGGCGTGAGCCGACCGCCGTCACTCTCCGAGCTCGGGATGCTTGACCGCTTCTCGCGATCGCGCGTACACTGACCGGTGATCAGAAACAAGTTTCCGAATCCTGGAACCGACAGGGCGATTCGGAACCCACCGAAATCTGGAACTCAGTGAAGAGAGGGGCCATGATGCGCGTCGACATTCACGCCACCGCCCCCTCCGAGAGCTCCACTGCGTGGGGGAACTGGTACGCCCACGGCGCCTGAGCCACCGCCTGCGGAATCGCCTTCATCACGATTCCGAGGCCTCGCCATCGGTTCGCACTAGACTCACGGCAACCGCGCGCGACGTCGCCATGTGATCGCCCGGTGCGAGCGCAGTGCGGCGCTCACCCCTCGGGATCTCAGCAGGCACGCGAGCAGCGTGCGCAGAGACGCCCCGGCGTCATACCCGAGGAGAGAGAATGACTGACATCACGGTCACCGTGAACGGGCAGAGCCGCCCGCTCGGCGGTGTTGCCACCCACGTGACGGCCCTCGACTGGCTGCGCGAGTCTGGCCTGCCCGGCAGCAAGGAAGGCTGCGCGGAAGGCGAATGCGGCGCCTGCGCGATGATGATCGCCACGGCCGACGACGACGGCACGACCCGCTGGACGCCCGTCAACGCATGCCTGGTTCCGGTCTACGCACTCGACGGTCAGGAGATCGTCACCGCCGAGGGCCTCGGTGGCGTCGAGGACCTGCATCCGGTGCAGCAGAAGCTGGCCGAGGCCGGCGGATCGCAGTGCGGATACTGCACCCCCGGGTTCGCGTGCAGCATGGCCGCCGAGTACTACCGGCCCGAGCGCGACTCCGCCGGCGACGACTGCCCCGTGCACGTCGGCGACGCAGTGCACGACGGCGACAACGACCACGAGATCGGCCCGAACGGCTTCGACCTGCACGCTCTGAGCGGCAACCTGTGCCGATGCACCGGGTATCGCCCGATCCGCGACGCGGCATATGCGCTCGGAGCCCCCGAGGGCGACGACCCGCTGCAGCAGCGCCTTTCTCGGCCCGCTCCCCCGGTCGTCCCCACCGATGTGGAGGTGGCCGGCGGCCGCTTCGTGCGCCCCGCCACTCTCGCCGACGCGCTGCGTCTGCTGCGGGATGAGCCGAATGCCCTGGTCGTCGCCGGCTCGACCGACTGGGGCGTCGAGGTCAACATCCGCGGCCGCCGGGCCCCGTTCGTGATCGCGATCGACCAGCTCGACGAGCTGCGCGGTCTCACCGAGACCGACGAGTACGTCGAGATCGGCGCCGCCCTGCCGCTGTCCGACGTCGAGCGCCGCCTCGGCGGGCGCGTGCCGCTGCTCGCCAAGCTCTTCCCGCAGTTCGCGTCCCGTCTGATCCGCAATCGGGGCACCATCGGCGGCAACCTCGGCACCGGATCGCCGATCGGCGACACACCACCGGCGCTGCTGGCCCTCGATGCGCGCCTGGTGCTGGCATCCGTCGACGGCGAGCGCGAGGTGCCGCTGGCCGACTACTTCACCGGCTACCGGCAGACCGTGCGTGCGAAGGACGAGCTGATCGTCGCCGTGCGCATCCCGCTGCCGCTCGCCGAGTACACCGCGTTCCACAAGATCGCGAAGCGCCGCTTCGACGACATCTCGTCGGTGGCGATCGGCTTCGCGTTCGACATCGAGGACGGCTCCGTCACCTCGGCCCGCATCGGGCTGGGCGGCGTCGCCGCCACTCCGCTGCGCGCCACCGCGACCGAGCAGGCGCTGATCGGCAAGCCGTGGAGCATCGCCACAGTGAAGGAGGCATCCGCCACCCTGCAGTCCGAGGGCACCCCGATGTCCGACCACCGGGCCAGCAGCGAGTACCGCTCGCACATGCTGGGCTCGGCCCTGCTGAAGTTCTACAGCCAGACCGTCATCCAGTCGAAGGAGGTGTCGGCATGAGCGCTCTCGCCGACCGCCCTGAGAACCCCGTCGTCGGCCACCGCGCCGTGCATGAGAGTGCGGCGCTGCACGTCACGGGTGCGGCGATGTACACCGACGACATCGCCACGCAGACCCACGGCACGCTCACCGCGTGGCCGGTGCAGTCGACCAGCGCGCACGCCCGCGTGAGCATCGACGTCTCCGGCGCCTACGAGGTGCCCGGTGTCGTCCGAGTGCTCACCGCCGACGATGTGCCAGGTCTCAACGACGCCGGAATCCGCAACGACGAGCCGCTCTTCCCCAGCGAGGCCATGTTCTACGGCCATGCGCTGGTGTGGGTACTCGGCGAGACGCAGGAGGCTGCGCGCCTCGGCGCCGAGCGCGTGAAAGTCGAGTACGAAGAGCTGCCGTCGCTGATCACCGTGCACGACGCCATCGAGGCGCAGTCGTTCATGGGCACCCCGCGCACCGTGCAGCGCGGTGATGCGGCCGCGGCCCTCGCCGGCTCCGCTCACGTCTTCGAAGGGGTCACCGAGTTCGCGGGGCAGGAGCACTTCTACCTCGAGACGCACGCATCGTTCGCCGTGCGCGACTCCGAGGGGCAGTACTTCATCCAGTGCTCGACCCAGCATCCGACCGAGACGCAGGACCTCGTCTCGCACGTGCTGGGCATCCACGCGAACGAGGTCACGGTGCAGTGCCTGCGCATGGGCGGCGGCTTCGGCGGCAAGGAGATGCAGCCGCACGGCTTCGCCGCCATCGCCGCCCTCGGAGCCAAGCTCACCGGTCGCCCCGTGCGGGTGCGCCTGAACCGCACGCAGGACCTCACGATGACGGGCAAGCGGCACCCCTTCCACATCAGCTGGAAGGTCGGTCTCGACGAGAACGGCATGCTGCAGGCGCTCGACGCGGTGCTCACCGCCGACGGCGGCTGGTCGATCGATCTGTCGGAGCCAGTGCTGGGTCGCGCGCTCTGCCATCTCGACAACGCCTACTGGATCCCGAACGTGCACGCCTACGGGCAGATCGCGAAGACCAACAAGCAGTCGAACACCGCATACCGCGGTTTCGGCGGCCCGCAGGGCGTGTTCCTGATCGAAGACATCCTCGGCCGGGTCGCGCCGACTCTCGGCATCGACCCGCTCGAACTGCGCCGCCGCAACTTCTACCAGCCTGGGCACACCACCCCGTACGGCCAGCTGGTGAAGGATGCCGAGCGGATGCCGACGATCTGGGGTCAGCTGTCCGATGAGGCGTCGATCGCCCAGCGCACTGTCGAGATCGAGGCGTTCAACGCCGAGAACCGCGATGTGAAGCGCGGGCTCTCGATGACGCCGATCAAGTTCGGCATCTCGTTCAACTTCGCCGCGTTCAACCAGGCGGGCGCCCTCGTGCACGTCTACAAAGACGGCTCTGTGCTGGTCAACCACGGCGGCACCGAGATGGGCCAGGGCCTGCACACCAAGATGCTGCAGATCGCGGCGACTGCGCTGGGTCTCGAACTGCATCAGGTGCGCCTCGCCCCCACCCGCACCGACAAGGTTCCGAACACGTCGGCCACGGCGGCGTCGTCGGGTGCCGACCTCAACGGCGGCGCGGTGAAGAACGCCTGCGACCAGATCCGCGATCGGATGGCCGCGGTGGCCGGCCGCCTGCTGGGCGTCGACGAGCGCGACGTGCGCTTCGGAGGCGGCTTCGTGACGGCTCTCGGCAAGGACGACCGTCTGACGTTCGCGGAGGTCGCGAAGGCCGCGTACTTCCAGCGCGTGCAGCTGTTCGCCGCCGGGTACTACCGCACCGCCGGCCTGCACTGGAATCCCGAGCTCATGCAGGGCTCGCCGTTCAAGTACTTCGCCTACGGTGCCGCCGCGACCGAGGTCGAGGTCGATGGGTTCACCGGCGCGTACCGCATCCGCCGCGTCGACATCGTGCACGACGTGGGCGACTCGCTCTCGCCCATGCTCGACATCGGCCAGATCGAGGGCGCGTACGTGCAGGGCATGGGCTGGCTGACCCTCGAGGACCTGCGGTGGGATGCCACAGACGGGCCGCACCGTGGTCGCCTGCAGACCCAGTCGGCGTCGACCTACAAGCTGCCGAGCTTCTCGGAGATGCCGGAGGAGTTCACCGTGCGCCTGTTCCAGAACGCCCGTGAAGACGGCGCGGTCTACGGCTCGAAGGCCGTCGGCGAGCCGCCGTTCATGCTCGCGTTCAGCGCCCGAGAGGCGCTGCGGCAGGCCGTCGCGGCCTTCGGACCGGCCGGGCACTCTGTCGACCTGGCGTCGCCCGCGACGCCCGAGTCGGTGTACTGGGCTGTCGAGACCGCCCGCGCCGCCGAGGGTGCGCCGGAGCCGGAGCCCGAGTTCGCAGCGGTCTGACATGGTCGACTGGCTGGATGCCCTGCGCGCGCTGCGCGAGAGCCGCACACCCGCGGTGATCGTGACGCTGGCCATGGTGCGCGGGCATGCGCCCCGCAACGGCGGCGCGAAGATGGTCATCTCGCCGAACGACCAGTTCGGCACGATCGGTGGCGGCAACCTCGAGGCCACCGCCACCGATCGCGCCCGAGAGATGCTCGCCTCCGGCACCGCCGAGCCGCAGCTGCTCACGCTGACGCTCAGCGACAAGGCCACGACGGAGTACGGCGTGCAGTGCTGCGGAGGAGAGGTCACGATCATGCTCGAACCGGTGCGGGTCGTGCCCTCGGTGGCGGTGTTCGGCATGGGGCACGTGGGTCTCGAGCTCGCGCGCATCCTGTCGCGTCATGAGCTCTCGCTTCACCTCATCGACTCGCGCGCCGAGATGCTCGATCGCGAACGCCTGGCACCCGTGACGGCAGATGCCGTCGCCGGCATCCGGTCGCATCACGCGCCCGTACCCGAGGCTGCACTGCTCGACATCCCCGCCGGCACCCATGTGCTGGTGATGACGCACGACCACGTCGAGGATCTCGCGATCGTCGATCAGTCGCTGCGCACGCCGGCGCTCGGGTCGATCGGCCTGATCGGGTCGGCGTCGAAGTGGGCTCGCTTCCGCAAGAAGCTGCGTGAGCTCGGTCACACCGACGCCGAGCTCGAGCGGGTGACGACGCCGATCGGCGTCCCCGAAGTGTCCGGCAAGCAGCCCGCGGTCATCGCGGTGAGCGTCGCCGCTCGCATCCTTCAGCTGATCGAGGAGGCCGCGCCGGTGGCATCCGACTGACCCACTCCTCTTATATACAGAGAGAGGAACCCCGATCCGCTGAGCGGGCCGGGGTTCCTCTCTTTCGGCGTGCGACTCAGCCGGCGCCGCCGCTCAGAAGCGCCTCGATCGGCCCGCGTGCGAAGTAGACCGCGAATCCGGCAGCGACCACCCACAGCAGCCAGTGCACCTTGCGCCCACGGCCCGCGAGGGTGTTGATCAGCGCCCAGGCGATGAAGCCCGCGCCGATGCCGTTCGCGATCGAATACGTCAGCGGCATCGTCACGATCGTGAGGAAGGCAGGCATGGCGACCGAGAACTTGTTGAAGTTGATCTCACGGATCTGCGCCATCATCAGCGCACCCACGATCACGAGCGCTGCGGCGGCCACCTCGATCGGCACGATCGCGGTGAGCGGCGTGAGGAACATCGAGAACAGGAACAGCGCACCGGTGATCACCGAGGCGAGGCCAGTACGGGCGCCCTCGGCGATGCCGGCTGCACTGTCGATGAAGACCGTCGCCGACGAGCTCGACGTGCCACCGCCGACCACGGCACCGGCACCCTCGACCACGAAGGCGCTGCGCAGACGAGGGAACGTCGCGTCCTTGTTGGCGATGCCCGCCTGCTTCGCGAGCCCGGTCATGGCTCCCATCGCGTCGAAGAAGTTGGTGAACAGCAGGGTGAAGACGAGCATGATCGCGGCCAGCGCAC
>Ga0308158_10001304_pt1 | contig 27557 bp, 25 predicted proteins | sample PhyBR2_FD_201038 | JGI IMG/M metagenome (GOLD analysis project Ga0308158, IMG submission 201038) | Phyllosphere microbial communities from UC Gill Tract Community Farm, Albany, California, United States - DLSLB.R2 | ecosystem: Host-associated > Plants > Phyllosphere > Unclassified | place: USA... | reverse complement strand
CGTTATAGGCGAGCACGTGCAGGCTCATTTCGGTCTTCACGCGTTCCAGTCCTTTTGTCAGGAAGTGCGTTGCCCCCATCCAGGACTTGATGGTCCCGAATGGATGCTCGACTGAGCAACGCCGGATTCGCATGGCCTCCGGGCTCCGTTCAAGCTGCTCCTGCATGTCGTCGAGCACGTCCTGGTGCTCCCAACGCGTCACCCGGCGCTGCTGGCTAGGCGTGCACCTGTGCTTGAGTGGGCAGGTCTTGCAATTCGAGCTCCAATAACGGCTGAGCGTCATGCCTTTTTCAACCCTGGCGAAACGCCAGATCAGTGCCTGACCCGTCGTGCAACGGTACTCGTTTTTCTCCCTGTCATAGACGAAGTCTGCCTTGTCGAATTTGCCGTCGGCCTTGGCGTTCGATGTCCTGGTAGCCGGCACCAGTACGGCAATGCCGACTTGCTTGCACGCCAAAATTTCCTCGCCCTTGAAGTAGCCGCGATCAGCGATTGCGGTGAGCGACTCTGTCCCGATTGCGGTGCGAGCCTTCTTAGCCATTCGCGACAGCTGATCGCGGTCGTTGCCGATATTCGTTACCTCGTGTTCGACGATCAAATGGTGCTTGGCGTCAATTGCGGTTTGCACGTTGTAGCCGACGATGCCTGAGCCGCGCGTCATCATAGAACGGGCATCTGGGTCGGTTAGCGAGATCTACGTTTCGCCAGTCGTCACCAGCTTCGCTTCAATTTCTTTGAGTGCTGCCATCTGCAATTTCATCGCTGCTATCTTGTCGTTCAGTCGGGCGTTGCGCGCTTGCTTTACCGCCGGCTCTTGTCTGTCAGCCGTGTCCAGCTCTGCCAAATAGCGGCCGATATTGGCCTCGATCTCTTCCACCCGACGCTTGAGCTGGCCTGCGTAAAGTTCCGATCACTGCTGTTGACTGCTTTGAACTTGCTGCCGTCGATTGCCACAACCGCGTCCGAGAATAGGTCCAGTTGCTGGCACAGCACAACAAACTGCCGGCACACATTCCGGATAGCTTTGCCATTATCTTTGCGGAAGTTCGCGACCGTTTTGAAGTCCGGCGCTAAGCGTTGTGTCAACTACATCAGCTCGACATTGCGCTGCGCTTCGCGCTCGAGCCGACGGCTCGATTGAATGCGGTTGAGGTAGCCATAAATGTAAAGCTTGAGAAGAACGGCGGGATGGTAAACCGGCCGGCCCGTCTTTGCTGGTTGCACCCGTGTGAAACCCAGGAGGGCAAGGTCAAGTTCGTCTACGAATACATCGACCACTCGCACTGGATTATCTTCGGCCACATAGTCGTCCAAGAGTTTGGCCAACAGCGTGCCTTGGCCACGATCCTCGCCTTCGATAAAGCGCTTCATTTTGCATCCGTCTTGATGAGATACTGGCTTAACGTTTACCGGACGACGTCCGTTTACACGACGCTACGTTTTCACACAGCCTGGGCCGTTTGCAGCCGTGTTGTAGCATCCGCTCATGCCGAAAATTATCGAATTACTTTTCGGCGTTCGACCACAGTACCTCCAGCAAATTTAATGCTGAATGAATTTGAATGTACAGGTATTCCTTCACGAGAGTAATTGCGGGCAATGCTTCGGACTTTTATTTCTAAATCATGAGCATCCGCAACGATTTTTGCAATGTACAGGCCTACTCCTAGACCTTCATGATGCATACCTTTAGACCAAACGCCGCGATAGCCTTTTTCGAAAATTTTTGATTTCTCATCCTCGGAGATCGGCGGTCCGGAGGATTCAACTATCATTTCAATATTCGTGGTGGATGAGAAGAAGGAAATATTTATCTCGCCATCAAACGAATATTTTATTGCATTTTGCAAAAGGCAAAATGGAATAATTTTGAATGATTCATACAGGTCTATGTTTCGTCTCAATTCGCCTGAGATATATATTTTCTTATTAAGCGCGGCACCTTCCGCCTCCATTAAGATAATCCTAATCTTATCTACTAATTTATAAAGATCTACCGAGCGTTTGCGTCCAAATGCGGCCGACGAAGGGTTGAAATATATTCCGAGAAAGTCAAAAGAATCAACCAGCATCTCGCTTGCCTTGAACAAAGAACGTAAATCCTTACTCGCTGACTGAAAATTAGCCGAAAAATCGACCGCTTTGTCTTTGACAAGCATCCTCTGGGCGATGGTGTGCACTTGGCTTGCCCATCGAGTAATCTCGTGCAACGATCCTAGATCGTTGATAGTGTCGTTTGGTTTTTTCGATAGAGCTAACAGCTTTTTTAAGTTTGCGGTCCATGCTGCTATTTTCGAGTCTGTGGAGGAACGGTTAGTTAGCTTCGCTCTATCTTCCCTACTTATCTTTGACCCAGCATCGATATATCCGCAGATCAGCATACGTTCGCCATTTATGTCGATCAACTTGTATGCCAACCCATGTCTGCAGTAATATTTCCCCTGCCCTTGAAAGCAATTCTCATTACATACCGGTGAGAAATCAAATCTTGTTCCCTTCAATTTGAAATCTTCTATCCGGAGGGGGAAAGGCGCGTATAGAGCACCTGAGGAAAGGGCATCTTTAAGGAGCATAAGCTGCCTTTATCCTTTGAACATTAGTCACAACAAGCGACGTGTCGAGATGTCGATAGCTATTTAGTAACTCTGCACGGAGAACGTCGAGCGAGATTTTTTTATCGAGAAAAGAAAAAACAAGATTATTCATTTTGTCTTTTTCTCTGTCATTTTTGCTTTTTCCTAATATCTCGCTATCGATAATATCCGCCGCCTTGAACGGAGATAGCTTATCCTTCACCAAGTCCAGCACTACCTCTTCACACTTCATTTCCGTCAAAGGTTTTTTAAGAACGTCATCCGCAATTTTGAAATAATCGGTAGCAGTCGGATCAAAACGGGCGCGCGAGACCGCAACGACGATTGGGGAGTCCGGCAATTCTTTTACTTTCTTTATTAGTTGAAGTCCGCCATATTTTAGATCTTCCTTTACTACACCTGTCATGTCCAAGAAAATTAAGTCATAGCCAACAAGCTTAGAAGCTTCCGATAGCGATATCTTGTCGAAAACGGCCACTTGCCCAAAAGTACTTCTTAGATAGTCCAAAGGGAAATCATCAGGATTGTCGTCAACCACAACTATTTTTACGCCCTTATTATCGAACGTGTAATTGGGAGGGTTTACGGCCATATAATCTTTCATCCCCGCCAACTTTCTTCGCCCGAACCATTTCAATATTGCACCCCATTTTTTATAAATCCACACCGCACTACCAAACAAAGGGAGTAAGGCCATAATGTTTGCAGCCCAGCCTAAACCTTCAAAAAAGGTTTTTATTTCTTGAAACGTTTCTATCTTAGTCTCCTAAATATAAACCGTGATCACGTATCAGTAATTATCGCTGTGCCAAGCCTATTGAGCAGTTCATGTAGTCACACTTGCATCGACCGCCAGCCGGCGGGCTTAAATGTTTCATGACAATCTATTGGTGAGATCAGTATAGCAATTTTCGGTTGCGCAACAATAACAAAGTAACGTGAAGTATCGATCTAGCACAAAGGTCGACAGCTCAAGCGGTACAGGTTCGTCTAGTTTCGGTGTGCTTGGCGTGGCAGGTGTCGAGTAGCTTACTTTGATGACCCATGTGTCGGACTTTTAATACTGACCGTACTGAGGCATGTGCCCGTGCGGACATGGGGCAAATCTATGCCTTTCGGCATTACGGCTACTTCTGTGTTGAGGAAAAAGACAGTGGAGTAGGCATACGCTCTAGACGTGCTAGTACGATCGTCGACACCAATTCAAGGCAACCTAGTCTGTTCACGCTGTTGGAAGCCGCCTCTCTAGAACGACCGCTATTGGCCCAGGCTGTGTAATAACGCAAATTAGGCGTCGGCCTGACGACAGTCGACCTCTCAGATCGCTCGCTACGGCGTTTTCTTGAGGTCGGGAATGGTAAAGGGACCCCTGAAAACACGCCGATCACGCGTTTTACACAGTCTGGGCCGGAAGCAGACGATCGTGAAGCGATCAGTCTAGCTGTGTTGTTGCCAAATGGAAAAGTTTAGCACCGTCTGGGCAGGCGAGCTGAACGTCCGCTCTCAATGGGATGGACGCCCCCACCCGTAACGGCATCAGATGTGCCAAAGTGGAAGTGTCAACCAACCACTTGAGTCGAGGGGGGCGTTACCATGAAGATTACGACAATCGGCATCGATCTGGCAAAAAACGTGTTTTAGATTCACGGGGTCGATGCACACGGCAAAGCGGTGCTCAAGAAACAGATCAAACGAGAAGAGATGGCGGTCTTCTTCGCCAACCTGGCGCCGTGTCTTATAGGCATGGAAACATGCGGCAGCGCTCATTACTGGGCGCGCAAACTGCAGATCCAGGGACACGCAGTCAAGCTGATGGCACCGCAATTCGTTAAGCCATATGTCAAAACCAACAAGCATGACGCGGCTGATGCCGAAGCTATTTGCGAAGCGGTTACCCGTCCGACGATGCGCTTTGTACCAGTCAAGCATGTTGAGCAGCAATCGGTTCTGGCGTTGCACCGAGCTTGACAGGGTATGGTCAAGGCCCGTACTGCGCAGGCGAACCAGATCCGAGGCCTGCTAGCCGAGTTTGGACTTGTCGTCGCGCAAGGCATCACGCATCTATATCAACGCGTACCGCTGCTGCTAGAGCAGGCGAAGGAAGAGCTACCTGGCTTGTTCCGTTAACTGGTGCAGCAGCTCTTGGCGCACCTGAAAATACTTGATCGACAAGTCAATGAGATGGAGATCCAGATTCAGATGTGGCACCGTTCGAACCCGTTGTCTCGCAAGTTGGAAAAGATTCCCGGCATTGGACCGCTTACGGCAAGTGCAATGGTTGCATCGGTAGGCGATGCAAAGAGCTTTAACAACGGGCGGCAGCTTGCAGCGTGGCTTGGACTGGTACCTAAGCAGTATTCCAGTGGAGGCAGGCCAACATTGCTGGGGATGAGCAAGCGAGGAGACTGCTATCTTCGTACATTGCTAATTCACGGCACCAGATCGGTGATTTATGCACTAAAACGCAAACCACCAACTACCGGATGGCTTGCCAACCTACTGGCACGACGTGATAAGAATATTGTCGCTGTCGCATTGGCTAACAAGAATGCACGAATTATCTGGGCTCTTCTGGCTCAGGATCGAGAGTTCCGATCTGATTACCTAATGCCGTAATAAAATCGGCACCGAAATAACGAGGCTTTAGGAAGATCAAACCACCGATTGCTTAGGCAAACGCGAAGTGATGGCAAGGCCGGTAAGACCGTAGTCGGCAAAGCCCGTTTGGGTCGGAGCATGAAAAATGCGCGCTATCGATTGGGGCGCCGACTAGCAAATCCCATCAGGGACCGTGGCAGTTATCGCTGCACTAAAGTCCGGATGTACGGGTGCAATCTTTACCTTCTGCTGATCATGGAACGAATGCTTGGCAAACCGGGGGCGTCCATGTACGACCCAAAGCTAGCGCCGTTGTACGGAAGTTCCTGTCAGTTCAAAGTCTTTGTTCGGCGGCTCGCGAATCATGCTATGCAGGGATTTTAGCAGAAGTGTGATGCGGATCGTTAAGCAATTTTAGTTACGGCAACTACCAATGTCTCTCCAAATGATTGCCGACATAACACATTCGTTCCCTTAGCGATTTCGACCGTTCGCTTGTACTCAGGTTAATCTTTTATAGACTTGCTTCTGACCCTGAGCAAAGCTTTGAGAGCCCTTGCATTAGTAGCTTTGTCCCTGCGCGCCAGTGAAATAACATCGACAGTAAGATGACGAGAACATCAGACGGGAGCAGTAATGGAATTTCGCGGCATATGCAAAAACAGCGAGCGATTCTTTCGCGCGATGCTACAGCTCAGTAGCTCCCCAATTCTGATCACTGACGCTAGAGCGCTCGATAACCCGATCGTCTTCGTCAACCCGGCTTTTGAGCGCATTACTGGATACTGTGCTGATGAAGTTCTTGGGCTCAACTGCCGACTTCTTCAGCAAGATGACCGGGTTCAACCTGGGCGTGCGATCGTATCGGAGGCGATCCGGACCGGGACCGCATGCGAGGCGCTGTTTCGGAACTACCGCAAAAACGGCCAGCTATTTTGGACTCATCTCTACATGTTTCCAGTCAGCGATGAGTCTGGCGAAATCACCCATTTTGTCGGTATCCAACATGACGTCACTGCGCGCCGCGAGGCTGAGCAAGAGGCAGCGCGCGCCCACACGCTGGCTGCAGCAATTCTCAGCACTATTACTGAGGGATGCTGGTCAGTCGACAGATCTTGGCGCATTACCTATATCAACGCTAAAGGTGAAGAGTTGCTACACAGGCAATCTTATGACCTTATCGGCAAGAATCTATGGGACGCGTTTCCCCAAGCAGTCGATACGGTGTTCGAAGAGACTTACGTCCATGCAATGCAAACTCAACAGGTTGGTTATTGCGAGGCCTTTTACGCTCCAGTTAAAAGATGGCTTGAAGCCAGGGCTTATCCGTCAGAAGATGGGCTCACAGTCTTCTTCATCGACATCTCAGAACGCAAGAAATATGAACTCGCGCTTCTACATGCAGCTACTCATGACGCTCTCACGGGCCTGCCAAACCGCACCGCCTGCCTCGAGACGCTCAGTCGCTGGCTTGAGCTCTGCAACGCCGCTGGAGACGACGTAGCGGCCATCTTTATTGATCTGGACCATTTTAAGGAAATCAATGACGCGTTCGGTCACGCGGCAGGAGATGAGATTTTGGTAGCTATTGGAAAGCGATTACTCAAGTTTTCTTCAAAGACCTGCTTTCCATCTAGAAACAGCGGAGACGAGTTCGTTGTCATCGTGTCCGGTAGTGACGAGGGGCATATTCGTGGCCTCGCTTCACAGTTCCTGAATGCGATTGCTGCTCCTATCAAGATCAAAGGGCGTGAGATTACCATCAGCGCGAGCATCGGAATTGCAACGGCCCGTGGTGGCATGCTGACAGCGGACGAGCTGCTGAATCAAGCTGACACTGCGATGTATCTTGCGAAGGTAAACGGCCGTCATTCTCTTAATGTCTTCAACAGTGAGGTGAGTAGTTGGAACTTGCGGCGCCATCGGTTGCGACAAGACATGCTGCAGGCAATCAAGGACGGCGAGTTTCTTCTGCACTATCAGCCACAAGTGAGTCTGCATGACAGCACCGTCGTCGGTGCGGAGGCGCTCGTTAGGTGGCAGCATCCAGAATTTGGGTTGCTCAGCCCAGCTGCTTTCCTTGAAATCGCAGAGGAATCGCCGCTCATTATTGAACTGGGTGCATGGGTGTTCGATGAGGCATGTCGCCAGCTTAGTGAATGGGAGAGCAAGGGGTACTTGCTTAAGATGTCAATCAATGTATCGGCACGGCAGCTGGCTAACAGCGACTTGCCAGAGATGTTTGCACAAGTGATCAAGCGTCACAGCGTCAGCGCGACGTGCATCAAGCTCGAGGTGACCGAGAGCATGCTTGCACAAGATTTTGACGAGATGTCGAAGGTCCTTGCAGGTCTCAAACAAAAAGGCTTTCGTATTGCGCTTGACGATTTTGGGACCGGGTACTCTAACTTGGCTTACCTCAGCCGGCTACCCGTAACTGCCATCAAGATCGACCGTTCGTTTGTCACTGCGCTCGCCGCTGATGAGACTGCGCTCCCACTAATCAAAGGCATCGTCGCCTTGGCCAAGTCTCTTAAGCTACATGTCATATGTGAAGGCATTGAAACCGCTGAACAGCGTGCAGTTCTGCAAGAAACAGAGTGTGACAGCATCCAGGGCTACCTAATAAGTCGGCCATTACCGGCGGAAGATTTCTACGGCCGCTTCTTGCATCACAACTCACAATTTTAATCCGCAAATCTCTAGGAAGTTTTGCTTAAGCATCCCTTTGATAGGAACTCTGAAGGAAGCAAGTGACTCTTCATTTTCTTTGGCAGTACGGAATTTTGGATGTCCGCTACTGGCCGAACCCGGGCATTTACGTCAGCTTAGCAGGTTGCCTGCGTTGAAAAAGCACTGACTGTCACGACAAGCCGCTACCGACCCTAAGCGGACGCCCAGGAATAAATGAGGCCGCAAACGATCAGTGCGGCAAACACCGCTAAACCGCCCAATGTGGCTCGTCGTATGAATCGAAAGCGCTTGTACGCGGCATTGCCGGCTAGTTCCAAAACCAATTCAAGCAGCATCATTGATCCTTAATGTTTCGTTAAAAGCATCGTTAGTAAGGCCGCTTTTGGCCGATTTCGGAAGTTCTAGCTTGTACATCAGACCATCCTTGAGCGTAGGCGAGGACCTGCATCAGGACAGTATGGAATTCCACTTAGGCAAATGATACTTGCGGCGACCATAAGCGTAATAGCCTGCCATGCTGAGACCGAAAAACAAGCCGACGCCTGCGGCAAGCACGACAGCCAGTGCAACCGGAAAGCCCTGTTGACTCCAAACAAACAACGACATGAAGGCTCCCCAAAAAGAGCCAAACCATATTCCAGCGAGGGGAAGGGTGCGCCAGAACGGCACGAAGTGAGGCGGGGCTGCGTCGACACCAAGGCGCCAGAGCAAACGCAGATACGGAGGTTCATAATTGCTGCGCCACATGCCAGTATCGGCCAAGATTGCGAGCGCTTTGGTACGGCGAGTATTGTTGGACATGGAAGACGATTAACGGATGGAGTTCAACCTTACCGCAGTCGGAGCAGGGAAAAAGGCGCGCTTAATCACATTACGCTGAACGACCGCTCCTGGCCGAACGCTGAGCATATCAGGTCACCAAGGCTGAAAAGTCGCGGACTGTCACGAAGGGCGGGAACCGACCTATTGCAGACGTTCACATTGCGCTCGCCTAACTACCCTATGACCGCGTCCACTATGTGCACCAACCCGTTCCAGACGCCGTGGGCCACGATCGCGTGTTGCAAGCCGAAGCGCAGACGCACGAAACTGAGCATCAGTCCCAGAACGAGCTGGGAGCTCACTGCGAAAACGACCAGTCCGGCACGCCAGCCGATCGTCGGGTCATATACGTAGTTCACGATGTGAGCTATTGCGAAGGCAAGGGCATAGCCGTGTACGATCAGCGGGTAGCGCCCGATGATGGCCCGGCCACGGCGCCAGCGCAGGATGGCGTCATCATCCGGCCTTATCCGGTGCCGAGTGGCTGCATCGACCAGGAGCGCCAAGCTCGTTACAGCGGCGATTGCCAGCGCACTCTGCCACCCCTGCACGTACAGAGCGATCAGCGCGGGCATTCCACACATCGTCCAGCGCGCGCTGCGCAGCCCTGCCCGAAACAACGCCTCTTCGACGAGGGGGGCAACCGTCACGCTGAGAACCAGGAACGCTACCGGCTCGATGCTGCTGCGAGGCGTTAGCCCGATCAAGCTTCGTAATAACAGATAAATCGGTACCGATGCTGCTAGTGTGAAAAACGCATTCAACGCAAACAGTACGGCAATCGTTCGAAACACGCGCCCCGGCTTTTCACGGCGAGGATGGCGACGCGTAGGCGATTTGACGAAGGAAAAGAATTCCGCGAGGTCGGCAGGCAAGCGAGTCGTTGCGTTCCTTACGCTATGCGCGACGCCGCTGTCCAGATCGGTCGTGGGGGTCAAAAAATTCCTTGGTTATCTTGGTATAGCCACTTCCGGCCGATGCACGCCTGTCGGAGTACGATAGCAGCTTGCTGGGCGGAAAAGTCCCTCGGATTGTCAGGACCGGCCGGTTCCGACCAAAGCAGACGATGGAGATGAGGACCGCTTCAAATCCTTCTGTCGTCCTAGGCAAAAATTTTGCCTACTTGATGCGGTGCAGCACTTTGCTTTGCGGTGAAAGGCCTAGAACGAGGAGCCAACCAACGAAGGAAAGCCCGCGCTGTAGCCTGTGAAGCCCAGGAAGAACAGTACCCATTGCGGGAAATTATAGGGGAGCTGGATACCAGCACTGCTTACAAAATGTAGCGTCAAGATCGCCGCTAGCGCGCCAACTGGGAGGTCGAACCACCATTTTTGTTCAAGCTTAGATGTCATATTACGTATCAAATTTACGTTGGACTCGCCTGCGCGATCCAAAGGTTTAAGTCTGCTTTTGGCGACCCCAGGCGTTGAACTCAGCATATCAGGTCGCCAAGCCCAAAAAATCGCGGACTGTCACGAAGGACCGCACCCGACCCGTTGCCGACGTTCAATCATCAGATTTGAGAGCACAACCGATATGGCGGCATGTACGGGAAGGCGCGACTATTTGCGCTGCGCCGCCGCGCTACAAACGGTCAGGACGGAACCGGAAAGTAGAATAGGCCAAAGCGCACTGGCGTCCCCGAAAAATAGAGACACGATCGCACCAACTGCAGTGACTGCCATCGCTCGCGGCCAGCGCTTGGTACGAAGTCGGAAAATGAGGTAGAGCGCGATTATCCCTATCAATGCGAGTGAAACGATCCAGTACCAATCGATGTTTGCCATATTGAATCAACGTTAATCCGAGGAGAAGCATGATACATGCGACTTGAACACGAAAGGTCACACAATCTCATGCTGATCAACCTGGTTCGCTCGCTGCCCGGTACCGATGAAACTGTCTTCACTGCATTAGGTCTGCTTCTGGCCGAACCCGCCCGTTCAGTCCCGCATATCAGGTTGCCAGGCAGAAATTCAACGATGGCTGCGACAGGCAGGAGTCGACCCATAGCAGTCATACGGGTTGATGCTTGCTTAGCGGAGAAGGTGAACCGTGAATGCCGGCTCGCTTCCGATATCTGCCAGCGTAAGGCTACAGTTCGGCAGCACGGCAGACAGGTGCGCTGCTGACTCACCCATTGCTTTTGACCGGTTCTAGGAGCGAGCCTGCAACCCCACGTGCGTAGTCCGGACGCGCGAGCAGTACCAGGCCGACAGCCCCGGACAGAATCAACAGCCCTGAAATAATTTCCGCTTGCGTCGCCGTGGCGAAGCCGATATCGAACATTGGATTAATCCGTACCTGTTCGATCACCATGCGCTCCACGCCGGCGAGCAGCACGTACAAGGAAAAGAGCCATCCTTTGCGGAACCGGTGATCGCGCAGAACCCAGAGCAGCACGAAGCAAGCAAGCCCCATCACAGTCTCATACATGGGGGCCGGGTAGACGCCGGGAGCAGCGATGACTTCGCCAATAATATTATTTTCGTAGGTTTGCGCCCACATCCAAGTCGGCAGAAAATCGGGCTTAAGAGCAATGTTAGAAGCAACGCCCCAGTCGCCGTCGCCCGAGACCTGACAACCGATTCTTCCTAGTGCGTAGCCGAGCATCATGGCTGGCGCAGCCGCGTCCATAAGAGGACGCAGCGGCAGCTTATGCCACTTCACGTAAAGCAGACCGACAATGGTCCCGAGGATGAGTCCGCCGAAGATGGTGAGACCGGCACGAGTGAATATCATTGACAAAGGATCGGCAGTGAACTCATCGATATGTTCGAAAATATGGAAAATCCGGGACCCCATGATTCCTGCCACCATGATCGCAACGGTAAAGCCCGGAACGATTTCCTGGGGCGCTACTGGCCGTAGCGTCACGAGTCCATCCCTACCCCTGCTCTTCATCATCGCAGGCCCGATCTGGCCATTTTTGTAAAGCCGCCCTAGCTCGCGTTGGAACTGTGCTGTTGCCACCAGCATCGCGAAGGCAACGCATATGCCGAACATGGGTAGAGGCAAAGGGATATCGTAGCCCGTGATTGCCTTTAGGAAGTCGCTAAGATATGGATATGCCATCGTGTTCCTTTGAAACCAGGTGCCTACTTAATCCGAGATGCCCAGAGGCTGCTTCTAGCCAAACCCGGCCGTCCAGCTGAGCATATCAGGTCACCAAAGCGGAAAAGTCGCGGACTGTCACGACAGGCCGCTACCGACCCAGGCTGTGTAAAAACGCGCGATCAGCGCGTTTTCGAGTTTCCCTTTACCATTCCCGACCCCGAGAAAACGCCGTAGCGAGAGATCTAGAAGGTCGAGTGACGTCAAGCCGACGCCAAATTTGCATTTTTACACAGCCTAGACCCATAGTGGACCTTCGTTGCGGGCAGTGTAATTCAGCAAGAGGCGGTGGACTTCGCTACTTCATGTCCGGTAGTGGCAATAATTTCTAAACCGTCGCATCTATTTCTGAAAGTCACATGTACAATCGTTCACGATTTTTCAGTGAGAATGAGCTTTCATGAAGCCTAAACTATTTATCTCATACGCCTGGACATCGGGCGAACACCGCGCATGGGTTAGGCTGCTAGCAACCCAATTACGGCTGCTCGGATATACGGTACTGATCGATGAAGCGGTCAAATACGGAGAAAGTTTATCCGGGTTCATGCAGGAAGTGATCGACGCTGATCACGTACTGATGATTGTCGACGAAAACTACGTTGAGCGCGCCAACACGAATCCCACGTCCGGCGTTGCGATTGAAAATGACTGGATCAGCAAAGAATTCGCCAAAAAACCAACGTCTTGGGCTGCGGTCCTTGTCGTCAACAATCTTGAGCGCAGGTTCCCTGCCTGGCTGGAGGCCCATAGACCAAAGTCATTTGACTTCAACTCAAAGCCGGCTGAGGGCAAGTTCCCTGGAATTGAACAGATAAACGATCTTTGGCGATGGATAGAAGGACTGCCAGCGGACAAGGCACATGCTCTCTCAGCCGCAGCGCTCTTGGAACGGGTGGCGCGAATCGAGCGAATTGACGTTATGAGCGACCCAGCTAACTACGCAAGCCCAGCACTGAAGGACCGCGTCACGTTTCGGCATGGAGATCACGCAAACTATACCGTAGGTAATGGGGAGTATCGGTTTCAAATAACTTTTAGCTCTCACGGACCTGATAGCGTCTACGTCTACAGTAGTGGCGACCTGAAGGCGGTGGGACTGATCACGGATTCTAACTTTGATCGGAACACGGTTGAAACTTTCCTGAGACCGGGGAGGACAGTCCAACCGGTGGTGGGGCAAAGTGTTGTGGCGATGAACTTCCACGGGGCCTTGTGCATTGTCACTATTGAAGCAGTGCAGCGCGAGGTAAATTCAACAGTGCATATTCCCGCAGAGGTAACTTTTAGCTACGAAATTCTTGCCGAGCGGTAGGCGCGATCGCGTTGCCTGCAAACAGGTAGCGAGTCGCGCGGTCTTATTTTGCCGGAGCAGGCACCTAAGTTCGACGAGTGTACGGCAACCGTTGCCTGTGCCGCAACAACCGGCTCTACCAGACGTTTTTTGCAGTAACCGTGGCACGCGGTTTCACTAATTTGGCACAAGTTTCATTTTCGTTGACACCTGACACCAGTGTCGGATGACACAATAAGTGAAAAATTGGGTGCTGATTGCAGAGGCTTTTTTCACCATTTCTGTCACGCTAGGCATAGGAAGTGACATAGAAAGTGGAATTTTGGTTGATGTGACTCGAATGCTGAAAAATTTCGGTGTGCTGGCGGGACTTATCGACAGGCCGCTAACGACCCAGGCTGTGTAAAAACGCGCGATCGGCGCGTTTTCGAGGTTCCCTTTACCATTCCCGACCCCGAGAAAACGCCGTAGCGAGAGATCTAGAAGGTCGAGTGCCGCCAAGCCGACGCCTAATTTGCGTTTGTACACAGCCTAGGTCGGTTCCGGCCGGTCGCCGCTACCGCTGGATATCTGACCTGACGACCTGCTATGCTGCCCTGAACGGCTAAGTTCGGCCAGAAGTGGACCTTTCCAAGATTTAATTAATGAGCATGAATATGATGGAAGTCTGCTGGCCGTGATCAGAACTGTGACACATAAGCTGGCACATCTGATCTACGGCGTCATCCGAACCAGCGACCGTTTGATGCAGCATACCTACACAAAATCTTGCGCTCCAAGACAGTATTTGAGCCTTGTTTAAGACACAATCCTGCTTAACACAATTGGCGGGGATTTGGAGTGATTGACGTGGCATTACTAATGCATTACATGCTTCTCGAGTGCTATATCAATTATGGGCTAGCAAATAAATTATTTAATGTGACAATTGGTGATTTTATTCCACCAACTTCGATGCACAATTCTCCGGATAGGTTTGCATGGACATAGAATGGACAAATTTTTACCGCCTTCCAGCCAAGACATAGTGAGAGCGCTGCGGCCAAGCAGCGGAATGCTCGAAGCAGCTAGAGCTATCAGCTCTGATGGCGAGCTGCATGAGTTGGATACGAAAGACCTTCGTATCCAACTGGCACGCTTTGATCAGACGCTAACTGCGAAGGGGCTGGGACAAGCTGAACGATCATCGCTGCTAGATGGTGTGGAGGAGGCAGTGCTAGGGGCAACTAAGCTACGTCAAGTGAGCCTCAACGCGTACGTGGGCTTAGAGGCGCTAGTTTGTCTCATCGGTCGTCCGTCAGTCCAAATCAAGAACGGCGACATCGATCTATCGGATCCCTCGCTTGAAGAATGGCGACACCGCTTGGTTCCCTACACCTACGACGGAATGCTGGCCCGGCGCGCGCGCAGTATAGGTCGTATTGATTTGGACGGCGCGCACCAAGGCACCGGGTTCGTCGTCGGTCTACATCTCGTGCTTACAAATCGCCATGTTTTGCAGCATATTGCTGTCCCAGTGCCACGCCGCGAGCGACCCACCCGGTGGGTGCTGAAACCGGGTGTTACGATCGACTTTGCAGATAATCCGGATCCTGCAGTGGCCGAGCGGCGTTTCCCGGTCATCGATGTGTTAGGTTGGGGAGAGAACGAAATTATCGACGGCATTACCTCGCCTTCGGTGGTGGATTTGGCGTTACTGCGAGTACAGTGTGACGGTGCGGATACACCGTTTCCTCCACCGCTAGAATTGCGGCGCGATGTCCGAGCCTCTGAGCGCCATCGCGCAGTATTGGCAATCGGCTATCCGGCGCCTCCGCAAGTTCTGCCAACTGGACCTAATGGCCAGTTCGACATCCAGGTCTTGGAGCGACTGCGCGGGTTATACCCTGAATACGGCCGAAAGTACGTTTCGCCCGGCTATGTCACGCGCCAGTCCACCGGCATCGACGGGCAGAATGACCAGTGGTCATTTGCTTATGATGCCACCACGCTCAATGGGAACTCAGGCTCTCCTGTACTCGGCCTTGAAGGGAACTTAGGGGTATGCGGTGTTCATTGTCGTGGTGCGTGGCGAACGGAAAATCTGGCGCATGCCATAGGCCGATTTACTGAGCTACCTTTCCTGTCCAGCGGGGATGTGACATGGCAGTAGCGGTCCAGCATGTAATCGATCAGCCCGACTACGTACTCATCGCCAACTTGATTACAATGGGTCCGGAGCAATTCGGCAGTCTGTACGACGGTTTGGCGGCGCAGTATGGAGGACGCTCCCTGCGAATGGTTAACCTGTTACGCAAGCCATCGGACGATGAACGATTACGCTACCTGCATCCCTTGCAGGAAGCCAATAAAAGCGGCTGGCTAGAGAATCTGATTGAAGCGCTTATCCTTGCCGAAGGGGTTGAGCCAAAAGCCGCACCGCCGGACGTGCAGGTTGAATTACAATCGATGCTTACCTCGGCCGGGTTCGTCGACTATTCGCTGATGCCTTCCCTCATGCGCGCGGGACCTTGCATTTGCCTAATCAGGATTTTGCCCTCGAATATTACAGGCTCTGGCTTTTTGATCGGTCCGCAGGTCGTTCTGACTTCTTGGCACGTGGTACGCGAATTATTGTTACCGGAAGACCCGGTCCTTGCACGTCCTAACAGCGCTGGACGATTAGAGGTGCTTTTCGATTTTCATGGCAATTTGACTGGCACGCCGGTGGCTGTAATGGACGACTGGCTGCTGGCCGCAAGCCCGGCGCATCAGTCTGAACTGGCCGGCGCCACTTTGTCGGATGACGGTACGGACTTCAGCCAACACCTCGATTTTGCAATGATCCTCCTAAGGGAGCCTGTCGGCGTCGACCGTGGCTTTCTTTCACTGCCACCTGGAATTGTTCTGGACTTTCCCTGTGAACTCGCCTTGCTGCAACATCCTGGAGCAGCGAAGCTCAAGTTGGCACACGGTCAAGGGAAACAATACTGGCCGGACGGGCAGCGTTTCCGTCTGCTCCACGAAGTGAACACAACGTTAGGCTCTTCTGGCGGCGTAGTTCTTGATCAACTCGGCCAGCCAGTTGCCCTTCATCAGAGCGGCCGAGTGCTGGCTGGCACCAAGATCAATGGAGCGATTCCGACTGCATCTATTGCGGCTCGTGGGATTGATGTTAGTGTAATCAAAGGGTTGACGCTACGTCATCAAATTATTGGTCCAGACGGCCCTGTGCCTGTCTTTGGACGCACCGTTTTCCAGGAGTGGGTCGCAGATGCGCTGGTGGGTAATGCTGCAGCAATTATGGTGCAAGGTGAGGCAGGCTCAGGGCGCAGCTTTAGCACCGCGATCCTACATTCTATGCTGCAGCAGACTTCAAACTTCATCGCCCGCCTCTCAGCAATGACACTTCCCAGCAGCGCAGAGCTTTTTGCCTCTGGGTTGCTGAAAATGCTGGATGCCGGAGATGCAGTATTGGCAGCGCTCCCGACAGCGGAGTCCAGCAACACAACTACAGCGGCTTGGCTGCGTGATGAGTTGGCACCGTTCCTGCGCTCGGCAATTGAAGAAGTGGCCGGACCACGGAAAGTATGGCTAGTAATCGACGACCTGAGTGCGACATTCCCGCGCACCGACAGCTTTGAACTGTTGGTTGACTTGCTCCGCGCGCTGCCCACCTGCCCTTGGCTTAGGGTGATATTGTTGGGAAGTGGCATTCCTATTGAATTGCGTCATGACGACGAGGAGATTGAGCGCCTCGGTACTATCAGTCGTTTTGAAATCGAAAATACGATACAGCGTCGGATGATCGCACTGACTGGTAGTGCAGACGAGAAAACTGCGCGTAAATTGGCGGATGCTGTTGTCAGCAAAAATATTCGTGTAGGGACCGTGCCGACACTAGCTGAACTGGCCCGCAATTATCGGCAATTGGTTAATGACGATGAGCTAAAAAGGGCGTCGTAATGGAAAACCTCACATCGCTGCCCCCTGCCGCCGAAATGCAATACCGATTAGGACTCGCGAGAGCGGCTCTAGTTAGCACCTTCGACCCGCAGACACTACTTGATCCGAACTCCTCAAGTGGCGACTGGCTTGTAGCAATGGAGCGCCTGGCAGAAGACTGCGCGGAAGTGCACCTGTCCGGTGGTTTGCGCTGGAGATTATTAGTACCTGCGCGTCAAGCGGCGCTGCAGGAATTACATGAACGCGGTCAGTTGATCACTGTCTTGCAAGAATGGTCGGACCCTACGGATCCACTATCATTCTGGCTCAAGAGGTTGACCGAAGATACTCCGATTGAATTGGCATCCCTCGCGAACTCCGATCTTGATGTGCTACGTACAGCGGCGTCTTTGCTTCCTTTCTTGCCACGTACACTCCCGATTGTTGCCTGGCAGATTGAGCGCCGATCACGCGTGGATGGGATAAGGTTGCTTCGTTCGGGCGGCGTAGTGGGGAGGGAAAGCCAGCTGCGAAAGATGTTGAAATTTGCAGAGAACGCGGGGCTCACCGATTCAGTGGCCACATTATCGTTGACTGGTCCTGGTGGTAGCGGAAAGTCTGCGTTATTAGCCGAGTTCGTACATAGGTTAGACCAACAGGTACCTAACACCATCTGGGTTTGGATAGATTTCGATTCGTTAACAATGGTGAACGGTGGGGAAGCGGCCTGGATTGTCGAGCTTGCGCGGCAGCTCGGTTTGGCCAACTCTGCATGGGCATCTCGGGCAGAAACCTTCCGACAAGAAGCTGGGCGGATGGTAGGAGCGTCTGCTAAACAGCAGAGTTACCAGGAGCGTGTATCAGTATCAAAGACCATAGGATCTCTGTGGCACACGCTGTGGAGCGATATGCTGCGCGAGCGATCCGTGGTTTTGATTCTGGATACATTGGAAGAGGTCGCTGTGCGAACCGATGAGTTAGCCACTACCTTGAACGGCTGGCTGGGATCATTAATGTATCAATACAACGTTCGTAATCTGCGATTAGTGCTGGCTGGCCGTGTGGTGCCCGATCTGTTGATGAACGAGGTGCTACGAGTTAATGCGATTAAGCTGGAGAACTTGCCAAAGGTGGCTGCGGCCCAACTGCTGCGGCGTGAGCTCGACCGACACAGTAACACCAGTATGCGGCTCAACACGCGAAGTGTGGTGGAACGTTGCGGCAGTAATCCTCTAGTTATCAAGCTCATCGCAAAATGGCTGGCACGCGATCCCGGGCAGGCTCTGGATGCAATTCAAGAGGGAGGGCTGCGCCATGCAGATCCTACGATGATCCAGCGATTACTCTATCACCGAATTCTGAAGCGGATGCGGGCCGAACCGGCGATAATAAAATTAGCCTGTCCAGGCCTTGTCTTGCGCCGGGTCACGGTTGACTTGATTCAATCGGTTCTGGATGTGCCGTGCGGCCTAGGCCAGGTTTCACCGGAGGAGTCGAAACGGTTATTCACGCTATTAGCTGACCAAGTTTGGCTTGTGCAGCGTGAAGGCAGCGGGACACTCGTGCACCGTCGAGATCTGAGACAGCTTATGCTTCCGCTCATTGCTGCAGACAATCCTAAGAAATACGCCGAGATTCATCGCGCGGCGGCACAATACTATGCTGAAGGCAAAGCTGCCGAACTGCCTAGCGAGCGACAGCGTTTGGAATCTCAATACCATCTTATGATGGCTGGCGACCCGATAGATTTCGATTCCGTGCATGCAGAATCCTTGCTGGCGTCGATTGGCAGTGATATGGACAGCGTTCCTAATGAACTTGCTGCACGACTAAAAGCTGCATCTGATCGATCTTTGAGCGACCGGGAAATCGCACAGCTGGACGAGTCTTCCGCTTCAAAATATTTGAAACGTAAGGCGGAACGCAGCTATAAGTCGAGTGGCGTTCTCGAAAAAACACCACGACTTGAGCTTATAGGTCGAACCGGACAAAAGACATGGCCGGATGCCAACAGCGTGTCACGTGCCTTTGATAACGCAGATTTTGAACGTGTGGTGGACATGGCCCCCGCGTTGTATATGCGTGCCTTCGATGAAGCATTAAAACGCACGTTTGGCGCAGAAAAACGTAACTTAACCGAATCTTCGCTTTGGAAGGCGGCGATGGCTGTAGTGGCTTTCGGGAACGCTAAGCGATTGGCGAATCTTATTGAAGATCGGACCTTTAGCATATCTAGAAATAGCCAATTTAGTGACCGCTTCAATCCTGCTTCGCGCCAGAAGCTTACATTCGGTGAGGGCATAACTGCGATAGTGCAGTTGTTAGGGGGCATCCCTCAAATAAGGCGACCAGAGCCACCGCTGCGATACCGGTCGCAGATTATTACGCTGGACGAGTTCCGAATAGCCCAGTTGGACCCCGAAGCAAGGCAACGATTCTTCAGTTCGGGACGTGAAATCGGCTGGAAATTCTTACCGTTTATGGGCATGGATTTCCGCAAATATCTGCACAACATAAATAATCCTGCGGCTTTGGTTCCGGACAGCGATGTTTTTGAAGGCTCGTTCGGCAATGCTTCGACGCTGGCAAAAATTAAGGCATTGCAGAACCGAACTTTGATTCTGCCAAACATGTCGATACGAAGGGCAAATCTCTCGCTATTTTTCCCCGGCATGTTACCGGAATTGCACACTGTGATAAGAAGCGCACTGCGCGCAGAGCGGCTCACGATCGCCGCTGAATTTCCATTCAATATGCCGAAGGGGCTGCCACGTGAATGGCCGGAAGAACTTCGAGGGGCGCGTTTCGCTCGTGCAATGAAACAGGATGCCAACGGTTGGCTCTCTATTTTAGTCGAGACAGCCGATCGTTTCGGGTTACTGCACCAGCTTTTACGGAACGGGAACATCGCAAACTCGCGACGCGGTCAGGTACTGGCCTTGCTCGATGCTGTGGAGCGCCGTTTCCGCGCTCTCAACTGAGGGAGTTGGTTTTTGCCAGCTCTAACTAATTAAACAATTTTGGAGAAACTATGCCTGCCAATCTGCTTTATCGACCGCGTCTTGCGGACCTGAACCCATTGAGGGGCGGCACCCATACATTGTCTCAGTTGGAGGCCGCCGTCAGAAATAGTCCAGTTAGCGACCCTGTTACTTTTGAAAGACGGTTGGGTTATGATGCGGGCTTTCTGTCGAATCTGCCAGTGCCGTGGCCTACATTAACGGAAACAAAACAGGCTGACATACTTCCCGCAGGTGCGAAACTCGACTACATGCATTTTTCCGTGGCGATGTCGCGCTCTCGCCGCATGGCCTTGTTTGTCGGTGTAAATATTGATGGGCAAAGCTCGATATCTATCCCACGGGGAAACGAAGTATGGCGCTATGACGGGCGTTTACCTAAAGAGGCACAATTTGGAAATGAGCTCTATGCCGGCAATTTGCTCGACCGTGGGCACTTGGTCAGGCGTGAAGATCCGAACTGGGGAGGCGACGATGCTCAGACTGCGAATGAAGATACATTTCATTTTACCAATTCAGTGCCGCAGATGGCCGGCTTCAATCAAAAGACTTGGCTAAGCTTAGAGAACTATGTGCTGAAGAATGCGCGCAGCTGGCAGGACCGTATTACTGTTTTTTCTGGTCCGGTGTTCCGCGAAAGTGACCGTGAGTACAGAGGTGCCCGCATACCTGAGGCGTTTTGGAAAGTGATTGCTTTTCTATCTGACGACGGCTCTCCTTCAGCCACGGCGTATATTATTGCGCAAACGCTGGAATTGGGACAGCTCGAAGCGACGTATGGTGCTTTTAAAACTTACCAGTGCAGCGTTCGCTCAATTGAAGATCGCACAGGAATCGACTTCGGCATGCTCCGCGACTTCGATGGCTTCAGCAACGAAGAAGATGCAACTGGCGTCACAGTACGCAAAGTCGTGAACGGCGCTGAAGATATTCTGGTGTGAATTCAGTATCGGACGCCGGATTTGAACGCCAATGACTTCCCCGGAAATTGGCGTGTGGCCGCAACTTCCGGTTTGCCGTCGGGGTCGGTTGCTGCGAACGCGCTGTCGATATGTAGAACATGATCAGAACCTGGCAACCTGCTAAGCCGACCCGAACGGCTGGGTTAGGATAGAAGCAGCCAGTTGCGCGGAAAGCTCGACCCACTAAAGAGGGATAATGGCTAAAACTTCTATCCACTATTTGATAGTTTTTTGCGGTAATATTCCCCAATCTAGTGCCATGCAAGGTGAACACTGTCATTCTGAGCAGAATGGATTGCAAGATTAATTAGACCGTCTTTGCCGCCTAGCTTGTAACGCGGTTGACAAGTAAGTTAATCCTAGCGATAGGGGCCGCTTAAGATAAATAAACCGAGTCCCATGATATCCTTTATTACCAACCCCAACATAACTACCAATAAGGCATTCAGTATCGTTATACTAGCGGCTGGCTTTTGGCTTTCCACACCAATAGATCACGCGAACGATGGATATTGCGTGAAATTGCCAAAAATACAATCTATCAATCAGCTTTCGCTCACGGCAATTGGCACTCTCAATAACCGCGATTTCCCGAGATCGTTGAAGCGAAAAACTGGAATTTTTAAGGCAGGGACCAAGAAAAATACATTTCTGGTCGAGTTATGAATTGGTGCCGAGTGTCTGGATTGAACAGACGACCTACCGCTTACCTTACCACTACGGCTTTCGCCGCCTTACGTTTGTGGTCTGGACTATCCCTTGGCCATAGCATAGCATCTGATGCCTTAGGCCCCCCCCGTCTAGTCTCTACACCTTCTTGCTCTAAGACAAGCAAGCTTGGCTCGGGATTGGCTTAGCCTGACGGCCTTAGCTTTCCCCGAATTTGAAGGGTTCTACTCCTGCCGTTTCCAGCAAGGCACTCGTATATTCAAGGCGGTTGCTCTACCACTGAGCTAACCCGGCACTACTTCTCAATTCTACACTAACTTTTCGACTGGAAGGGGAAATATCGGAAATTGGCTCAACTAGCGTCAGAGCGCGGCTTAGATTTCTTTGGCGCTTTAAAGGTTAGTACCTCTGCCCGCTCTGGATAGGCACTGACGGTACTTACTGTTTCACCAATGGTTTTGTATTCCTTCCAAAATAGCTCTAACGCTGGAAGGGCGCCTACCTTCATCACGGCCAAAATGCAAGCTGCATGCGAAGCAACTAATGCCTTGATCTGAGACTCAAGGAGGGTAATATCTGCCTGTGCACTCGCGAGTTTCTCGGTAGCTGAAACCGAGGTACCAAAATTTGGATTTAACGTAGTTCGTAGCGCTTTCTGACGCTCCTGAGCACTAGTTATTAATTTCATACGTCCAGCGTTTCGAGTGAACGAAGACGTATGGCGAAGATGTGGATGATTTCTTGCAACTTCTTGCGCGGTAATTGAAATATCTTTCGCCAATAAAGAATCCAAGACGTTGACGAGTTCGATATCGAGACTATCGTATTTTGTTTTCATTTAAACAAATCTTTAACTGGAACAGAATGGTCAGAACCGTTTTCAAATATCGATGTTCCTGGTTGAGAAGCTAAAGCTCGATCAATACCAGAAATCAGTTTTTCTGCGTGCAACACTTGATTCTTCCTACCGACGGACGTTAAAGGTTTAGCCAACGCAGAGTCTTTCAATAAGCGTATTTTACCGCGAAGCGATTCCAGTGAAACCTTGTGTTCTGGCATTCCGCTAGCAACGAAATGACGACAATCGTCGAAGCATTTAAGATAACGTACGCACGGATTGATGGCAAAACTGGTTATGCAAAAGCCATATGGTGTCGCATGGAATCCATCACCGCTCTGTACTAGATACTGAAAAGCAGCTTCATCTCCTTGGTCGGCCTGTATTTTCCGAAAGGAAAGTGAAATAGAGCTTTTACTAAAAGCTTCGGAAAAAGCAATTTTTGCGACGGTTTCTTGCGCAGTTCCAGGCGGGAATCGACCGATTGCGCTTTCTGGTATTTCCACGTTTGCTAAACGCTCAGCTAGGCTTCTATGATCGTAAACATGACTTTGAGCAACTGATTGCCGTCCAAAGTGTTGAGTTATAACTGTATCTGGAACATTGAGTCTAAACATCTCAGTGTTCATCAAATGACGCAATGAATGCGATTTAATAGCGAGAGAAGACTTATTAGGCAAATTACTATACCTAGCGAATATTGTCTCTCTGCCGACACGCTTCTCCCCACCTATAAATGCTAAGAAAGATGATTCTGCGGAAATTGAAATAGTGGTGTCTACTGTGACCGTTTTTGGCAATTCACCTTTTCCACTACTTATCACAAGAAATAAAAAATTCTCTAATCCGACGTCGGTCCCGTCCGCCACTTTATATTGATGGTTGCGAACTGCCCCGGTTTTTAACGCTTGACGCAAAATTTCGGTTGCAGTCAGTATCATATGTACTGTAGTAGCTACAAGCTCCTGAAATTTCTCAGGTATAAATTGAAAATCTGGAACCAGAAATTTATTCTCTTTTTTTGCACGTTTTTCGCCATAATATTTTAATCGTAACGTACGTTTCTTTTGGTCGGAATTGTCCGCCGAGTCTGCAATACTAGAATCCAAAACTTCATCCCACTGCAAGCAGTCTGCAGGCAGCATAATCACTTCATTCAGTCTCAGACCAGTTAGTATTAGAACTCGTGCAATTCCGAATCTGATCAGATCCTGATGTCCACGAGGTAGTTCCTGAAATGTAATTCTAACAAACTCGCTCAAAGATTCCGGCTCAGGAAGTTTTTCTTTTCCGCGACGGTCTTCTAGCCTTCGTTCCAGACTAGGGCATGCTTTTTTCTTGATTGTGTCAAGTAGAGGGATACATTGTGAAAGCATGTTCTCATTTATAAGAACAATTAACATAGTGATCACTCTTCGTTCGTGAGAGTCGCTCTTCGCGATATTTTTGTATCGAACGATATCCTCGGAGTTTAGCTGCCAAGGATATTTATTTGTCGATGAGAATAACTTTCTTAATACGGAAATCTCGCTTCTCACGGTTTTCGGCACGATTTTAGCATTTGACCGATGTGCAGCTACAGCTTTAAGGAAGTCCTGAATAGGTTCTCCAAGAATACACCCTTGAGGTAAAAGCGCTTCTGAATAGCCTTGAGCAATTGCTGCATTGCGGACTGTATCGTCAACCGCGAAACTATTTAGTCTTGCGGCGTGACGTGCATTATTTTCAGTGAATACCCGTAGATCCCAGTTGCAACTTTCTTCGATGTCGCCTAAATTATTAAAGGTCATATGCCAAATAAGCCCGCGTTTAACAGCAAGTACCTCGGCGTCATTAATAAATTTGTTATAGCTTTCGGGAGCACCGGTTGCTAGACGTTGGCGACTTATTTTACTCATAAGCGAGTTTTCTCCATTTGGCACATGTCCAACGCTCGTTGCGCGCCCGCTAAGGCAATTTGAAGTTGAAGAAATGCTGGATTATTCTGCGATGTGCTCACGTCCTTAAAGGAAATGATTTGTTGTCTCATGCCGGCGATTGCTACCTGGTGGGCATTAGCATCCAAAGACGGTAGGTATTTTTTGCAGCTGTAGCATGATAAAACTGGATCATAGAGACAAGCAGACTGCCCAGTCGAACATAATCCTATGCCAGAAATTAATTTCTCTCCAACAATCGCTCCAACTTGTTGATCCTCATCTGCTGCTTCTATTTCACTTTGAGTAACAAACTCGCCAATAGCAATGGACAGAATACGATTATAGACTTTCGATTTTTCTAATGCCTTATCTAATACCTCATTCTGCTTTCTGCTTGACTTCAAATATGGAGCTGCTGCATTGATATTTGAATGCCCCAAGAATCCTCCGATCTCGGCTCGACTGTGTCCTGCGTCTGCCAACTTTTGAGCACCCGTATGCCTTAGTTTGTAGAATTTATAATCGATCTCAGTGCCGAACTCTTTGCAGACCTTTTTGACATTTTTCCACAGTTTTTCACTGCTGCTAATTGAAAAAAGACGTGGACGTCCAGATTCGACCGCAAATTTCAAAAGTAAAACGACAAGTGGAGCCCAAGTTGGAAAAACCTGGCGCGACATTTCTAAACTGGCTGAGCCATGCTTCTTCTTAGCTTCATGGAAAGAGATTACCCAAATTCGATTGCCATCAGAATCCTCAACTGATCGGATATGCTCAGTTCCGATAGTTAATATTTGCACTGGTCTGACAGAATGTTGAAAAGCAAGAGCTAGCGTAACTAGTGCTTGTACCTGAGCTTCGCTAAGCAAAGCTTCGTTCGCTTTTTCATCAAGTAACCGAACAATATCCATCTGCTTCGCATCTTCTATCAGATTCGAGCGGTTTCTGAGTTTATTTTTTTGTGCTGATACGGTTTTCTTTGCTCGTGTGCTTAGGCTTTTGACTAGTTCTGCATGGGATATATCCCATATTCCAAGCGACTTACTATAAGCTAGCTTCAAAATCGATTTACCAGCTTTCGCTTCATCGATAGTCGAAATGTTTGAATCCCAGAACTGTTTGATGTTATCTGGAGTCGTCTCCAACAGCTGAGAAAATAACTCCCATTTGCGAGTAATTGTGCTACCAAACTTTTCGAATGTAGATGGCGCGGAGTGTGCTTGTGTCAATAACACAAGTCTCTGTTGAATAGAACCAACTTCCCCTGGAAGGAAAACAATGCTCCGAATCTCGCCCTGTGAAGAAAAAATCCACTTCGGCTCGCCCATCACCACAACGAAAGTTTCCAGCTTGTATTTGTCGTATATTTCTAATGAAGATGGAACGGGTGGCCAGATCCATAAATGGCGGGCCTCTGTCGAAGCCGTCGAGATAGCTAATTCACTAGAAAGTTCATGCAATCTCATACAGCCGTCCGATATCTGCTGAGAGTTTTTTCAAATTTCTCATTGCCATATTTTTCGAGACTGCCTTGTATCGCGCCTCGCGAATATTTATTGGGCATATTGCTGTTTGGTTCCCACCCAAAAAATTCGCACATATTCTCCATCGTCCGCGCTGCATCTTTGCTCGTCGTGAACATGTTATATCGTATGCATGCGCAAGTGTGCCGTAAGTCATGAGAAGAAATGTACCTCTTCTTGGTTTGACTCTGGAATAATTCTAAGGAAGATGGACTTAGGGCTAAGGAGAGCTGCCTCAACGTTTTGTCCACTGATGAAACCGATAAAGCTTTTCCGCTACGCTCGGTAATGAGAAACCGATGATCTCCCGTAGCTACTCTAAACTCGGAAATGTAATTTTCAATTGCTTCAGCCATTTCTTCCGAAATTGGAATTTGACGATGTGATGCGGCAGTTTTAATACTTGGAGGAGTAGCGCGGTCGTCATCGTCGCCGGTGTTTGTAACATTCAGCCAAAATTTCAATTCTCCTGTATCCAAGTTTAGCCCCTGATTCAACGAATCAACAGTTAAAAGTAGCGTTTCCCCTCGTCTCAGCCCGTAAAGAACCATCAGCATAACAAGGATCCAGTTTCTGAATTGAATCGACTGTTCCTTGAAGGGGTTTTGTGATGCCAAAGGCATCGCTTTCGCAAACAGGTCATCTAGTACCGCGCTTGGTAAGGCACGTACAAAACGGATTTTCGCGGATACGCTAGAGCGGATGCCGCCTGGCAATGCTACCGCTTTTTTGAAGTTGCCCCAAACTGCGTCACGAACTGCCCACTGGTTTGCGAAAAAATGAATAAAATTGCTTACGGCATCCCAGCATTGTTCGTCGGAAGTATTTCTACTTTTTTTTGAATTTATTAATACGTAGAAACTTTCTACTAATTTTAAAACGCGCACTGGGTCTTTGTCCCCTAGAGCATTATCCAGGGCATCCAATCCAAATCTTTCGTCACAGTGGAGGTAAAAACGATCGATATGACGGAGCCTCATTGTGAGCGTACTCTCTGCCAGACGAGCTCCCTCATATAGCGTCCACACTGTGACCCAAAATCGAAGTCGAATTACTGGAGAAGACACTGTAACCAAGCACGTCGGATAAGCATGCGTATGCATTAGAGTCATCGCTGACTCACGAACTCGAATACTTCGGCGCTAAAAATGAAATTCGCAAGTAAGCGAGTTTCAAAGTGTATGAAGGTTGATGAAGTCGAGCACCAGAACTGAAGGAACGGCAACCATATCAAAGACATGGAAAACACGTGGGGAGTAGTCGCCGACTCTAGACAAGGACTGCAGAGTGAGTCAGCTAAGGCAGAGAAATCTGACGCTTGGTCATGCGATTTCAAATCACGTCGGCCCATCTAGATCCCCTGTGGAATAAGTTCCTATAAATCATCGTTTTATAGGAAGACAAAGGGGATACTAATCCGGATGCGTGCAAAACGCAACAGGATACTGAGGTACGTATTCAAATCAACTGCTCTACCAAATGAGCTAAGCCGGCGTGATCTTTAGAGCAAGAATTATACGCTATTTGATCCGCGTGAGGGTCGGTCGTCCACCCTTCTTCGGTGGTTCGTCATCGCCACCCGACGG
>Ga0308158_10001303_pt1 | contig 27571 bp, 27 predicted proteins | sample PhyBR2_FD_201038 | JGI IMG/M metagenome (GOLD analysis project Ga0308158, IMG submission 201038) | Phyllosphere microbial communities from UC Gill Tract Community Farm, Albany, California, United States - DLSLB.R2 | ecosystem: Host-associated > Plants > Phyllosphere > Unclassified | place: USA... | reverse complement strand
TGGTGATGAACTGGTGCGTTGCAGCAAGTTGTCTGCAAAGGTGGACAACACGGCGATTCAAGATGGTTATCAGCTTTATCTTCATAATTTTATTTTGTCGGACCAAGGGAATTGGGCGGTTGTTCAGCAAGGTATGCACGATTCTGATGGGACAGCGAGACGTTACCATTGGCTTTCTGAGAATGTGAGTTCTTTTGTGAATGAGCCTCACACGGGAATCTCCGGTGTGAATCGTGGGCATATTCTCAATCTGACTTCTGCTCAAGCGGAACAAAGCAGAAACGGGATTGTTGACATCACAAAAACCGATTCCGAGAAATGGATGCAGGATTTCCAACGCTTGATTTTGCCGGCGCATCACGAGGTTTTGGCGAGTGATGTTGATATGAAAAAACTGGGCAATATTCTTTGGCTGGCGAGAGAAAATCAGCCTGAGAATTTTGAGGAATTGTTGATGCTGAAAGGCGTTGGTCCCAGAACGATGCAGTCTCTGGCACTTGTGAGTGAGGTGATTCACGGTGCGCCGTCGAGATTTACAGACCCTGCACGGTTTTCTTTTGCGCACGGCGGGAAAGACGGTCATCCGTTTCCTGTGCCTACCAAAACCTACGACGAAACCATTTCTATCCTAAGAACCGGCATCGAGAAATCTAAGTTGGGGAATACGGATAAGAGCCAAGCCATCAAGAAACTTCACGAGATTGCTTTGAAAACGGAAGCGAACTTCACGCCGGATTTTAGTGTTGAAAAAGTGATAGAAGAGGAGCGACAAAACTCCTGGCGATTTGGTGGAAAAACTGTTTTTAGCGATGCAAAACCTCCGAAAGGGAATGATGGTATTCAGTTGAGTTTGTTTTGATAATTAAATTTTATGAATAAATATTCTTACAATAATCTGATAATTGAGGTTTTTAATGATTCAACATTTTCGTTTAATTCAAATGATAATTTGAAAATTTATGAGAATATCTACTTTGGAGAAGATGCTGAAGAATATCCAACTTCAAAACACGGAATTAAATTGATTGATAATGATAAAGAAATTAAAAATTGTTTAATTATTGGTTCAGGTGGAGCAACAACTATCCATCCAAACTCTTCTATTTTAGATAATGACAATATCCTCATTTGTTGTTCTGACTCGGTTTTTTCTATTTCAATCGTTGATTTAAAATTAAATTGGGTTAAGAAATTAGATATGGTAACTTGTTTTCAAATCTTTAAAATTGAAAATGATTTTGTTGTTCACGGTGAGTTGGAAATTACAAGAATTGATAGTTTTGGAAATATTATTTGGCAATTTGGTGGTGCTGATATTTTTGTTTCTTTGGATGGAGAAAATTCTTTTCAGCTTAGTGAAAATCATATTGTATTGAAGGACTTTACTAGGACAATTTATAATCTAAATTTTAACGGAGAATCAATTTGAAACAAATTCTTTCTTCAATTTAATACTAATTATGTACAAGCAGGATGCTCGTATCAGCGCGGATTATTAAAATTATTAATTTTGATATTGAATAATTTATTAAGTTCGTATTAATTACTTTCAAAATTTTATAATGAATAAATGGATATTATTTTTATCATCAACGCTATTAATTTTTAGTATTTCTTGTATCAGTAAAAAGGAATATATTTCGAAGTTAGAAGTATTATGTAATGATTTCGACTCAATTAAAAACCTTTCAACCAGAGAATTCCAAACTGGTATTAGTGATGGTAAGAATAATATTATAGTGACTAGTGGAAAAGTAATATATTCTAAAGAAGATAGAATAATTCAAAAGATTGAGGAAAATAGCTTTGCAGATTATCATTATGAAACGAATATTTATTACAAAAATGAAAAACCAGTAAAAGCACTAATTAGAATAAGAAGTAATCCTGATTCTTCAATTGATAACCTAGATTATACAACAGTCTATTATTATAAGAATAAGAGATGTTTACAAATAATAAATGAAAAAACTGAATTTACCAATTGTGATGAAACAAGAAAATCAGCAGATTTATTAAGAGTTAGCTATCCGATTATTGAGTGATAATTCATCTTATTTCGATAGAATATAAATAATAAACCCTCCGAAAAAATTCAGAGGGTTTATTATTTCAAGCAAATTGATTATTTAATAAGAACCTTTCGCAATAAAATGAGAAGCAATTTTCTCAGTCAAGGCAATTGGATTTGGCGTGTTCACGTATTTTGTAAAACGTCTTAGTCCGGCTAGCATCATTCTTTGCTCATCGCCTTCGGAGAAAGAAACGATGCCTTCTTTGGCGTTGGTTGCGATGATGTCAACGGCTTTGTAAAGATTCAGTCTTGCCATTGCTGCTTCTACAGAATCTGTATCGAAATGTTTCTCCGCTCTCAGGATGGCTGATTCTGCCATATAGATTTGGTTCAGGATTTCGGAAGCGTTCAGGAGAAGATGCTGTTGTTTCTCGATGTCCATCATATATTTTTGAAGGGCAGAACCGGAAACCATCAGGAATACTTTCTTCAGATTTTTGATGACCTCTTTTTCCTCAGACATATATTCTGAATAATCCGGAATGTCGAAAGACGGAATTCCCATCAATTCTTTCCCCACATTTTTTGCAGGTGTCAAAAGGTCGATTTTCCCTTGCATTGTACGCTTGATGAGCATTCCAACGGCAAGAAGTCTGTTGATTTCGTTCGTTCCTTCGTAGATTCTGGAAATCCTTGAATCTCTCCACGCAGATTCCATTGGAGTATCTTCTGAGAAGCCCATTCCACCGAAGATTTGAATCCCTTCATCCGCTGAATGTTGCGCCAAATCTGAAACGAAAACTTTAAGGATAGAACATTCTACAGCAAATTCCTCCACACCTTTCAGTTCCGCTTCTTCGTGGTTCATTCCGCCGGCAACCAATTCCTCGATTTTGTTTTCAACATCTTTTGCGCCACGGTAAGAGCCAGCCTCACTCACGAAAGCGCCAGTCGCCATCTCTGCCAACTTCTTGCGAATTGCGCCGAAAGTGTTTATAGAAACGCCAAACTGCTTTCTCTCCGTAGAATAAGTCAATGAATGGTTCAGGATTCTTCTTTGTGCATCCAAGCACGCTGCTGCCAATTTGATTCGGCCAACGTTCAGGGCATTAAGAGCGATTTTGAAACCGTTGTTTCTTTCGCCCAAAAGATTCTCTACGGGAACTTTCATATCATTGAAAAAAACCTGACGCGTAGAAGACGCACGGATTCCCAATTTATGTTCTTCCTCTCCGAAAGTCAGACTGTCAGGATTTTCCAATTCTGAACGGTTGATGACGAATCCAGTGATGTTTTTATCATCGTCAATCTTGGCGAACAAAGTGAAAGTGTCAGCAAAACCAGCATTCGAAATCCACATTTTCTGGCCGTTGATGATGTAATGCTTTCCGTCTTCGGAAAGTTTGGCTCTTGTTTTTCCGCTGTTGGCGTCGGAACCAGCATCCGGCTCAGTCAAGCAATAAGCACCAAATTTGGTTCCAGCCGCTAAATCTGGAAGGTATTTGTTTTTTAGATATTCGCTTCCGTAAAGTAGGATTGGCAAAGTTCCAATTCCTGTGTGCGCGCCGTAAGCTGTTGCTAATGAACCAGTCGTTCCCGAGATGTAATCGCAAGCCAGCATTGTGGTCACAAATCCCATTCCCAATCCGCCGTAAGCTTCCGGAACAGCGATTCCCAAGAATCCCATCTCTCCGATTTTACGCATCACTTCTTCCGTGTAAGCATAATCTTTTTTCTCGAAGCGCTCTTTGTTCGGAACCACTTCTTTATCTATGAATTCTTTCGCAGAATCGCGAAGCATTTTTTGTTCTTCGGACAACTCTTCGATAGAAAATATTTCGTTTGTAGTGATATCTTTTACCAAGAATTCACCACCATTTAGTGTTTTGATTTCTGTTGACATATTTTATTTTGGATTTTAGTTTTACAATAATTCGAATACACTTGCCGCTCCCTGACCAGTTCCCACACACATTGTCACAACTCCATATTTGCTATTTCTGCGTTTCATTTCGTCAAGAAGTTGAACGGTTAATTTAGTTCCTGTACAGCCAAGTGGATGTCCAAGAGCGATGGCGCCTCCGTTTACGTTGACGATGTCTGGATTGATGTCCAATTCTCTTAAAATCGCCACTGATTGAGAGGCGAAGGCTTCATTCAATTCAAACAAATCAATATCAGATTGTTTAAGTCCAGCTTGTTCCAACGCTTTTGGAATGGCGAACATTGGTCCGATTCCCATAATTCTTGGCGGAACTCCGACAGTCGAATAGGAGAGAAGTCTCGCAACTGGAGTCAAGTTTAATTCCTTTACCATTCTTTCGGACATTACCATTGTGAAAGCGGCACCGTCAGAAGTTTGAGAAGAGTTACCTGCTGTTACAGAACCATTTGCTGCGAAAACGGGACGAAGTTTTGCCAGAGCTTCCACCGAAGTATCAGCTCTTGGACCTTCGTCTTGCTTGAATGCATATTCTTTGGTCTGGATTTTTTCCTTTTCGTCAAGGAAATTATATGCTACATCAATCGGAACAATCTGGCTTTCAAATTTTCCTTCCTTGATGGCTTTCATCGCTTTCTGATGCGAGTTGTAAGCGAATTGGTCTTGCTCCTCACGACTCACTTTGAATTCGTTGGCAACGGCTTCGGCTGTCAATCCCATTCCCCAGTAATAATCGGGATGTTTCTTGGCCAAATCAGTATCTGGGATTGGTTTGTAACCGCCCATCGGGATGTAAGACATACTTTCTGCACCACCAGCGATGATGCATTCTGCCATTCCGGCTTTGATTTTAGCTGCTGCAATTGCAATAGCTTCTGAGCCTGAGGCGCAATATCTGTTGACTGTAACACCCGGAACTTTATCGGTGTCCAATCCCATTAATGAAATTAGTCTTGCAACGTTAAGTCCTTGTTCTGCTTCCGGCATTGCACAACCGACAATTAAGTCATCGATGCGAGCCGGGTCAAGATTTGGAACATCTTTCATCAGACGTTCTATTACAGTTGCCGCCATATCATCCGGACGGGTGAAACGCAAAGAGCCTTTCGGAGCTTTACCAACTGCTGTTCTATATCCTGTTACTATATATGCTTCGTTCATAGATTTAGAGATATTTAGACAAGAGATTTGAGACTCTTGTCAGATTTTAAATATTAATGTTTTTCTTGAGATTTTCTTTGAAGACAAAAAGCATTTTTTGAATTTCATCCAACTTATTTAATAATGATTCATTTATTTCTACCGAAATGAAATTTAATCTTTCACAGATGATTAGCTGGGTTTGAAGTTCATACGAAGAACCGTAAGCAATATTTAGAAAATGATAAAATTCTTTTTCTCTTTCTCGTCCAGCACCTTCTGCAATATTCGAAGGAATAGAAACTGCACATCTTTTGATTTGAGAAGACAAACCATATTTTTCTTCAATTGGCATAGTAGTTAGAGCTTTATAAACTTCAATTACTAAATCAATAGAATCATTCCAGATTTTTAATTTTCTAATATTGTGCATTCTTTTACTTTTTTTAATTGTCTCTTGTCTCCAATCTTTAAATCTCTTGTCTAATTTCTTAGCGGTTTTCCTGTCGTTAACATAGTCTGAATTCTTTCCAAAGTTTTTCTCTCGCCGCAAAGCGAAAGGAACGCTTCTCTTTCCAAATCCAAAAGATATTGCTCGGAAACTTCTGTTGGTTCGGAGAGATTTCCGCCGGTCATTACGTAACCGATTTTGTTGGCAATCAATCTGTCGTGTTCTGATGCGTAACCACCTGCAACCATCTGGTCTGTCCCAACGTAGAACATTCCCATCGATTCTTTTCCGAGAACTTTTATTTTTTCCGGAACTGGCGCTGTATAGCCTAATTCGTCCAAAACAATCGCTTGGCGTTTTGCTTCCGCAATCTGACGGTCTTTGTTTACCACGATGACATCTTTGTCGGTTAAAATTCCCATTTGCTTGGCTTCGTAGGCAGAAGTTGCTACTTTCGCGGTTGCAATGTTCATAAAGTAATTTCGCAAGTGATTGGTTTTAACGTCGTCTGGAAGTGTGCCTTTCAAAGCTCTTAATGCGAACTCTTTCGTTCCGCCACCGCCTGGAATCAAACCAACGCCAACTTCCACCAAACCGATATAAGTTTCTGCTGCAGCAACAATTTTGTCTGAATGCATCGAGAATTCGCAACCGCCACCAAGCGTCATTCCGAAAGGTGCAGCAATAACTGGAATTGCTGAATATCTCAGCTTCATTGATGTTTGTTGGAACAAGTTAATGGCCATATTCAGTTCGTACCAATCTTGCTCAACGGCCATCATCATTACCATCGCCAAGTTTGCTCCAACAGAGAAATTATCAGATTGGTTTCCAACAACCAAACCTCTGTAATCTTTCTCAGCAATGTCAATTGATTTATTAAGACCTTCCAAAACGCCTCCTCCAAGAGAATTCATTTTTGAACGGAATTCGAAGTTCAGGATTCCGTCGCCAAGGTCAATTAACGCTGATTCGGAATTGGACCAGATTGTTTTTTCTTTTCTGATGTTATCAAGAATAATGAAAGCATCCAAACCAGGAATCGGCTCGTAAATTTTCGTATTTTGATTGTAGAATAACTGCTTTCCGTTTTCTAATTTGTAGAAAGATTCGTTTCCGGAAGCCAGCATTTCCTTAACCCAATCAGCGACTTTATAACCTTCACTTTCAACCAAATCAATTCCTTTTTGAATTCCTAAAAAATCCCAGTTTTCGAATGGCCCATATTTCCACGCATAACCAGTTTTCATCGCATCATCGATGGAGTAGAACACATCGGTAATTTCGGGAACTCGTTGCGAAACATAAGCGAAAAGTGAAGCGTAATGTTTTCTTATCAATTCACCAGCTTTGGTTTGGTCTTTCAATAAAATTGGTAGACGATTTTTCAAACTTCCGGCTTCTTTCGCAGCTTTCACGATTGGAAGTTTCGGCTGTTTCGTCGGTTCGTAACCAAGTGTTTCATAATTAAGAACGAAACGATTGACATTTCCGCCAGCGTCTTTTTCTTTATAATAGAATCCTTTTTTCGCTTTATCGCCAAGGAATTTATTTTCAATCAAATGATTCAAAGTCTTGGAATCTTTCAAAGCCTGAACCATTTCGTCATCTTTCAAATTGGCTTGAAGGCCTTTCGTCACATTGAAAGCCGTATCCAATCCGACCAAATCTCCGAGTTTGAAAGTTCCTGTTTTTGGACGATTCAGCAAATCGCCTGTTAAAGAATCCGCTTCTTCAATGGTCAAACCGATTTCCTCGGTTAATTCCATAATCTTCGCCATCGAATAAACGCCGATTCTGTTTCCAATAAATCCTGGCGTGTCCTTACAAAGAACCGTCGTTTTTCCAAGGAATTTCTCGCCGTAAGACATAAAGAAATCCACAACCGATTTATCCGTTTTCGGACCTGGAATCACTTCGAACAATTTCAAATATCTCGGTGGATTGAAAAAGTGCGTTCCACAAAAATGTTTCTGGAAGTCTTCTGACCTTCCTTCTGACATCAAATGAATCGGAATTCCCGATGTGTTAGAAGTTACCAAAGTTCCTTGTTTACGAAGTTTGTCCACTTTTTCAAACATCGATTGTTTGATGTCCAATCTTTCCACAATCACTTCAATCACCCAATCTGAATTTTTGATTTTCTCCAAATCATCTTCGAAGTTTCCAACGGTAATTCTGGAAGCGAAAGATTTGTCATAGATTGGTGAAGGATTGCTTTTCAGAGCATTGTCAAGATGACCTTGTGCAACACTGTTTCTAAATTTTTTACTCTCTGGATTGACGCCCAAAGCTTTGTCTTTTTCGGACAACTCTTTCGGAGGCATATCCAACATCAAAACCTGAATCCCGTTACCAGCCAAATGACAGGCAATTCCGGAACCCATCACGCCGGAGCCGAGGACTGTAACGTGTTTTATTTTTCTGTTCATTATTAGAATTATTTTTTATGATTAAGTTCGTTTGCTATTTTCAGAATGTCTGTCATCACTTCCTTGAAAACTTCAAATTTCTCAGGAGCAATTCTTTCCAAAACTTTTTTATTGAAATTAAGAACCACTTCTTTTGATAAGTTTCTGGAATTGATACCTTTATCAGTCAATTTGATAATGACTTCCCGCTTATCAGTTGTGGTTTTTTCTTTGTAGATATAACCATTGTCTTCAAGAAGTTTGATGATTCTTGTAAGTGAAGTCGGTTCAATTGCCATTTTGGGACCAAGGTTTGTACTTCTCGTTCCTTCTTTCGGGTCAATTTTAAGTAATGTAAGTGCTTGAACTGCAGTTGAGTTATACAGAGATGCCTGGTCCGAATACATTTTCGAGACTGCTAACCAAGCCGACTTTAACATCAAGTCAATACTTTCGACTTTTTCTGAATTTTTCTTTTCCATAACTGGCATATTGAAGTGCTTTATACAAATATAAAAAAAATACTATGCATGCATAGTATTTTTATATTAAGTTGGTTAAGTATTTGATTTACAATTATTTAATTATTATGCAAATCTTATTAAATAAAATTATAGGAAATCTATTTAGTTAGAATTTCCTGTATTAATAAGAGTTTGCAGAGACTGTTTAATTTCTTGAAAACTATGACAATTATCATAAAAATTATCCGAATTCAGTTCCCAAAAATCATTTTTAAACGTCAATTTAAATTTTTGCAAATCCTGAGAGAAGTTTTTTTGTAAGAAAGAAAACATCATTTCTTTCTCTAATTTCGGTGCATCAATTTCAGGAGGATGAAAGGTTTGATTAAAATTCAGAATCTTTGGTGTAATCAATTCAGGATTGTTGAGAATCACTTCTTCTGAAATTCCGCTGATAAGTTTTTTTTCTTTAATCCACCAGATTTTATCAGAAAATTCCTTTGCTAATCGCCAGTCGTGAGAAGAGAAAAGAATCAATTTATTTTCAGATTTTGCAAGATTCCTTAAAAGAGAAAGAATCATCAATTTATTTTCTTCATCCAAATGTGTGGTTGGTTCATCCAAAACAATAAATGGAGAGTTCTGAGCCAAAGCACGACCAATAAAGACTTTTTGAAGGTTTCCGTCAGATAACTCGGTTAGTTTTTTGTTTTGATATTCTGATAAATTGAGTTTGGTTATGATATCAGAGATTTCTTGTTTATCAGTTTCATTCAATTTAAAATAATAAGGATAATGAATATACTTTCCTAACGAAATTAAATCTGTAACTGTGTAATTATCAGGAATTTCAGCTTTTGAAAAAACAATAGCAATCTGAGAAGCTATTTCGTTCGAATTAAGTTTTTGATTTGATTTTCCATTAATAGAAATTTCACCTTTTAAAAGCTTATTTTGTCCAAGAATTGATTTGATTAAAGTCGTTTTTCCAATACCATTATTTCCCATTAACAGACAAGCTTCACCTAATTGTAGGGAAGTATTGATGTCAGAAATTAATGGTTCTGAATAGCCGATTGATGTATTTTGTATTTCTAAGAAACTCATTTTTATGAATTGTCATTTTCATTCTACAGAAATCTAAACTGTTGAGATTCCTACGGAATGACAAAATTATATTTATTATTTTTTCTTCATCAACATCAACAATACCACAGGAATTCCAAAGAATGTCGTGATAATATTAATAGGAAACTGACTGAGTTCCGAAATAATCGAGAAAACCTGCATTATAAAAATACCTAAAATCATATTCAAAATCCATTGATGCCAAAGTTGCGCGGGATTCCAGATCATTCTGCAAAAATGCGGAACTACAACACCAATAAACAAAATAGGGCCTAAAAATGCTGTAACCGAGGCAGAAAGTAAGGAGGATGCTACAATAATACTGATTTTAAGTTTCGATTGACTGATTCCGAAACTCTGTGCATAGGCTATTCCAAGAGCATTTCCGATTAATGGTTTTATAGATTTGAAAGTAAAAATTAATCCAATAATGATTAAAACCGTAAGAATTAAAATTTGAATTAAATTCGCCTGATTATTGGCTCCAAAAGTCCAAAGCATATAATTTTTCAGACTTTGACTTTCTACATAAAACTGAAGAAAAGAAACCACAGCACCAGCCAAAGCCGAGATCAAAAATCCGAAAATAATGATGAAACTTTTATCCCGAAATCGATTCGAAAATAAGAGTAGAAGCATCATCAAAACAATACTTCCAACGATTGATGATAAGCTGATAAAGCTGTTCTGCAAAAAATCTGGAATGACAATACTCTGTGAAAAGAAAATGTAAAATGCCACAAACAAACTGGAAACCGAGGTGATTCCCAAAACATCTGGACCAGCTAAAGGATTTTTAAAATATTCCTGCAAAAGAAATCCACTCGTTGGAATCGCAATTCCAGCTAAAAGCATTGCTAAAGCACGATTGATCCTGAATCCGGCAATCTGAAAATTCTCGGATTCTGAATTTAAAAAGTCTGAAAAATTCAGTTTTGCAAAACCAATATTGAGGTTGATGAAAAATGTAATAATCGCTAATACGACTATCAATGTTACCAGAATAGGAAAACGTTTCATCAAGAATAATTGTTATTTCAAAGATTTTTTCGGACCAGAAATACCTGCTTTTTCCTTATTCTCAACAACTTTTGTGGTAGTATTATGAACCAATAGTTTTTCAATTTTCTGATTTAGCATTTCCTCGCTCATAGAACCGACGGTTTCGTCAGATTTATCACCTTTTCTAATCAAGGTAAATGGAATAGCTCCTCCATCCCAAGACTGGAAATTTTGCTTGAAAAACTCTTGATTTAAAAGTGCTCCGTCTAAAAGAACAACATTTTCTCTGATGTTGTATTCATCAGCAAAATCACTGACATCCGTTGCCCAATCGGTTTTATTGTCAAGGCTCACAAAAGTGAATTTGACTGGTTGATTAGCCACTTCTTCCATCTTTTTTCTGAAAAACGGAATCTCGTGCATACACGGTCCACACCAGGTTGCAAAGAAGTTGGTCACATACAATGTATCGGAATGATTCGATTTTAAAGCTGTTGAAATTTTTTCGGGAGAAAACTCTTTCAGTTGTGCAACATCTGCTTCGGTTTTTGTTGGTTCGACTTTTATTGAATCTTCTTTTGCTTCTGCCTCAGCAACTTTTTCATCATTCTTTTTACAAGCTAAAAAGCTGAGTGACAAAATGGAATATATAAGGAATTTTCTCATAGTTTTATTTTATTTGAAATTGAAAAACAAGCTTTGTTATTTAGATTTTTTCTTTTGTCAATTTTCATTAAATTTGATTCTTGACAATGGAGAATCAATTAACAATCGCAAACCAACCTCAGTTTCACAGGCTAAAAATAGCTAAAAAACGACAATTGACCAAAAATGCTTTTGCCTTGGAATTGGAGATTCCTGAGGAATTAAAATCGCAATATCAATATCAAGCCGGACAATATGTGACGTTGAAATATCATTTTAATGAGAAGGAAATCCAGAATGATTATTCCTTCACATCATCACCTTTTGAAAATAAACTTGAGTTAGCCATCAAAATCAATGGCGACGAAAGTTCCACCCAATTTCTATTTCAGAATTACCATATTGGCGACGAAATCTCTGTAAGTGAACCTTTAGGCAGATTTTTCATTCCATCGAGACCTAATGAAAAAAGAACAATTCTGGCTTTCGCATCTGGAATCGGAATAACACCACTTTTTAGCCATATTAAGAATATCCTCCACGAAGAACAATTTACCAGAATTTTCCTTTTTTATGGGAACAAAAGCTATGAAGATATTGTTCTAAAGCAAGAATTGGAAGAATTACAAAAAGAAAACGTAGGAAGATTCGAAGTTTATTATTTTTTGTCGCAAGAACCCATTAAAGACAAATTGTTTCAAGGTCGATTGGATGAAAAGAAAATTTCATTAATCATTAATCAAATCCTTCATTTGGATGAAGAGGATGAGGAATCAACAATTTGGGATAGTACAGATAAGGTTTTAATTTGTGGTCCGGGCGCGATGATAAAATCTGTCGCCAATGCTTGTTACAACCACGGAATCCCGAAGAAGAATATTCATTTCGAATTGTTTGAGGCTTTTAATGAAGATATTTACCCAACTGAAAAAGAATTTCCTCTGATTGAAAATGTGAATGTCAAAATCAAATTCAATCATATTGAAAAAGACGGAATTATTCTAAAAAATAATGAACGAAAAATCCTTCAGCAATTATTGGATTTGGGTTACAAACTGCCTTATTCCTGCAAATCCGGAATCTGTGGAAGCTGTCTCTGCTATCTGAAAAATGGAGAGGTGGATATGACAGAAGACGAATATTTGACGGAAAATGAAAAACTTCAGGGAAAAATTTTACCTTGTGTTTCCATTGCAATGAGCAAAGATGTATATTTAGATTTTGATTTGTATAACTAATGTTGAAGAAGGTTGCTAATTTTCTGAAGATTATTTTCAGGCTTGTAGAGCTGGGGATTTTGCTATTGATTTTAGCGAACTTCTGGGTTGTTGCTCTCACAAGTGGAAGAACTTATACGAAAATCAGCAAAGTTCCGCCAAGAGATTGTGCTCTGGTTTTAGGGACTTCTCCTAAAATGCGTTCAGGCGTTGCCAACCCATATTTTACGGCAAGAATGGATGCTGTGGGAACACTTTATCATCACGGAAAAATTAAAAAAATTATTGTCAGCGGCGAAAAAAGTGAAAACTATGACGAGCCAGCCGCTATGAAACGTTTTCTCGTGTACACAGAAGGTGTTCCCGAAAATATAATTATTGAAGACCCAAAAGGCTTCAACACTCATAAAAGTATTTTGCGTTGTAAAAATGTTTACGGTCAAAAAAATGTGATTATCGTTTCACAAGGTTTTCATAACCTCAGAGCCTTATTTTTTGCTCGAAATAATGGGATGAATGCATTAGGTTTTGATGCGCAAGACGTCAGTAAAAATGAAAGCTTCTACAGAAATCACACCCGTGAATTCTTTGCCAGAGTTTTGGCTGTTTTCTATTATGTTTTGGGGATTTCTCCTGAAGAATAATATTCAATTTTATTTATAATTCATCAATAAATATTTCTCGATTTCTATCTTGGCAGATTCTTTGTAATTTATTTGTTAATACAGACAATGTATAACTTATAAAATCGAAGAAAATGAAAAATTCAATCAAAATAATATTAGCTGCTTTCGCAATGAGTATGGTTTCTTGTGTTGCGGCAACAGATTCATATAGTTATAATAATGACTCTTATTCTATGGGTTATTCCGATGGTTACAGAGACGGTTATTATCAGTCACCTGATGGTTATTGGTATGCGCCAAACGTCGTATATTTAGATTATAACAACAATTATTACAGAAATGGAGTCGTGTATAAGTCTAATTCCAGACTGCGAAATAACATTGTGATTTCACCGAAAAGAAACTCGATGCATAACGAAAATATCAGAATTCAGCCTGTTAGAAGTCAAAGAAACAGTGGGATGATTAATACCAATCAAAATAATGTGAGAACCCAGCCTGCCACTGGAAATCAAAATAATATCAGAGTTCAGCCAACAAGGAGAAATCAGAATAATATAAGAACATCTCCACAAAGACAGGTTCAACCTCAAATCGAAACACGTTCCACCGAAAATAGTGGAAGAAGAAAATAGAAAGAGCTGCAGATTGCAGCTTTTTTTTGTGTAAGTAATTTTAAGTTTTATTTGATTCTGAAAAAAAAATTATAGTATTTTTGTAAAAAATGTAGAGATGCTCGTGATTGGTATAGCCGGAGGAACAGGTTCCGGAAAAACAACTGTTGTTAATAAGATTCTTCAACAACTTAATTTAGAAGGTGTTAACGTGCTTTCTCAAGATAATTATTATCACGACAATCCTAATTTAACTTTATCAGAAAGAGAAGTTCTCAATTACGATCACCCAAAATCAATCGATTTTGACCTGATGTTGCAACACGTTAAAGCGCTTAAAAATCATCAGAGCATAGAACAGCCAATTTATTCTTTCGTAACACATTCCAGAACGGGCGATCACGTTACTGTGGAACCAAGAAATGTTTTGATTGTGGAAGGGATTTTGGTTTTAACAAGTAAAGAATTACTTAAAGAATTTGATCTAAAAGTGTTCGTTCACGCGGATTCTGACGAGAGATTAATCCGTAGAATTCGAAGAGATACGCAGGAGAGAGGTAGAGATTTGCAAGAAGTTTTGCATAGATACCAAACGACCCTGAAACCGATGCATCAGGAATTTATCGAGCCTTCCAAAAACGAAGCCGATTTGATTGTTCCGAATATGAAACAAAATTCTGTTGCCATTGATTTCTTAACGACTGTGATTAACAATTCGCTTAAAAAAGTTCATTAATTATGAAAGAACTAATCAAAGATATCAAGAAAAAATCGCCTACACTCAAGTTTTTCCAGACTTACGTGTTTAACAAATATGTATTGACATTAGTTGGATTTTTGGTCTGGATGATATTTTTTGACAGCACTTCTTTTTTGGTTATCAACGAGCTGAACGGCGAAATAAAACGCTATGAAAGCCAACGCGAATTCTACAAGACAGAATACGAAAAGAATGACAAATTCTACCGTAAACTGATGAATAACAAGCAAGAAAAAGAAAAATACGCCCGTGAAAATTACTTTATGAAAAAACCGAACGAAGAGATTTTCATTTTGGTAGTTGACAGTTCCAAAATTGCAAAAAAATAAATTGATATAAAAACCTTTTCTGACTTGAAAAGGTTTTTGATTTTTATAAATACTTTTCTGACAAATTTTACACTGCTTTTGCTGTGAAATTTGTACTTTTCAAAACAAAAATTTTTCAAAGATGAGTGGATTTGACAATTGGGAAAAGCTGGTTCAAAAACAATTGAAAACAGATGATATCTATGCAATTCTTCAAAAGGAGAATCTGGAAAATATTGAGGTAAAGCCTTATTATCAAAACAATTCTGAAACAAAAATTCTTCCAAAAGTTGAAGAAAGCACACATCTTGTCGCCGAATATCAGGATGGTTTGGAAGAACAGGCTTTCGCTTTTCTTTTAAATGAAAATGTTGAAGGTTTAGAAGAAAAAGCAATTTTCATCAATAATCAGGATTTAGCAGAGCATATTTTGACCAAAGAAACTAATCGCTATTTTTCTTTGATTGATGTTTTTTCTGATGATAAAAAAGCGGAAATCAATGAACATCTGGCTGGCGAATTATTATCAAAAACTTTCGAAAGACAGATTGGCGTTGATGTAAGTTTCCACCAAAATGCTGGTGCTTCCATCATTCAACAATTGGCTTTTGCACTGGCAAAATCTAAAGAATTAGTAGAAAAATTCGGTTCGGAGATTCTTGAAAAATTGGTTTTTCGATTTGCAATAGGTTCCAATTATTTTTTCGAAATTACTAAAATCAGAGCTTTCAAATATCTGTTCAATCAGTTGTCTAAGGAATTTGAAAAAGACTTAATACCCTATATTTTTGCAGAAACCTCGTTTAGAAATAAGGCTGAAAATGATTCAGATAATAATCTGATTCGTTCCACTTTGGAATTAGCTTCAGCGATGATTGGAGGCGCAGATGCGGTTTTTTCTAATGATTATAAAATAGAAAATCAAACAGAACTTTCAAAAGAAATTTCTTTCAAACAACAGATTATTTTAGCTTACGAAAGCATCATTAATGTTTTTGAAGATGCGACTTCCGGAAGTTATTTCGTAGAAGATATTACACAACAATTCGCTAAGAAATCTTGGAAATTATTCCTTGAAATCGAGGAAAAAGGTGGTTATCTTGAACTTTTGAAATCAGGCGAAATTCAGAAAATGATTTTCGAGCAAGCCGTGAAAGAACAAAGTTGGGTTGAGGAAGGAAAAATTAAAATTATCGGTGTCAATCTTTATCCAAAATTAGAAAAGAAAAAATCTGTTGAAGAACTTTATAATTCTAATGAAATAAAAGCTGTTCGTTTGGCTGAGATGTTTGAATAATTTCAAGATTTAAAATTCCATTATTCTCAATTTTAGTAAAATGTAGTTCATAATTCGGAACTCTTAACTAATTCACTATCTTTGCAAAAATTTTAGAAAATGAGCGGAGACGGAAATCAATCAGGTAGAAATAGAAAACCAAGAACTTCTGGAGGCAGTAGACCTTCAGGAAACTCCCGTAGCTCCAGCGATAGCAGAGGAAATTCTGGAAGTGGAAAATCTTTTGGAAATTCTCGCGGACCTAAAACTACTAGAGGCGGAGACCGTTTCGACAGTAGAGATAAATACGAAAATGGCGATAGAAAATTTGGTCCTAAAAAACCTTTCAACAGGGCTGAAAAAGATGAGGACAAAACAAAATCGTTCATCCAAAAAAGAAGATTCGAGAAAATAAGCAAAGAAGTTTTCAAAGATACCATCCGACTTAATAAATATATTGCTAATTCAGGGATTTGCAGTAGGAGAGAAGCTGATGAATTGATTATGCAAGGTCTTGTAGAAGTAAACGGAAAAGTGGTAACTGAAATGGGTTACCAAGTTCAGAAAACTGACAGAGTTGTTTTTGACGGACAGAATATTACACCTGAAAAACCAGTTTACGTTCTTTTGAATAAGCCAAAAGGTTATATCTCTACAACCAAAGACGATAAAGCGAGAAAAACTGTTATGGATTTGACAGCGAATGCTTCACCTTACAGAATTTTCCCTGTTGGAAGATTGGACAGACAAACGACTGGTGTTATTCTTTTGACAAATGATGGTCATATGACGAAAAAGTTGACGCATCCATCGTTCAATATGAGAAAAATCTATCACGTGACGCTGGACAGAAAATTAACCAATGATGACATGAAATTGATTGGTGAAGGAATCCGTCTGGAAGAAGGTGTTGCAGAAATCGACAGTATTTCTTTCATCGAAGGAAAACCAAAAAATGAAATTGGAATTGAACTTCATATCGGATGGAATAGAGTAGTTCGCAGAATTTTCCAAAAACTGGGTTACGAAGTAGAAGCGCTTGATAGAGTAATGTTTGCAGGATTGACTAAGAAAAATATCAAGCGAGGTCACTGGAGAATACTAACGGAACAGGAAGTGAACAACCTTAAAATGTTATAAATTAAAAGACTGAAATTTTTCAGTCTTTTTTTATATTTATATATGAATAAAATTTATGTTTTCAGTGGTTTAGGTGTTGATAAAAGAGTTTATGATAATATAGATTTTGGAACTTTGGATGTGGAATTTATTGACTGGATTCAGCCTCTCGAAAATGAAAATTTAGAAAATTATGCTCTTCGGATTTCTGAGAAAGTAACTCACGAAAATCCAATTCTCATCGGTCTGTCTTTTGGCGGAATGTTATCTGTCGAGATTTCAAAAATCATTAAAGTCAAAAAAATAATTCTGATAGCTTCTGCAAAAAATAAATTTGAACTTCCTTTTTCGTTTAAACTCTCAGGAAAATTAAAGCTGAATCAATTGCTCCCGAATTCAATTTTAAAACATCATAATTTCATTCTTGATTGGCTATTCGGAATTGAATCGAATGAAGAGAAACAATTACTAAAAAGCATTCTTCAAGATACAGATTCAAATTTTTTAAAGTGGGCAATTAATGAAATTGTAAATTGGAAGAATCAAATCTACCCTGAAAATTGTATTCACATTCACGGAAGTCAAGACAGAATTATTCCTATTAAAAATGTAAAAGCTGACTTTGTTATTGAAAATGGCGGACATTTTATGACAGTAAATAAAGCTAAGGAGATTGAAAAGATCATTTTGAACTTAATCAAAAAATAAAAAGACTTCCCAGTTCGGAAAGTCTTTTTTGCAATTATTTCACTTCATTATAATAAAGCATCTTATCATCTTTATCAAAGCTAATGATAATGATTTCCCGGTTTTTTGCATCATCATTATTAAAGAATTTCGCTCTTGGTGCTAAGCTACCTTCTTGCGAAAGCTTAGGATTCCAATATAATGTTTCTCTAGTATCTGTTTTTATTTTCTTGTAAGCATCGCTTGTGATATCGGGTAATTCGAATTCAATTGATTTATCATAACCTCGCAGAACTGTTTTGTTAACCTTCTCAGTGGTTTTATCTTCTTCGGATAACATATTTCCTCTTTTGGTGTAGATTGCAATAGCATTTGAAACCAAACCGCCAGTTTTAATGACTTTCACCATCGCAATATTACTGACAGGCAAAGAACTAATCATACTTGCATCTGTAGGCATTTCGTCCAAAAATAAACTGGCTTGTGAACCACGAATAGATGGAATATAATTTCCCGAACTATCCATTGTAAAAGTTACACCAGCAACTCTACCTTGCAGCCATTGTAAAATATTGAAAGAAGATTGAGCATCTTTGTTATCATTTACAAAGTCAAAAATTGTGGCATCCATACTGCTGAATCTTCCGCTGGATAATTCCTTGTCCAATTCTGCTTTTTTATCAACTTTTTTGGCGGTTACTTTTACTTCTTCAATCAAAGTTTCTTCTTCATTAGTTGTTTTTAAAATCTGTTGATTTTTCTTATTTTGAAGTGCTTTTGCAATAGCGGGATTAGAAGTCTGACCAGAATTTACCAACTGATAATTAGTAGGAGGAAGATTATTTTTATAAGGAATATTAGAAACCAAAGATTGGAAGCTGATATTTAGATTATCACTTTCTGAAACTTGCTTTTTATCTTTGTTAAGGTAATAAGAAATAGTCAAAGGTTCATCAAAATAGATATTATCCAGATAAATAAATCCATTATCATCCGTCATAGCAGGAACAAAGCTCTTATCTGAATTTTCAGTTTTTAATAATAGATTGATGCTTTTATTTGGTAAGAAACGTCCATTATTAGTCACTTTTCCTTTGAAAGAAAGATTATTTTGAGGCTTATAGGTGAATTCTGGAGTCTTCCCAGATAGAAGAGATTCCCAATCAAAACGTTTCCATTTTTCTGAAATTAATAATGCATCAAAAGCTTCCGGATTGGCAGTTTTCCCAAAATATTGAGACGGATTGAAAATAGAAGAAGTGAAATCTCCGGTTAACCATTTTGCACTCAATAAAGTGTTTTCATTTTTATTTTCAGAAGGCTGATCTTCTCTTACCAATACCGTGTAGTTCGTATAGTCTTCATTAGGTTCGATATCAAAACTGTTGAAAGCCCTAGGTTCATTATTTAATGAAAAATTCAAAGTTGGTTCGTCCAGATTGAGTTTTTTTGGATTGACGAAAAATAATCGTTGCGCTACAGGATTTTGTTTCTCATCAAAAATTGTAATATTCAAAACTGCAGTTTCATCATTGCTAACTTTTGTTGGAATAATGCTGGAGGCTTCATTATTTGGCGTTTTAATATTCGCTCTGTAAACCATTACATTATTGATGGTTCCAACGATGGAATAACCTTGTAAACCTTGTGGCAAAGCCGTTCCTTTGATTTGATAACTGATTCCCTTTGGATCATTGACTAATTGAAAATTGATTCCGGAATTTGCAACTGCTGGCAAAGTGATTGTTTGTTTTGTACCTTTATTATCTTCAACAACTACTTTATAATTTTTACCAAATTTTGGAGTAATCGTAAAGATTCCAACATTCTTATCTAAGCCTTTAAAAGTTGTCAATTTCTCATTTGGTTTCTCAGGATCGATAACATAACCACTCCAACTTTCTGGCGGAATACCTTCTGAGTAAAGTCTCACAGCAAATTTGGTCGAAATATTATCGATGAAAGTTCCACTCTCTGGAAAAGCATTTGCTGTCCATTTTGTATTTTTATTAAGGATCAATTTCTGCTCAGAATTCGGATTGTAAATCGGAACTTGTTTCATAAAATTAAATTCCTCAGGGAAATTTGCCATATAGGTTGTATAAGCTCTGAAGTAGTAAACATCTTCTTTCAAAGCTTCGGTCAAAGTAAAAGAACCATCGCCTTCACCATTTTTCAAAGCTATTGTTCTCTTATCAACCAGATTTTTGCTATGGTCATATAACTCCACAAATAGTGTAGTAGAAATGGTTGAACGACCGTAACCGTTAAATACAAAAGATTTGAAATAGATATTGTCGCCTACGACATAATTGTCTTTATCCAACAAAACATAAACTTTTTCCTGCGTATAATTTTGTTCCAGATTCTGGACGGCTTTGTCTATTTTGTCCTGCGCTTTAAATTGCATCATCCCAACAACATAAAGAAAAAATATAAATGATTTTCTCATACTAAAAGCTTGTAAATATTAATTTATTAAACCTACCAAAATTACAATATTTCTTTGTGCCATTGCTCCTATCAACTATTTTTTAAGATACTTTATGATAGTAAAAACCAACTCCCAATGATGAGAGTTGATTTTAGTTCAAAAATTTTAATTAAAGCTTAGTCTAGATTTATATAATTTTCTGAACATCAGATACGTCATCGAAAGCACTGTAAAGGCAACAATCGCATCAATCGTTGCAGGAAAACCGAGTACCACGATTTTTGAAAAGAAGGCGAAAATAATATCAAAGAACATTCCTGCGAAAACCCATTCTTTCAATCGTAATAATCGATTGGGAAGTAATAAGACCAGAATTCCGGATAATTTGAACACTCCTAAAATGTATATGAAATGAGGTGGATAGCCCAATTGTCGGGTAATGTCCCAAACTACAGGATTTTTTGTCAGTTCAAAAAAGCCGCTCGCTCCAAACCATAATGACATAAAAATTGCGCCTGACCAATAGATGATTTTTGTTGTTTTTGTTTTCATTTTTTTATTGTTTTAAATTGTTATGTTGATTTTAATTATTAAAGTTTAGTTTTTGCTGAACCCAGAATTTGACCCGTTTTCACATTCTGAATCAATCCAATAATTTCCCAATCATTGGCAACGAAATTTTCCGGAAGCTTGAAAGTGCTAATTCCTTCTGAGTTATTTTTTAACGAAATCTGATTTTGCTGATGGACAATCTGCCAATGAATCAAGTGTCTGCCTTCGTTCTCGCCACGTTTCACATTGGTTTCCGATTTTTTTTGAATCAATGTAATAAGAAGTCTGTTCTGAGAATTGCTTTCAAATGTTTTGAAGTTCACATCTATCTTTTTCTCAGAAATTTTCGCAGACAAATCGATTTTAGAATTCTCAGAGTTTGATAGAGTAGTTTGTATTGCATTCTCAATGGCTTCTCGGTCAGAACCTACAAATTCATTTCTGCCATTGACAATCAGTTGCGGTGTATAAATCTGAGAGTGCAAACTTCTACTATATTCCTGTTGACGTTTTGAGTTTTCTGCACTGCTGAATTGGTCTTTCCATCCTAAATTATTCCAATAATCTACGTGATAGGAAAGAATGAAAACAGGTTTGTCCTTATATCGGTTTTCTATTTCGCCGATTAGTTTGTCAGCCGATGGACAGCTGGAACAGCCTTCTGAAGTGAAGAGCTCCAAAACTACAAACCCGTTATTTTCTGAATTAGAATTTTGCTTTTTTTCCTTAATCCGATTATTGTAGGCAAAAGCAGAAATAGTGAAAAACACAGTGGCAAAAGCCGCAATTTTTATTACATTTTTAAGTATCATTTCTTTTAATTTGATTCAAAAGTAGATAGCTTGTCCAATCAAAAGAATACAAAAAAGGCTCAACCGGACAAATTGTAAGGTGAGCCTATAAAATAGTAAGCTGAAAATTTTTCAGAATCTTAGCGGTCTTCCAGCCAAGTAAAAAAGCTGTGCGTTTTTTCTTTGTTTATGAATAGTTGTTCCGGAGTTTCAATCGTTAATTTAACCAATATTTTTCGTTGGAAATAATGTTCCATTTCTTTAATCGCTTTGAAATTAACAAGATATTGTCTGTTGACTCTGAAAAATTGTTTATCCGAGACCAACTCAGCAACTTGTCCCAGAGTTTGGCTTAACTGAAACTGTTCTTTGTCAAAAGTCATCAAGTGTGTAATTTCATTATGAATGAAAAAATAAGCAATATTTTCTGTAAGAACAGTCGTGTATTTTTGATTTTTGAAAACGAGAAAATTACTTTTACCATTAGATTTGGGCTGAATCATATTCTGAAGTAGAGATTCCAATTCTGGCAATTCGTTTTTTTGAAAATGTTTTTTTAGTTCATCCACTTTTCGGAAAGCTTCGGCGATATCTTCTCGTGAAAAAGGTTTCAATATATAATCTACACCTTTGGTTTTGAAAGCGTCTAACATATATTGGTCAAAAGCAGTGCAGAAAATTACAGGACAAGTTATCTCCACTTGTTTGAAAATCTCAAAGGAAAGTCCGTCTGATAAATGGATGTCCATAAATATCAAATCAGGTTTCAGCTCTTTTGACAATTGCTCAACACTCATTTCTATACTGTCATAAACACCAATTATTTTCGCATTTGGTTTAAGTTCCAGTATCAGATTTTCAAGTGATTTTGCTGCACGAAATTCGTCTTCAATGATGATGATATTCATAAATGAAAGGTAGTTTTATTTGAAATGTTTTTTCGTCTGAATTGATTGTGATTTCCTTTTCCAGTAGGTGTTTGTAACGCAATTTTACATTATCCAGACCAACTCCCAGAGAATCCTCGGTTATCATTTTTTTCTGAATTGGATTTTCTATCAGGATTTCAGTTTCGGAATTGTAAATTTTTATTTGGAGTGGTTTGCTTCTTGAAACAATATTGTGTTTGATGCAATTTTCGACCAGCAATTGTAAAGTAAAAGGAGGAATCAGTGTTTTTAAAATTTCTCCATCAATTTCATTTGAAAATATAAGTCCATCGCCAAAACGGGCTTTTTGTAGAAAGATGTACGATTCTACGATTTTCATTTCTTCTTGCACGGTAATCAAGTCAAGTTTTCTACTTTCTAATGTGTATCTGTAAAAATCAGAAAGTTTCATAATAAAATCAACCGTTTCTGAGTCATTGGTTTCTGCCATTGATTTTAAAGTATTGAAACTATTGAACAGAAAATGAGGATTGATTTGTTGTTTCAATAATTCGAATTGTGCGCCCAGATTGTCACTTTTCACTTTTTCCAATTCCAATTGTATCTGCTGACCAGAGTAATTATTCTGAAGCAAAGTCAAAAACATATAGCAAACCAGATTGATAAGAATTCCTCTAACTTCTACCATCAGCATTGTAGGGCCAAAATTGATATGCGATAAAATAAGCTGCTGAATCCAAGCCAAGAAGAACATCACAACCATACCAAACGCCAGAATATTCAATAATCTGGAATATGAAATTTGCTGTCTTCTTTTTCCTGTGTCGCGGTTGAGAAGGTAAATATTAACGTACCACATTATTACAGAAAATGCCGCTGTAATAGCCGAATTGACAAACGCTTCTTTCCAATTGAATGTGTGGGAAGCCAATTGAGGAACAGATGACAGAACGCCCAAAAATATAGAACTGACCCAAATAATGGTCTTTGAGATTTTAATTTTTTGCTGCTGCATTGGCACGGCTGATTTTTGAAAGTGTTAAATTAATAACTTTTATTGGTAAAATCATAAAATAGATAATCTGAGAAAGGACTTTCAATCTAATCTCATTATCTATTCTTTTTAAATTATTATTATGGTCTTGTGACTGGTTTATAACTCATTATGTATTTTATTCGATTGTCTTTATTTACAGAATTATACTTTGTTTTTGAGTCGTCTTTCAATTGATAATTGATGTTTCCATTTTTATCACTTTCAAGAGTTTCTATACTTAATAATTCTCCAGTAATAGTTCCACCGATGTACTGCGGATTATCGTGGTATTTCCAAGTGACAAGTTTCAGAATAGAACCTTTCAACGGCAGACTTTTCTCTTCTTGTAAAGATGTCAAAGCTTTTTGATTGCCATACAATGCAGATGAAGTTCCTTGTGTTGTATTCATCGAGGTTGAAATGAATTTTAAATCGCCAGCATCAAAAACAATGCGTTGCAAATCTTTTTCATTTTCACTTGATTCACAAGCCATAAATAATGTGGCAATTGAAATTAGAATAAATATTTTTTTCATTATTTCTGAAGGGTTTTTAGTAGTTTTTCTGTGTTTAGTTTCATTGGAACATCGAAGAGATAACCTGTTTTTTCGGCTAATTGATGATGACAGGCAATGCACGATTCTCTTGCAAATGATTCGGTTTTTCCAGTTGGATGTAAGTCGTTGCCAGAAAATTTTGCAAATCCCCAACCTTCTGTATCTGTATATTTTTTAGAATCTTTCACCATAAACTGAGCATTGACAAATTCTCCAGCTCGGATTTCGCCATCAGCAAGTTTCTCCTGTTTCCATACAGATTTTACAACAACACTTCCATCTGGCCAAGGATGAAAATCTTCATTCTCAATAGCTTTTACAGCGATGTCATTCCCGTAAATGACTCTTAAAGAATGGTCAAAAAGTGTACTCATACTGATGACTTTCCAATTCTTATAATCGTCTGTATATTTGACACCATTTGGGGAAACTGGTGTGTCATTGGATTTCTTAGTCTCTACACTTTTAGAAATTTCTTTTTCTACTTTCTTATTTGAACTAATACTTGATAATGAAAGCGTATATTTTCTAATAACTTCTACATCCTTTGGAGTTATTTTGGCGGAAGGATGAAGGATTGTATATTCGGGAAGAGGCATTTTTCCGCTTTGCATCATATTCAGGATAGCGTACATTTTTCCTTGATGTTCTCCTGCAGAATAATTCCATTCGGAAAAATTCAAGACTTCTTTAGCTCTTTTTACATCTTTGTTTACCGCCCAAGAGATGGGAGCAATTTTATCATACCAATTCAAATTCTGTTGATTGGAGTGGCAATTGAAACACGAATTTTCCAATATAGAAATTACTTCACGAGGAGCTTCGATTGGTTTGGTTACAGATTCTCCCTTCAAAGGTTCGTTGAAAAACTGAAGTCCTACAAAGATTCCCAAACTTATCAAGAATATAATCGCAATCGGGTAGCTTTTCTTTTTAATTGTAGTCATAATCAAAATTTTATGTGTCAAAAGTAATTTGAACATCATTCTTTTGAAATGAATAAATACCCGAAGTGGACAAATTAGAAGGTAAAAGCAGAATAAAAGCTTTCGAAAAAAAATGCCGAGCATTTGATTGTCGGCATTTTGATAAAGTTGATGTTGGTTTTATAAAACCATTCCGCCATCAATCAGAATTTCTGTTCCTGTCATAAAACTCGCAATATTATTGTCGGACAAGTAAACGACAGCTTTTGCGACATCTTCTGGCGTTCCCATTTTTTTTAATGGAATTTCGTTGATTAACCATTCATTGATTCCTTTCAAGGTTTCTTCGTCTAGTCCGGCTTTGGTCATAATCTCCGTTTTTGTTGGACCTGGACTTACGATGTTTACACGGATTTTTCGAGGTGCTAATTCTGCGGCCGCAGTTTTCGCAATCGAATTGAGAGCGGCTTTACTTGCTTGATAAACAGAACTATTTGGTTTGTAAGTTGAAGCTACATTGGAAGATAGAAAAACGACGGAAGCACCCTCATTCAGTAATGGAATGAATTTGCTTAAAGTGAAATAGGCACCTCGTAAATTAATGTTCATCACATTATCAAAATTATCAGAGTTCATATTTTCAATGGAACCTAATATTCCTGTAATTCCTGCATTAATAAACAAAATATCAACTTTCCCGAATTGTTTTTCAATCGCTGTTTTTAAAGTTTCAATATCTTCCAGGTTTCCTTGGTCAGCTACGAACGGAATTGCTCCCAATTCTTCTGCTGCTTTTTCAATCGCATCTTTTCGTCTTCCTGTGATGATTACTTTTGCGCCTTCTGCAATCAATTCTTTTGCTGTTGCATAACCAATTCCGCTATTTCCGCCAGTTACGATGGCTACTTTGTGATTAAATTTACTCATTGTTTTAAAATTTTTGACAAAGTTATTTCAAATTGATATACTTTTGTAATCAGTATCACAGAGTATATCAATATTATTAATTATATCAATTAATTTTGCAGCTATGGAAAGAGACCAAACCGAAGAACTTAGAGCATTGCAGGACACCTTATATTTCATTGGAGGAAAATGGAGAATTCCTGTTATCAATTCACTTTGCAATGGTAACAAGCGTTTTCGCGAAATTGAAAGAAGCATTCCTGGAATCACAACCAGAATGCTTTCAAAAGAGCTGAAAGATATGGAACTGAATAAATTGGTAAAACGAACTGTTTTTCCTGACACACCGGTTTTAATCGAATACGAACCAACGGGTTATTGCCGAACATTCGGGATAATTATCGGAGAAATGATTAACTGGGGGAGAGAACACAGGAAAGTAATTGTAGAAGATAAAATTTAAGAAAGTATTGAAACAAAAAAAAGCTCCTCAAAAAAGGAGCCTTTATAATTTATTGATAAGAATTAGATTCCGTTTACAATTTCATTAAGCGTTGCAGAAGGTCTCATTGCATCATCAGTTTTTGTGAAATCTGGTCTGTAATAACCGTCGATTTCCTGAGCTTTACCTTGAGAACCGATTAATTCTTCATTGATTTTGCTTTCGTTTTCAGTCAATGATTTTGCAACTGGAGCAAATTTAGAAGCGATATCAGCATCTTTAGTTTGATTGGCTAAAGCTTCTGCCCAATATGTTGCCAAATAGAAATGCGAACCTCTATTGTCGATTGTTCCTAATTTTCTTCCTGGAGATTTATCTTCTGCCAAGAATTTAGCATTAGCTTCGTCCAAAGCATCAGCCAAAATCTGAGCTTTTGGATTATTCTGAGTCTCAGCCAAATGTTCCAAAGAAGCCTGCAATGCTAAGAACTCTCCAAGAGAATCCCATCTCAAATAACCTTCTTCGATAAATTGCTCGATGTGCTTAGGAGCAGAACCTCCGGCTCCTGTTTCGAACAAACCACCGCCGTTCATCAATGGAACGATAGACAACATTTTTGCAGAAGTTCCCAATTCCAAAATAGGGAATAGGTCAGTCAAATAATCTCTCAAAACGTTTCCGGAAACAGAGATGGTGTCTTTTCCTTCTCTTGCTCTTTTAAGAGTTTCTGTCATAGCATCTTTTACATCAAGAATTCTGATGTCAAGTCCGGTTGTATCATAATCTTTAAGATATTTCTCAACTTTTTTGATGATTTCTCTATCGTGAGCTCTTGCTTTATCCAACCAGAAAATGGCAGGAGTATCAGATAATCTCGCTCTGTTTACAGCCAATTTTACCCAGTCTTGGATTGGCGCATCTTTGGTCTGACACATTCTGAAGATATCAGATTTTTCTACTTTTTGCTCCAAAAGAACGTTTCCGTTTTCGTCAAGAACCTTTACAGTTCCATCAGCTTCGGCTTGGAAAGTTTTGTCGTGAGAACCATATTCTTCAGCTTTTTGAGCCATCAGACCAACGTTTGGAACAGAACCCATTGTTGTTGGGTCCAATTTTCCATTAGCTTTCATATCATCAATTGCTGCCTGATAGAAACCTGCGTAAGAACGGTCTGGAATAATGGCAACTGTATCTTCTTCAGCACCAACTTTGTCCCACATTTTCCCTCCGTTT
>Ga0308158_10001302_pt1 | contig 27577 bp, 23 predicted proteins | sample PhyBR2_FD_201038 | JGI IMG/M metagenome (GOLD analysis project Ga0308158, IMG submission 201038) | Phyllosphere microbial communities from UC Gill Tract Community Farm, Albany, California, United States - DLSLB.R2 | ecosystem: Host-associated > Plants > Phyllosphere > Unclassified | place: USA... | reverse complement strand
TCTAGCCTGCGGCACAGCAACACGAACGACCGGAACAATGGCTTGAACGCGGCCACGTTGACGCGCCGGAAATCCGCGATCGTGCGGAAGTCCGGTTGCAGGCCGCCCAGCAGCCACATCACTTCCAGGTTGCGTCCTGCCTCTGCCGCCAGGCACCGGCTCGACCGGACCCGGTTGAGATAGCCGTAGAGGTACAGCTTCAGCAGATCAGCAGGATCATAGCCGGGCCGGCCTGTCGCCTTGGGTCGTGCCCGGCCAAAGCCGAGCTTCCCCAGATCCAGCTCGTCCACGAACGCCGCAATCCACCGCGCCGGATTATCGGCCGCCACATAATCGTCGACGGACGCAGGCAGCAGCAGCATCTGATCGCGTGAATGCCCTTCGATGTACCCCATGCCTGACCATACCGATCCAGCCGCCTGCGGGAATCCCTTTCGGGGTTTTCGGACGGTCTGAGGTGTTTTGCGACGCCATGCAGCGTGGAGAACCCAGCGAGTTGCGGAACGGCTCAGAAAGGCAGCAACGGCCGACTTTAACGAAGGTCGCGGTCACTCGCTGGCACCAAGAGGGTCAGGTTGTTGGAACCCACACTGGACCATGACAGCGCCTCAATCGTTGTGCATACACTCCGTACGATCCAAGACTTAAAGGCCAGCTGTCACTTCAATGCCCCGCGTTAATCCCGAAATCCTCGCATGGGCGCGCGAAAGCGCGGGCCTGACGATTGAGGAAGCTGCGCGAGCTTTGGGGCTTAGCGGCGAAGGAGCAAGTGCGCGCCTTGCGGAGATCGAAACCGGCGATCGTGAACCCAGCAGGCCACAGCTCTTGAAGATGGCGGAACGCTATCGCCGGCCGCTCTTGACGTTTTACATGCCCGTGCCGCCAGCGCGCGGAGCACGCACTCACGATTTTCGCACGCTGCCGCATCGAGAGGCAGGATCCGAAGCGATAATCGAAGCTTTGATTCGCGATGTAAAGCTTCGCCAGGCACTGGTTCGAGACGCTCTTGAAGACGCAGAGGAAGCGGAGGTGCTACCATTCGTCGCTTCCGTAAACGCGCGACGTGGTCCGGACGCGCTTGCGACCGCCATGCGGGAGATGCTGCGGTTCGATCGCGCCACCTATCGCGGAGCTAAGAGCATCGAGCATGCCTTCGGTATCCTGCGCGACGCCGTGGAGGCGACAGGCGTCTACGTTGTTTTGATGGGAAACCTCGGCCATTTCCGGACCAATCTCAGCCCGAGGATTTTCCGCGGTATGGCGCTGGCGGATCCGGTAGCCCCCTTCATTGTCATCAACGAGACGGACTCCAAGTCTGCATGGCCATTCACTCTGCTTCATGAGCTTGGCCATATTTTACTCGGTCAGAGCGGGATCAGCGCCTATGAAAGTGGGCAGATGATCGAGCGCCTGTGCGACGACGCGGCCGCACGCTTCTTGCTCGATCGAGACGAGCTGCAGGCGCTCACCGACTTCAACGATAACCTGGAGGACATGGTCGACGGGATTGGGGTTTTCGCAAACGCTCGCAAGGTTAGCCGTAAGATGGTGGCCTACAACATGCTCAAGGCGGGGATCATCGACGCAACGCTGTATCGCCGCCTTGCTGAACGCTTTGATGAGGATCGCCGTGACTTCCCTAGGAAGCCGACTAGCAGCCGCGGTCCGGACTATTACGTCGTCCGACGCCATCGGGTTGGCTCCGGCTTGGTTAACCTTGTCAACCGCATGTTGGCGGGAGGTACCCTCACGAGCACGAAAGCCGGCAAGGTCCTTGGCGTGAAGCCGACGGCCGTCGGCCGCATGACTGAGCGCGCGGGCTAAGGAGCGTCGGTTGCTATACCTCCTCGACGCTGACACGCTTATCAAGGGCGACCGTGATGCCTACCCGTTAAAGCGATTCCCGATCTTTTGGGACTGGCTCCGTCACCAAGGTGAGCTCGGCAACGTGAAGGTGCCGGTGGAGCAGTATGAAGAGGTCACGACGGGCCGGGGCCAGATTGTCGACTGGCTGTGTGATGCCAACGTTCGGGCCGCACTGCTGCTCGATGAAGAGGCTGACATTGACCTTGTCGCGGACACGGCGCTCATCGGCTATGGCGAGTTGGACGAAGACGGCCTTTCGTTCGTCGGCCGCGATCCTTTTCTGATCGCTTACGCCCGACTGGTACCTGGCGAGCGAGTTGTAGTGTCATTTGAGATTTCCAAGCCAAGCAAGGTGGGCAAAAACCGAAAGGTGCCGGACGTATGCAAGGACTTCGATATCCAGAGCTGCACCCTATTTGCGATGATCGACGCTTTAGACTTTACTACGAGCTGGCAGGTATAAGCCTTGGCAAGGTCCACCTGAGCTTCTACTTTACCGGCTCATGAACGCTCGCGTGTTGCACTTCTTCCGTCATTAATGACGGTGACGGAACGCCGAAGGGTTTTACGACACCCCCAACAGTGCGGACGTTCTCGTTTTACCCCTCGCGGGGTACCAGCACATTCAACACCTGTCGCTAATCATGTGTTTTCCGTCAGGAGGGCGGCAGCAGCAGTAGCTGCGAGCGGTCCGTTCCAGCCAGATGCGCCATGGCAGAAACATACATGCGCAGATCCATGGAAATCCTCAGACGAGGTTTCGACACAGTCTGTGTGAGTTTTGCATCAGAAACGCCAAAAGCGGTTGTCACGGTACACTTTGAATATAGACGTCCCGCAGTTGCCCGAGATAGCAACCTTCAGCGTTATATTTGGCAACGAACCGAGAAGCTTTCGGCCGCTTAGGAGGATGTTAGATGTCCATGCGAGATCAGTCCAAGCCGGACACTGATAGGCGGTCAAACCGCCTAAATAACATAGTTATTGTCGGCGGTGGGACAGCAGGTTGGATGACAGCTTGCGCTGTGTCACGGTACCTTGGACGTACAGTCTGTAAAATCGTGCTGATCGAGAGTGAAGAGATTGGCCCTATTGGTGTCGGTGAAGCTACAATACCGCCGATCACTAAGTTCATAAACAGTCTTGGAATTTCCAATGCCGATATGATCAACGCAACGGGTGCGACATTCAAGCTAGGTATAAAGTTCAACGGCTGGGCTCGTGACGGGGATAGCTACCTCCATCCTTTTGGATCATTCGGAGGACCGGTCGATGGGGTCAGATTCGAAAATCTGTTTTTGCGCTTGGCGGGTCAACGCCGTTGTCGTGAGATTTGGCGCTACGCTCCATGTGCTGTTGCGGCAACGGAGGGACGGTTTGGTCCCGACTTAGAGGATGCACCCTCGGAGAACGCGAATTTGCCATACGCCTTTCATTTTGATGCAAAGCGCTTTGCAGGCCTTCTACGTGCAAAGGCGGAGGCCAATGGCGTTACACGTATCGAAGGGCGTATTGTTGGTGCCGAAACGACCGCTGGCATAGATCGTATCGAAGCCGTTCGGTTTTCCGACGGACGGCGTCTTGATGGCAACCTGTTTATTGACTGCTCAGGTGCCCAAAGCCTACTCATCGGCCAGCAATTAGGCGTTGAGTTTTTAGATTGGGGCTCTCACCTACCATGCGATCGGGCCGTTGTTGCTCCGACCGCCGCTGCCGATAGTCCGGCACTCTTTACTCAATCAACCGCTCACGACGCGGGATGGCAGTGGCGCATTCCCCTTCAACATCGTCATGGAAATGGTTATGTGTATTCTAGCAACTTTTCCACGGATGTAGATGCTGAGGATGCTTTTACGCAGCGGTTGGGAAGTAAGTATCTCGTCGAGCCAACCAAAATTAGCTTTCGCACAGGCCGGCGGTCTCAATTTTGGCGGAGTAACGTCGTTGCGATAGGCCTCTCAGCTGGATTCCTCGAGCCGCTCGAGTCGACGTCAATCCATCTGACCCAACTTGGAATAAGCAAATTATTAGAGTTGTGGCCTGATCGTGATTTTGTGCCCTCTTTGTCAATGGAATATAATCGCCAAATGACGCGGGCCTTCGAAAGCGCGCGCGATTTCATTATCCTACACTATAAGGCAAATTCTCGACAGGGTATCCCCCTGTGGGATCATATGCGCGAAACTGATGTTCCCACATTGCTTGACGAGCGGATCGGCCTATTTCGCGAAACAGGAAATATTGTTTCGTCTGATTACGACATGTTCTCAGTTCGAAGCTGGTTCGCGGTGATGCTAGGCCAAGGTATTGTTCCCAAACGCTACAATGCACTTGCCGACGGTGTTAATATTGGTCGCCTCGAGCACGTAGCTGAACAATACCGGCTACGCATTGCGAAGGCTGTTTCGACTATGCCGCTGCATGGCGAATATCTGGCTAGTTTAATAGCTAACTGAAAAGACTCGGTTTTCAAAAAAAAGTGGCCGGCGCTTATCGGCGTCGGCCACTCAGTCTACCCCAAGCTTAACGTGACCCTTGATCAGGTCATTTCGTGCCGCGCATTGAAGCTGTCGCGTTGGTCAAGCGCCATTATGTCAGCGATTGAAGCGATGCTCTTATTATTCTGCACATCGGTCATAAACGCTCCGCTACGTGTGCCAAACGTCGCGCTCGCTTCGATCAGCTGTGCGGCCGCGACCTGTACGCGGCGGACGCTGCCATATGGGTCTGCCTGTTCGTCGTAGCTCCGCATCTTCATGTGGCGTCCGGAGCTGCGGACTCGGGTTTCAGTGGAGCTCTCATTATCAGCAGTAACCGGGTTGCCTGCGCTGTAGGCCACTGCTTCATTTTGGCTGAATGCCTCATCTGATGAGCGTGCGAAGCTGCTGCTTAGGGTGGAGCGCGAAATAAGATCAGATGCGCTCCAGACCGTACCGTCGGCGAACATCACCTGTTCAATCGTGTTGCCGCCATCAGTGACAGGCGCATTACCAATATAGATGCTGTCGCCCTGACCGAAGTCCAGCAGCAGGTCATTGCCGTTTGACTGTTGGCTGACGATCACCTGGTCGGGCGTGATTCCCGCACCAAGCTCAATGGTGTCGTTCCCCCCATTCCCGCCGTCCCAGTAATCGATCCCGTCGAGGATTGTGTCCTGACCATCCCCACGCGCGAAGCGGTAGGTGTCATCACCCGATCCTCCGCCCAACGTATCGTTGCCGGTACCGCCGGCGATAATGTCATTGCCGCCACGACCGTTAATCCAATCGTTGCCGGCGCCGCCCGCGATCGTTTCATCACCGTAGGTGCCGCGGAAATTGTCATCACCCGCGGTTGTCGCAACAGAGCGAGCAAACAGGTCTGCGGCGCTCCACACCGTGCCGTCGGCGAACGTCACTTGCTCGATCGTGTTCCCACCATCAGTGATGGGCGCATTGCCAATGTAGATGCTGTCGCCTTGGCCGAGATCGAGCAGCAAGTCGTGCCCATTCGACTGCTGGCTGACGGTCACTTGGCCGGGCGTGAAGCCGACGCCAAGCTCGATAGTGTCGTTCCCGCCGTTGTCGCCATCCCAATAATCGATGCCGTCGAGGATCGTATCCTGGCCATCTCCGCGCGCGAAACGGTAGGTGTCGTCACCACCCCCACCACCAACCGTGTCATTGCCGGAACCGCCGATGATTATATCGTTGCCACCACGACCATTGATCCAGTCGTTGCCAGCGCCGCCTGCGATCGTCTCGCCACCATAAGTACCTCGGAAATTGTCATCACCCGCGGTCGGTATGATCGAGCGGGCGAACAGGTCCGCTGCGCTCCACACGGTCCCATCCACGAAATTAACCTGCTCTATCGTGTTCCCACCATCGGTGATCGGCGAATTGCCGATATAGATGCTGTCGCCTTGGCCAAGATTGAGCAGCAGGTCGTGCCCATTCGACTGCTGGCTGACGGTCACCTGGCCGGGTGTAAAGCCGACGCCAAGCTCGATAGTGTCATTGCCACCGTTGTCGCCGTCCCAGTAATCGATGCCGTCTAGGATCGTATCCTGGCCATCTCCGCGCGCGAAGCGGTAGGTGTCGTCACCACCCCCACCACCAACCGCGTCATTGCCGGTACCGCCGATGATGATGTCGTGGCCACCACGACCGTTGATCCAGTCGTTGCCAGCGCCGCCAGCGATCGTCTCGCCACCATAGGTGCCGCGGAAATTATCATCACCAGCGGTCGGTGTGATCGAGCGGGCGAACAGGTCCGCCGCACTCCATACCGTGCCGTCTGCGAACTTGACCTGTTCTATGATGTTGCCGCCATCGGTAATGGGCGCATTGCCGATATAGATGCTGTCGCCTTGGCCGAAGTCGAGCAGAAGGTCATGACCGTTCGACTGCTGGCTGACCGTCACCTGGTCGGGTGTGAAGCCCGCGCCGAGTTCGATGGTATCCGTGCCTCCGTTACCGCCATCCCAGTAGTCGATGCCGTCGACGATCGTGTCCCGGCCATCACCACGCGCGAACCGATAGGTGTCGTCTCCCGCTCCGCCGCCTAGTGTGTCGTTGCCGGTTCCGCCGATTAGGACGTCGTTCCCGCCACGCGCGCTGACCCAGTCATTGCCGGCGCCGCCTGAGATCGTTTCTCCACTGTAGGTGCCGCGGAAACTATCGTCTCCCGCGGTCGCTGTGATCGATTGGGCGAACAGATCCGCGGCGGTCCATATCATGCCATTGTCGAACTTAACCTGTTCGATCGTATTGCCGCCATCGCTAAGTGGTGCATTGCCGATATAGATGCTGTCGCCCTGCCCGAAGTCGAGCAGTAGGTCATTGCCGTTCAACTGCTGGCTGACCGTCACTTGGTCGGGTGTGAAGCCCGCCCCGAGCTCGATGGTGTCGTTGCCACCATTACCGCCATCCCAATAATCGATACCGTCAACGATCGTGTCCTGCCCGTCCCCCCGCGCGAAGCGATAGATGTCGTTTCCTGCAGCCCCACCAAGCGTATCATTACCAGTGCCGCCAACCAGAATGTCGTCACCTTCTCGACCGTTGATCCAATCGTCGCCAGCGCCGGCAAGGAAGACTTCTTTATACCGCGAACCGCGAAGGGTGTCCGCGTCGTCCGTTCCGTTCACCTCAACAATTGGCGCACTAGCTTCTGCGATTTGTTCGCGCCACCAATACTCGCCATTATCAAATTGAATATAATCAATACCGATCCCTGTATCGGTCGGGCTTTCATATTGCCCGGCAACGGTAATGACCTCGCCCGTCTCATTGACGGTGACAAGTAGGTCGCCTTCGCTGGTCCGGCTAAGGCTTACTCCCGACGAGGCGACATCGGCCAAGACCAGGGAGTCCGAAGGGCCATATGCCACGAAGTCCTCGATGCGGTCATTTCCATCTCCCTTTGACCATAGGTAAGTGTCCCCACCAAAGCCGGAGCGAATTATATCGTCGCCACGCCCACCAGTATATGTGTCATCTCCTTGGGAGGATGACATCGTATCGTTACCGTCAAGACCAAAGAATCTGTCACTACCGCCCGTTCCAACAAGTACATCATCTCCTGACGTACCGGATATCTTGTCCGCTATAGCAAGTACTTGATCCCTCGTAAGGATTGAGCCATCAGAAAATCTGAATACATCAATACTTTCAGGTGCGTAGCTGAAGTCCCGAAGTGTGATGACGTCTCCTGTCGGAATTACTGTCACCAGCATTCTCGATCCGTCAGTCGTGAACCTCACGTCATCCTGAGAAAGGTCCGTAAGATCAAGAATATCTTCATAGTCTGAATTGTAATCGAGGATAAGGTCGCTACCGTCGCCCTTACGATACGTGTAGGTGTCACTACCTGCGCCACCATAGAGAGTGTCGTTACCGAGACCGCCATCGATACGTTCTGCGGCGTCTGTCCCACGAAGATAGTCGTCACCGTCAGTGCCGACGACCGGTGCAATGACGGCTTGGGCCACAATGTCGGCAGTTCCTAAAACTTCACCGTTGGAGAAATTGATATTCGTGATGCCATAACCCGTGAATTGATCACTGATGGTTATTTTCTCACCTGTGGAGTTAATGGCGATCTGCAGACTATTTCCGCTACGGGCTAAGCTGACATCATCTCTATCAAGATCTACCATGTCTAGAATAGCCGGCGACTCAGGATTGAAGTTACCGATTTGCAAAGTATCGCTTCCGTCACCGGTGCGATAGATAATGCGATCGCTGCCTCCACCAAACTTTATGAAATCATCTCCTTTTCCCGCGTCAATGGTATCGCTTGCCTCGGAATTATCAATCACGTCGTCATTATCTGTTCCCCGGATCCACGCTGCGTTGGAAAGTTCTACAGAGTTCCATACAGTGCCATCAGCAAACCTTAGGCTACCTATGCCAAATACTTTATTACCATCAGCATCCTGCATAACAAAATCGCTGGGCACATCAATGATGGCGCCGGTCGTTTTTACCATGATTTGAAGAACAGTGGCCGAGAAGTAGCTTGAAGGTATGAAACTGATTGTAACATCGTTCGGGTTCAGATCGCGCAAAGTAAGCTCGTTCGTTCCGGTCGCAAAAGGAAATTCGACGATTGTAGTTGTTCCGGCCCCCTCACCAGCCAGTACGTAACTGTCGCTACCGTTCCCTCCCTGGATACTGATGAAGTCGCCACCCAATACAAACGTATCATCTCCGGTGGTCCCGATTATCTGTTCAATGCCTGTGAACGTGTCGATACCGCTCGACAACGAGCTCGCGGTCCCGGCTACGAAGTCAAACGTCACCGGAGACATCGCACTCGAATAATTGAGCGTGTCATTGCCAAGACCGCCGTCGAGCTGATCATTCGAGCTATCGGCGCTGCCGGCCAGGATGACGTCGTCGTCTTCTCCTGCATTTACACTGTCGGCGCCGCCATCATCGACAAGAAGGTCATTGCCCGCCCCACCTCTCAAGGTGTCGTCGCCGGCATCGCCGTACAAGTTATCATCCCCGTCACCACCGTCGATCTGATCGTTGCCAGCGCCGCCAGAGATATCGTCGTTCCAATAGTCACCGATCAGGACATCATCACCATCCGTTCCAACCGGTGCAGGCCGAGGGGCAACGAAGCCAATTGCCGTCTTGATTGCCTCGGCATCCCAGATAGTGCCATCATCGAAAACGACACTGCTCACTCCGCCAGCGACAGGGTTTTGCTCATCGCGTTGCGGAAGCTCGCGTCCCAGCTGGCCATCCAGTAAGATGCTGCCCCCATCCGGCAGAGTAAGCAGGATACTGTTGTCAACCCGGATGCCGCTAATGTCTTGTGGCAGGATACCAATCAAACGTAGCGTGTTCTCGTCACCGGCCGTACCACGCGTATCGATAACGGTATCGCCGCCGTCACCTATGGTATATTCATAAGTATCAGAGCCGCCCAACCCAAATAATGTATCGTCGCCGAGCCCACCAGCGATCCGCTCGTTTCCATTTAACGATATAAAATAGTCGCCGTAGTCCGTCCCACGCAATGGAGCGACGTTTTCCAGATCACTAATTGTTAGTGGGGCCCCGGACGGCAGAACAATGCCGGTGAAGCCCCCGGCGGCACTGCTCGAAAACAATCCATAGATCGTAATCCTACTGCCGTCCGAAACATCAATGAAAAGTGTTTCTGGCGAATCAAACGTCCGCGAAAAAGTCAACGCATCGTCTGGTACGTCGCTACTAATAATCAATCGGGAACCATAGTTGGCGTTAGTTGCATCTATTGTTTGGTTACCATCGCCAAAATGATATATCTGCAAGCCGGCTAGAGAAGACAAGTCATCTCTAGTCCAATTTACAGTTTGACCACGACTGGAAAAAGTCACCGCCTCAATCCCGTCACCGTCAAGTTGGCCGGCAATGCGTATGGTTTGCAGGGTAATCGGATTTGAGATCAGCAGGTCATTTCCCTCCGCGGAAACGAAGGGGGTGAGATCTCCAAAGTCGCCAAGATCGAGAGTGTCGATATCGGTTGTCGCGCCGTAATCTTCGATTGTGTCTCGACTGAAGTCGTTCGCATCGCTACGGAAGACGTACGTGTCAGATCCTTCTCCACCGACGAGCCGATCTGAGCCCAGGCCCCCATCGAGCACATCGTTGCCGGCGCCACCATCGATCCAGTCGTCGCCGACGTCACTGGTAATGATGTCGTCACCGGCTTCCGCTAGAATGACATTGTCAGCATCGGCGCCAATCAGCACATCGTTGCCTGATGTCCCTTTCAAGAGCGTCTCCGAAGGAGAAACCACGCGACCGGTCAGCGCTGCTGGTCCGTTGTCCAAACCCGATATCGCCTCGCCGGTGGATGGATCGAAGAAAACGATGTGGTAGCCTTCCGGCAGCACGTCGTCATCGCCGGCGATCGTCGAAAAGCTAAATTGGGCGGTCCCGGTTCCGGCGTCAAAATCAACCACCCCTTGAGGCAGGCTTCCGCCAAAGTCGTCGCCATCTACCGCGTCGGAGCCTTCACCTTCCAAACGCCAGCCGATTGAGAGCTTGCTTGTGAGATCACCACTCCGGCTCAAGAAAACACGATTTCCGCTTCCAACGTTATTCTCCTCAACGTCGCTCCACCGCATACCGGCGCTGACGACCAAGCTACCAAACGACAAATCGATGTCAGAGGTAGATCCCGGACCGTCCAACGATGACGCCGCGAACCGGAGGTTCATTTGGGCGGTTGGGACGGGTCCGGGCCCAGGGAAGCCAGGGAAGCCAGGGAAGTCAGGGATCCCAGGGCCTTCCTCACCAGCTATGCCCGCATTCACACTAAGGTTCCAAAGGGTGCCCGTGTTGTTCGTCATAATTGCGACCTGGAGCCGGCCGCTAGCGTTTGGTGCCGTTGTAAAAGAGTTAGTCAGCCCACCCGACATGAAATTACTATCTACATATATCTGCCCCGTCTTTGGGTCCCATATCTTGAGAAAGTCCGGCACATCGTAAGCTTCGAACGAGAACGTCACTTCGGTATCGGCCGCCACATCGACCACCCGGCCAAACCCTTCGTATCCACCATCTTCGGAGAGGGAGAGACTCGTATCCTTGTTCTTGACATCAACGCTTGGCGCGTTTTGGTTGATGGCATCAAGGTCGAACCGGACAGGAGAATCGAGTACTTTGCCTCGGTCCTTGTCGTCTACTAATTGAAGGTAAGCAGCTATCGTAAACTTTGCGGTTTGCGTCGGCTCTTTTTCGTCGACCTTCGCGACAAGGTTAAGGGTCGCGGCGCTCTTGCCAGCCGGAATTTTAACCCAAAATCCACCTTCTTGGGAAATTGCCGCGGACGCTGCGGCCGTAGGATTAATAGCAGGTGGCGGGCTCTCATTCTGCGACTCAAAATCGGCTTTTGTGGCTGAGCCCACTGGCTTGAGATAAACCCATACGTCCTCGCTGACGCCCTTCCCATCGGCACGATCGGCAGAAACTTTCAATGAGAGTGTGTCGCCCTCCGTGACGGATGTAGCTCCTGCGGTTACTCCAAAGCGAAGCAGGTCACCTTTGGTATCGGCAAAGCGAACTTGCTCGATATCAGTCAGGTCATCAACACCGTCACTCAGGGCTCCTCCGGACTGTGAGATAGTGAACCCGCTGGCGCTACCTTGGGTTACTTTGTACTGAGCGCTGGTGCCGTCGTAACCGGCAACATCGAGACCCGCGCCGCCTTTGATAACGTCGTCGCCACCCCGACCGAAGAATTCGTTATCGTGCTCGTCCCCGGTGATGGCATCTGCTTGCGCTGTTCCAAGGACGCGTTCAGCGTTGCTGACTAGGAACCCTCGGGCGCCGTCCGCTACGGCGCTAACGTACCCGCCAGATCCAAGGACTGACGTTGCCGTAGTCCGCAGGTCGACTTTAGCGCTCTCGTTGAGCTTCGATAGGTCGATCGTATCTCCGATCACATCGACCGTCGCACCGCCCTTTAGATCGACAGACGCCAGTCCCCCTTTACCATCGCTCCCGGCTAGCAAATCTGCACTGAGAGATTGTATCTCCAAAATGTCGACTGCATCAGTGCCAATGATCTTCTCGACCGACACGACCGTATCGATCGCTTTGTCACGACCAAGATCGGCGACAAAAATAGCGCGGCTATAATCGCCATCTGAATCCGCGCCTGTTTTAGAGGCGTCTAGTACAGTCTTGAAGGTCTGACTCATCAATACGTTGGTTTTTCCAGATGAATGGTCCAGAAGAGAAACTCTAATACCTTTATCTGGCGAAGTTGAACTCAAGTTGGAGTAATCAATCGTGTCTAAGCCATCGTCTTCTATTGCTACACGATTTCCGCTGCCATATATTCTGAAATCTCCCCCTTCGATCAGATCGTCACCACGCCCGGCCTTAAAATTATCATCGCCTTCTCCGCCATAGAGTTCGTCGTTACCCCAGGCAGTAGACGTATCCCCATCGCTAATATTATCGTTACCGCCCTTCCCAAGGATCTTGTCGGGCCGATAAGTGCCAGTGGCATTCGCATCCGCGCTAGAACTACCAATGACCATATTCATCGGTTCATTGCCAGTGACGTTACCGGTCTGCGTAGTAGCCAGCATCCTGTTCAGCTCGATAAATTCGTTATAGCTGAATAGTGTAGAGAATGTCGTGTGCCTTACAGTATTAGTGCTAACAGTGTTACCTATTACAAAGTCTTTGTCATCAAAGTTAAGGAGATTCGCTCCTCCGCTATCACCACCAATTGATTCCTTGTCAAATATGTACCCGCCGTTTCCGACTGAAAGCGCATGCCCCTGGTCGCGCTGAGACATGCGACCATCACGGCTTAATACGGTGCCATTTGTCAGGCCATTATCTGTGGTAAGCAGATCTTGCTGATCAAGGTAGACAGCTAAGCCAGCATCATTCTTGCCAACATTACCAGACCGACTAATGAGCATCATGTCGGAGCTTCTAAGAGGAACCTCTATATACTGAGTAGTTACCGTCTGGCCAGAAGAGGGAGTTGGAAGTGTTTCTCCTAACTGAGAGATCTTTTGATCGTAAAGCAAGCCATATGTTCTTGGATCCCAGAATACATCTGTTCCAGACAGCGTTACTTTGGATCGGTCTGCAAGAGCGCTTTTCTCGTTGAACTCATAAACAACGTGTCCAGCCGTGAGTACGACGCCGTCGCCAATTCGCCATCCAGTGCCGATCTCGGTTGCGTTGCCGTTCGGATCGGGTGAATCGAGGTCGATACGAGCCATAGTCTTATCTCCTGATCTGGCAATAGATGCCGTGAACTGCAAAACTCTCTAGACGAATACCAATAGGTAAATATTCTGCCCCAAGTAAACTTGGCGGAGGCCCGCTACCCAAACCTGCTGCTATATTGCACCAAGATGGTAATGATACAATATTGCAGTATAATGGAACATTGGACTCAAACTTCGCCATTGAGGGATCATTACATTTGGGAATGCGGCGATTACTCCCGGAAGATTGGCAAATCTGGACGCCTGTATCCGATCTTGCCCAACCTTGACACCAAGGATGCAGCATTGCGGATAAGCGGTATCCGTTAAATGGCCTCGATTTTTCGTAGGAACATTGCAGGCTTTCGTGACCGTTGACTTTGTGCGAGATCTTGCAAAATCGGTCTGAAGACAGTTTTTCTGTTCGCGTAAGTGTGGATCTGTTTATACCTGGAGGACGCCCAGCCTCTGCGACGCAAAATGGAGCAGATCGGGCTACTGGACGCTGCATATCCCGTCGACATGTTACAGCCCCAGCGGGTCCCGTGCGGGAGCACAGCGACTGCCAGTCCGTCCAAACCTCGCAGGTTGAATGAGCCAGTCCGAAATCGTCGATGTCGCGCGCTCTTTGCCCGTTAACGGGGCCGCTTAGCGCACCTGAGCAAGCCATTATCAGTAGCAGGTTTACTATTGTAAGGGCTCTCGCCGCTACACATTGTTTTGCGACCGACTTGCAAATGCGTAAGCTGTTCATCGTTCCCGCCCTGCTTCTAGCCGCGCCTCTTCGATCGGACTTATGAGGTAGCTCAGGATGGAACGAAGTCCGGTCCGAATGTCGGCTGTTGTCGACATGCCAGGAGTGAGGGGCGTAAATTGGCCATCTCGTTCTATTGCTGAACGATCCAGCCTCACACGAGCAATATAGACCAATCCAAGCTTTTCGTCATCGATTGAGTCGGAAGCGATACTTTGAATTCGTCCGGGAACGGTGCCGTACCGCGTGAAAGGGAAGGCTTCGAGCTTTACGGCGACTGGCTGCCCTGTTTGCACGACACCGGCGTCTTTGTTCAAAACCTTGACCTCTGCTACCAACGACCCACCGCTTGGCACGATGACCATGATGGGCTTTGCAGCTTCCACCACACCCCCGATCGTGTGGGCGCTCAACTGACCGACGGTGCCATCAACCGGGCTGACTAGACGTTGTAGACTCGAGCGTTGCCGCGCTTTCGTCAGCTCCTCGCGGCGGAGCATTCCGTCTGCCTCGGCTTTCGTCAGGTCGGTCAGAACGCGCGCACGGGCCTCAGCCCGCGACTGCGCCATTCCACTTCCCGCCGCTGCCATTTGCGCGGTGGCCTTGCCGGACGTCTGGAGAGCGATGTCCCGATCGCGAGCGGCCGCGAGACGCTGGCGCCGCATTTCGATAACTTTCAACTTCGAAACGAAGCCTTTGGCCAGAAGCTGCTCGTTAGCGGCTATCTGCTCATCGAGTAGCGGAAGGGTCTCCGTCAGCTTGGCTGCCTGTACAGTGGCTTCACCCCGCGCAGACACGGCCGCCTGCTGGTCCGCCCTGTGCGTTGCTGCGGTTGCCACAATGTCTTCAAGCTGCGCGCGCGCAAGGGCGGCCTGCCCATTGGCCACGATGGCGGGCGTGCCGACGGGTGCCTGGAACACCAGGCCCCTGCCATCGAGAGCTGACAGGATCGCGCGAGCCCTCGCAGCATCCAGTTCCGCAGTTTGCAGCGCGCGTTCGGCCTGTACCGCCTCGGCCGTGGATACGGTCGGGTCGAGTTCAATCAGCGGCTGCCCGGCACGTACATGCTGTCCATCGTGTACGAGTATCGCCCGAACGACGCCCGCCTCGGCCGGCTGGATCAGCTTGATGTTATCGACCGGGATCAGCCGGCCCTGCGCGGAGGCCACCACATCGATCTTGCCAAACGTCAGCCAGCCAAGTGTGACGGTCAGGCCGGTGAGAAGCAGCCACGTCGTCGCCCTCGCCGTAGGCGACACCGGCTGTTCAATAATCTCCATCGCGGCCGGTAAAAACGATACTTCTTCCGTTCTGATCAAGCCCTTCGCACGTGCCTTTTCTTCCGCCAACGCAGATCGTGCCACGTCCCAATGACGGCTAAGCGTATTCATGTCTCGCTCCCCGAGCCCATCTGGCGGCGGTGCAAGCCAGCGTATCGTCCGCCGAGGCGGAGAAGTTCTTCGTGGCTACCGACTTCAACGACACGACCCTTTTCGAGAGTCATGATCCGGTCGCACTGTCGGATCGCGGACAGACGATGTGCAATAATCAGTACGGTCCGGCCCCGCGCCATGGCTTTGAGATTGGTCTGAATAATCTCTTCGCTCTCGGCGTCCAACGCCGACGTCGCCTCGTCGAGGATCAGAATACGCGGTTGGGTGACCAGTGCACGTGCAATCGCGATCCTTTGGCGCTGGCCGCCAGACAGATTGACCCCGCGTTCTTCAATGATGGTGTCATAACCTTGCGGCAGCGCAAGGATGAAGTCGTGCGCGCCAGAAAGGGTTGCTGCGGCCATGACCCGATCGAGCGGCATCGCTGGGTTGGCGAGCGCGATATTCTCGCGGATAGACCGATTGAACAGCAGGTTCTCCTGCAATACGACACCGATCTGACGACGCAGCCAAGCTGGGTCAATCTGGGCAATGTCGACTCCGTCAATGAAAATCCGTCCACCTGCGGGAGTATAAAGCCGCTGCAAGAGCTTGGTCAGCGTCGATTTACCGGAGCCCGACGACCCTGCAATTCCGAGCGTTCCGCCCGGGGGCAGCTCGAAGGTAATATCATCGAGCGTCCATGGCCCATCAAGCGCGTAGCGGAACTTGACCCCCTCGAAGCGGATCGCTCCTTTGAGTGCCGGCAATGCGACTCTTGAGCCCGCGCCGGGCTCGACTGGTGCGTTCAGCACATCGCCAAGCCGGTCGATCGACAGGCGCACCTGCTGAAAATCCTGCCAGAGCTGCGCCATTCTGATGACTGGACTAGAAACGCGTTGCGCGAACATGTTGAAGGCGACGAGACCACCTACGGTCAATGAGCCGACAATTACCTCCCGTGCCCCGAAAAAAAGGATCGCAGCCATGCTCAGCTTGGAAATGAGCTGGACCGCCTGACTGCCTGTGTTTCCAAGGTTGATGACCCGCTGGTTAGCAGCGCTATAGCCGGCGAGCTGACGTTCCCAGCGCTCTTGCCATTGTGGTTCGACGGCTGCAGCTTTGATAGTCTGCATACCCGACACGCTCTCGACTAAAAGGGCGTTGTTCGTCGATCCCCGCTCGTATTTGTCGTTGAGGCGGCGCCGCAACGGGCCTGTAACGACAAGCGAGACGATGACATACGCCGGTATCGTTGCCGCCACGATCCAGAACAACGTCGGAGAATATATCCACATCGCGACGAGGAAAACGATCGTGAACGCCGGGTCGACCAGCACCGATAGTGATGCATTCGTAAGGAATTCACGAATTGATTCGAGCTGGCGCACGCGGGTGACGGTGTCGCCTACGCGGCGCCCTTCGAAGTACGATAACGGCAAGCCGAGGAGGTGACGGAACAGTTTGGCGCCAAGCTCTACATCAAGTTTCTGGCTGGTTTCAGAATAAAGCCTCGTACGCAGCCAACCGAATGCGACTTCCCATAGCGAGACGATCACCAAGCCGATGGCCAGGACCTGCAAGGTTGCCAACGTGTTATGAACGAGGACCTTATCGATAACGTTCTGAAAAAAGAGCGGTGCTGCCAAACCGAGCAGGTTGAGTGCAAGAGTGATCAGTAGGACCTCACCGATCAGCTTACGATAGCGGACAACCTGCGGAATAAACCACGTGAAGTCGAACCGCCCGGCCACCCCGCCAACACTTTCGCGAGTCGTGACCAGGATAACCTCACCCGACCAGATCTCGCTTAACGTGTCGCTGGAGCGCTTTTCGACGGGATGGCCTGGTCGTTGAATCAAGATCTCGGTGTCAGACACCCGTCCGATCACGAACCACCCCCCCGGCCCCCCAGCAATAACGGGCAATGGGAGGCGGCTTAGCCTCCCCAGTTTCGTGTTGATTAGTTTGGCGCGTACACCCGTTTGACGCTTAGCCAATCGAAGAACATCGCTCGAATCTAGCGGCCGCTCATGACCCAACTCGTGACGGAGTTGCTCCGGGTCAACAGCAATCTTGTGGATTGCAAGCACCGTGGCGAGCGCGACGAGGCCCGTCTCGGAATGCCCGGCAAACCTCTCGTGCACCGTTTCCTTCACGCGCACCCCCTCGCGCCGCAGTCTCCCCAACCCGCGCAGTCATTATGAGTACATGAATAAGCATGATCGTCAAACAAACAACGCGTCAGCGTCTCATTTAATAGGTGTTATTCCCGGCATCTGGTGGATTGGATCGACGATGGACCTATTCGGCTCTGACGTCCGGATTTTGATGACGTATTCGTAAGGCATGAGGACACGGGGCGTCTTGAGCCAACTGACGAAACCATAGGCTGTCATGAAGTCTGCGAGGCACCCCCGCAACTGCTCGTGGACCTCGTAATGGGAGCGTTTGACCCTCGCCTCCTTGATGGCGGGGAGGATGTTCGAAAACGTGCGCTAAGCATCCCGGCCCGTCTGGTGAGGCGCTCGCTACGCGAACGCGGCCTCTTAGAGCTTGCCAGCCGACGTGTGCACATTCTCAACAGGAAAAGCCTTGCAGCGCTCGGCGATTTTGATCCCCGTTTTTTATATGCATCGAGGTCGGACGTCGAGCGAGCGGACCTTGCCGACAATGCCGCACTTAATGCTGAATCATACCCGACCCGGACATTCCCAAAATTCAATCCCTTTTGAGAAGGCCGAACGGGGCGTAGCATAGCCATGCCCCGTCCCGTTCTACGCTGGTTGAACGCGATAACCTGATCATGCACAAAGAAGAGCGTCGTCCCATGTACCCAGCACAAAGGAAGCTTCTATTTTGCGATATCATCTGGTCATTCAAGCACCGCTAGGTCCGCTCGCGGTAGGCCCGAGGGAATGGGAAAAGCCTCCTGAAATCGGTTCACGCATCAGCGAAACCGTCGAGGAAGTTCAGATGCAGCTAGAAGTTTTTGGAATACAGCATCTGCCCGTCATTCCAGGCGGTACGTTCGCACATGACGAGACTTGGGTAATGTGCAAAATCCTCTAGCGGACGAACGAGCGATCCTCACGGGAGCGATGCGTCGGCCTAGCGCATGCGGCGCAAGGCGTCTTATTCGGAAAGCGCGGATTGGGATCAGCACGTAAGAAGGATACAGAATGTCGATCCTCTCACGTTTGTTCGGGCGGAAACCCGTAACCTCCCGACCAAAGTACGTTGGCCCAAGCGTCGATCGCGATGACGTGCATCGTGATTTCGATGTTGCCGCTGATACCGATATCGTCACCGGCTATAAGTTTTGTGCCACTATTCAGTTGCGGACCCGCTTCGCGTCCTTCGCCGCCATGGCGAGATGCATCGGGGCTCAGATAGTCAACCGCCAGTGATCGCCGACGAAATGTGGCAGGGAATTTGGGTTCCTATCGCACGTAGCTTTCGAGATATGGGTTTGGACGTTGACGAGCCAAATTTCACTATGGCGTCTGACATCGGACCAATTCCGCAGGACGGCGGGAATTATCTAAAGTTCCTTGTAGTGTTGCGAGACGCGGCCGAGGCCGATGGTATGGTCGAACATCGTCGCGCATCGGTGGTTGCCCTCCTTAATGACCCCACCTGGGGTGAGGAGGTAGAAGCCCTCGGTGGGACAGAAGCGGTTACTGACCGCCTTTTTCCGGCGTTTGTATCAACGGTTCCCCGAATGCCCGCAAGCACGGCAGTAGCAATGATCGACGCGGGCTATGCTACGCCGGATACGATCCTGTCGGCATCAGACGTACAGTTACGCGCGTTTGATGGCGTTGGATCTAAGCTGCTGGCAGCCCTTCGCGAGCGTGCGAACACAGCGTCAGAGCCAAGTGCAGCCTTTGTTGATAATCTGGAGCGTTAGCCTCTGACCGGGTGCGGCACCTTAGAACAACGTTCGCCGATCGCGGTTATGGCCAAGATCAGTACTAGATCGGGGTTGCGTAAAGCGCCCCGCCTGCTGCCGAGATTTTAGCGGCTAAAATTGGTCACTTACGTTCGAGCGCCCGAGCCATGGCCTCCTTAACGGTAGCGTGATTGGTGCATCGCACTTGCCTGCTGTTGTCATCCGCCAGACGCCACATGAGACTTGCTGGTTTGCTTCGTTGTGTCGTTCGACCAAGTTCCTTCCGTGAGAAAGCGGACAAGGACGCGCTGCTGGCTGTGGAACAGGAGCTGTCGCTTATGTGAGATGCTTGAACGTGGGCCATTCCCCTGCCAACCCATTCAACATGCGGCGTTCTGACCAGTATCTGCTTTTTCGTTTCTTGACATGGCCTGCTGCATGGGCGTGGCTGCTTGTCCTCATGGTGGCAGGGTACATCGTGAATGCGATCGATAAGAATCAAAAGCACAATGACATCTGCTTCGGCTTGGTGAACTACAACCTTGAAAATAAGGGCGACCGGAACAAGTTGCGTGACGAAGTGATGAAAGACCCTTCCGCCATAATCATCGGTTTTACTAATCCACCTTGCGATTTTTCTGGAGCGCAGGTGCATCCGCAAACGCGGAAGTTGATCGACCGCATTATCCTTCAACCAAAGGAAGACTGACGGCGATTAACAGGCCGAATTAGCGCTGGTAATTATAGGTCTTAACGGTAGTGCTGCCAGCGCTATCTCGAAGACGCCGGGCCGTCATCCTCCTTTGGCTCCGCTGCCCTACGCAGCAAGGTGTTTTCGTATGTCATCGAAATACGATTGGATAAGCAAATGTCTCGTTTCGATGTTACAACGATCGCGAACAACGCGAGATTTGAATGTGATGGATTATCCGTGGAAAGAGCAGGCCACTTTGGTTCGGTTTATCAAGACGGAGAGCGCCGACGATCAGGCGGGCGAAATACTTTCTGAAGGTTCGTTGTTATCATTGGCAAAAAAGGTGCGTTCAATGAAAGCTATCGAACGACGCGGATTACGAATGTCGCTACCCGATCGCCATGTTCGTCCACACACCTTTCAGGACGGAAGTCTACTAGCCTTAATCGAGAACATTCCCGAAGCGGGGTTTTAATCAGGCCTCAAAGCGTTGCTATAGCAGCGCTAAGCCAGGACAGGTCCGTATCACCCGCTTTCCGTCATCCCATTGCGGTTTGTAGATCGCTTGGCCGTGTTGAAGCTGCCAGCAGGACAGATCACCCTTCGCGCTGGATAACGTTGCCAATGCTCACCCGTAATCATCCATGCCGACGCGGCTGATGCGGATCGTCCCTATCAACGCGTCAGCAAGTGATTGCGTGGCGACGTACGGATCACCTGGAACGCAGTCGCGACCTTCGCGGCAATGTCCGGATACTTCGGGCGTGTCGATCCCCAGCAGCCTTCTTCGCTCACCATCGCACCGGATCGTATCGCCGTCCGTCACCTTGCAGCCGCTAACCGTGTCGTCATAACCGGGCTGTAGGAACGACAGAGCGGTAGGTGGCATGATGCCGGCAGCGGTCCCAACAGCCGCAGCAGCAGCAAGAACCATGATAGGCACGGCGAGACGCAGTGCCTTCTCCATGCGTCTCTTAGCGCGGTATCGCGTGCCTAGCTGGATAGGGACAGCGCGGAAGGGTTTCTTGAACGACACAGCGCGAGCTTAGATCATGTTTCTGAAACTATATTGATCGACTTGAGAACGTGGGGTTCGTTGCTACGATCCGCTTCTTAGGGAAGATCATGCTCGCATCGCTTCTTTTACTGTTGGCATCCGACACGCCAGAACTCGCGTCGTGTGACGCCGTGAAGATCGGGTACGACAAGGCGCTATCTGCTTACCCGTCACACGATCGGAATTTAGCGCAGGCCATGAGGTTCAGCAGGGCGGAATCGTGGTGCGGATCTTGGACCGTCGTTACCGTTTACCGTCGGATGCGGGGTTCTGGTCCGATGTGGGAAGTTAGCGAAGCAACCGGAGACGGCCGCGCGCCCGTCGCAGCAACGACCTGGACGACCTCAACTGTATGTCCTGCGATCTATAGCGCGCTGGAAGGCGTTGAGCGCATCCCTGTTCGGCTTGCGCCTCCATACCCGATCCGGCCAGCAAGTCCGCCCGCTAAGGCTATTCCGCCAATGAACGACACTACGGGCTATAGAGTATGGACGACGAGTTACGCAGATGCCGGCGCTCAAATAACCCAGGTCGAATTGCACGCGGGAGGTGGCGCTGTCGCGGCATGGGTAGATGCCACGCTTAAATCACTTCGGCCTTGTTTGGCGTGACGCCGGATCGGCCTAAAAGCGATTGATCCACGAGTCAGTGTAAGGAATATTAGATCGATTGATACGGAGGCGTGACTGTGACCGGAATCGAGTTGTTACGTTATAGCGCCGATCAGGAGCGCATCCTCGCCGAGCAATGCGAGAATAAGACTATCCGCGACGGCCATCTCGCCAAATATCTGACCTACTCGACCACGGCTGACATACTTGACGGGCCACGCCGGCAAGAGTTCTTTGCCATCTTCGGCATTCACGTCCCGCCGCCACCAAAGCTGACCCTGGTGTAATCGTACCTAATTCGCGTGCGATCCCGCTTGATACAAAAAGCAGCTGCTTGATGTAGATTGTACCCGTGACACCCCGACTATGCGGGCATATCGACGCCGCGTGAAAAATAGCAGCGAACCGTCAGAGCTTTTAAAAGCCAAGTTGGAGCAGGCCTTGGAGCTTGCGGACGTGCTTGACCTTACCGTCGTTGGCGCTTGGATATCGAGCGCGATAGAAGCTCTACCCACCGCAGGCGAGGCAGTCCAACACGCCGACCGAGGGAACGGACCCTAAACCTAACAGTTTCTATCGATGCTTGAAGCGTCCTGCCCTTTCGGGGGGAACGGCTGTGAAAGCTCGCAATGCCCTGTTGGTCTATGATCGGCAGGGCATTTTTAGTGCTGGCGTGCGGAACAGACTTTGCCCCGCACTGTTTCTACTCCGACCGGCGCGGTTTCCCCCCCTCTGCCCCGCCGGTAAAATGCGCCCCGCTGCCCCTCCGCAGCGGGGCGTTTCCATTTTAGATACAACGTGGTCGCAGCGTCATCGCTGACGACTAAAAACGTCTATATGCTACTCAATCAACCGCCCGAGTGTTATAGTGGAATGGAAAGGAAGGCCCGTGAGCAAGACCAGCCTCAACCAGATCATTGAGGGTATCGATAGGAACCTTTCGTTCCTGCATAAGGAGCGTTGGTCGCTTCGCTACGCGGATCTTCTCGACACTGTTCAGGCCACCACGGGCGAAGAACAGGATCGCGCCAAGCAGGCGTTGCGCGAGCACAACGCGATCCGCAATCTGCCGGAGACTAGCCGTGGCCCTTTAGTGGAGCAGGCGCGCGAGAACGACACGGCTCGCGCATAAGCATGGCTGATGATCAAAAGCCGCTTGGAGACGCCGAGCGTGAGGCGCATTCGCGTCTGATTGCTGACCTTGCCATGGAAGAGGCCCCGGCTGTCGCACAGCCAAAAGTGGTCTTAACCGCCGGGCAACCCGGTTCCGGCAAGAGCATGATCGTTAATCGTGTGTCAGTGCTATTTCAGGGCATAAAGGAGCCGGCGATCATCGTTGATCCCGACGCGATCCGTCCGACCCTGCCATACATGCGTGAGCGGATCGCCAGTGGCGACTTGAATATCCCCGGAGCGGCTTTTCAAGATGCGGGGACTATCGGTGCGCGAGTTGTTGAGATGGCCGCCGAGGGGCAGCGAAACATCATTTACGACGGTACGCTATCTAACGTGAAATATGCTCGAATGAGCATCGAAAATCTTAAGGAGCAGGGTTACCGCGTCGAGATTCACGGCATGGCTGTGTCCCCTGATTTAAGTCACGCCAGCACGTATGAGCGGCGCGAAATACAGATCAAGAGTTCCGCGACGGGCTTCGGTCGTGGCGTAGGCGACGATTTCCACGATCAAGCTGTCTCGGGCTTAGTTTCGACAATTGGGACTTTGCAGGCTGAGGGCATTGTTGATGCGATCGTTCTTTATGATCGGCAAGGCAATGTCGTTGGCAGTACCCGCTTGGAAGCCGGTCAATGGGTGCCGGATGAGCAGATGGCAGAGACGTTGAAGAACGCCCACCAGAACCCCAACGCTCGGACGCTTCGCGATACCGCCGCAAGTTGGGAAACCGCCTCTAGCTTGATGAAGGATCGTGGCGCTGATCCGCAGGAGCAGCAGAAGGTCGATAGCTTTCGTGACGCGGCAGTGAAGCGCAGCCCTTCCCCGGCCGAAAGCGCAGCCGAGTTCGAACGTGCATGTTCCGAGGAAGGCAAGCGGATTGTCACCCGCGCGACCAGCCTTGATGAGCGGCTAGTGGATAAGTGGACTGCGCTGAACAAGGCGCACGGAGAGATTACAGCCGCGAAGCCCGGCGGGCCGACATGGATGCCGGGACATGCCGCCAAGGAAGCGGACTGGCGTAGTCAATGGGATGCGAGCGCCAAGGCGATATCCGACAATGTAGCCCGTCGGGATCGCATCGCTCCCTACACCCAAGCCCCTATCCCCGGCTATCCGAGTAAGGTGGAAGAAGCGGCGGTAACGAAGGTTCAGCGCCGCGACCCACAGTTGGCAAAAGAGGGCATGGCCTTCCGCGCGGCAGAGCGGCAGCAAAGGGCGCAGGCGATGGCAGAATCGCGGACACAGCAGCAGAGCAATAACCAAAAACTCGCCCGCTAAATTTTAGCCGCTAAATTTTAGCCGCTAAAATTTCTCGCGTGATTTTCGGGGTATCACACACCGGGAAACCGGGCCGGAACGGCCGGGACGCCGCTCTAGAAGATGCCAAATAACTTCCGGGCTCGCTTGCCAGCGGCCAGCCGTTCCATTGCATGAGCTAATTGCGATGTGGCTTGATAGGCGGCAGCTTGCCTATGTGGTGGTAGAAGACTTTCGATCATTGCCGGCGCAAATAGATGGCATAGCGTCCGCGAGTAGGCATTAGCTTCGGCAGGAGTTATTTTCGTTCCATAGCGAAAGTGTCGCATCGGGAAGTCAATCGCATCAGCATAGCCGCTGTATAACTCGTATTGCACGTCGGTATTCGGATCATTGTCGTTTGATATGTTGTCGGCCATTTTCTGTTGGAGAACAGTAAGGTAGTCGTCCAGTGCGTTGTAGTTCATGTCAGTGTGATCCGCGTTACCGAGAAGAGAATGGCTCAGGACTGGCCTATTTCCCCAAGCGACGGGTTTTCCGCGTCAAATCCTGTCCTCCGAGAGCCAGTTACCCGGATGCCATGGCGAGGCCGGATCATCAAATTCCCATACGTTGCGCGCGAGGAGATCGGTGCAGAGGATCGGCCCCTCGCCTATCCCAGCAAGCCGGTGCAACTCCGTCGCAGGCTCAGCACGCGAGACTTCGACGGGGAAGGAAGCGACGCCATGAGCGAGCAGCCAGTAGGTGCGCGTCACACCATTGTTGAAATAGACCCGCGCTCCCCAGCCGGGAGCGTTCGCGCCGCCATCGGCCAGCGGGACCGGGTTGTCCCTGCCCCCTGCAAAACCGTCCGCAGCATAGTGAAACTTGTAGTCGATTGGCATATCCTGTTTGAGCGCCACGGTTGAGGCCCGGCCAACCGGAGCTTCAAGGGAGGAGGCAATCCATTCGCGGTAAAAGCGGGCAGCATCGACCATAACCACGCACCGATCGCCGCCACCACTAACATCGAGCTTCATATAGCGATCATCGTGGCCGGGTACTGGCAGACGCCAAACAGCGACGTTGTTGCGAACGTGGACCAGATCAGGGGCCGCAGCCTGTACGGGCAAGCCGTCGCGATCGAGGCGTTCGAGTTCACGCCGCAATTCAACCCGGCGAAGGGCATCCCATATCCGAACGGGGATGCGCGTTGGCACCATCAGCCCGCGCCGATCGCGTCGCCAGTAGGGCTTAACGGGCCACATAGAGAGGAACGACATAGCCGGCGCGAATGACCGATCGAGCGACCCATGAATAGGAGACACAATGCACTCCGTCTTTTCGCGCGCGCGCCCACGCCAGATCAATGACCGTATCTCCCCAGCGTTGCGCGACCCACTGGACTGTGACGGCAGCTTCCCGATTGTACGGCATCAGCCATACCACTTTCACGGCTTTGATGCGTCGTCTTATGGCGTCGAGATTATCAGCCAGGTCGGGATTGTCAGCGTCATTCGCGCCGGCAGATAATACCACACCGCGATAGGCGATCGTGGGCGTCCGTTTCAGGATCGCCGACGAGCTTACCCCGGCTTGCGCTATCACCGCGCAGCGTTCCCCGACAGCCCGGCGTACGGCATCGGCTGTAGCTACCGCGTGGCTATCCCCAAGGATCAGGCACGGGATCACTCCCCGAACCGAGCTTCAATATCCGCCGCTAAGGCATCTTGTGCGGCTACTTCATCGGCCGCCGCGTCGAGATCGACGGCGAAGTATTCGGTTTCCCCCGGCTTTATCCGCGCGAGCAGGAATCCCCGCAGGATCGGTTGAGCCTCCGCAGTCACCGACCACCGTTGCATTGCCGGCGTGTCCTTAAATCCCCCCGTGCGGAGCATTTCAATGACCGCCCTACCGCGATCGGCGTCATTGAGGACCAGCGGCACAGACTCCGGCCCAGCAGCGGCAGGCCAGCCGCCAGCACCGGGCCAGCCGCTATGCTTCACTGATCGGCCGTGATGGTGCGCGGGACGTAGGCAGGAGCCTCGAAAGCAACACGGATGGGCGACGAGTAGGGCGACGGGCTAGAAGCCTTCTCAGTGGCCCGCAGGAGCCGGCGCGTGGGTGTTGATGCCACACGGACAGGCGATGCGTAAGGCGTGGGCTTGGCGACCTTCACAGGCGCTTGTGTGACCGGAGCCGCGTTGACGGTTGCGATCGTGCGCGAGCTTGCCACCGTCAGCGTGTCATAGGTGTGGAAACGGGCAGACAGCCAGCTTCCCCATTGGCGTGCATTGACCATGATCGCAGCGCGATAGGGCGCGTTGTAGCGTGGCGTGCGCGAGTGATAATTCGCCACCCGCGTCCAAACATCGCCGCGATCGTTTTTGATGTGGCCGCGCAGCCGCCACGCCGCGAGATCGTAGGAATAGCAGCCGGGCTTTTCCACATCGGCCGTTCCGATCCCGTAGCGGGCCAGCGTCCGAATATAGGCGGTGTTGAACTGCATCGAGCCGATATCATAGGTCGCATTGTTGTTGCGGACCCACTGACCCGGTTTGCCGCCCTCGCGTTGCGCGACGGCAAGGATGATGTTCGCCGGCACGCCGTACTTTGCAGCCGCGCCGATCGAGCAGACGACCCGTTCATGGATCGCGGGAGGAATGTCGATCGGCATTATTGAGCCGCCCCCTTGTTCACGAACTCGGAAACTTCCGTGCTGGCGTCCACTTTGGCGGACGGGTTTGCGCCGCGCTTGCTTCCCGAGATCGTGTCACCCCCGAAGCCACCCGCATCGGCTCCGATCGCTTCCGATGCTCCACCGTCGCCATCGAGCGCGCCACCGTCAGACCCACCGCCGCCAAAAGGTGCTGACTGTTGCGACGATGAAGCCGTGTCAGGCCCCTTAGCCGGTGTCAGTGGTTCGGGCGGGCGACCCGCCGCAGCATCGCGTTTCGCCGCAGCCGTGCCGGGATTGGCAATCTCGGCCGCAATCTGTCCCGCGAGACTGTTGTTGGCGCGGGCCATGGCTGCATCCTTGAGGCCGCCGGCCTTTGCAGCGATGGTGCGGCCGATCCCCCCGCCGAGGTTGCCGGCCATGTCCGCTGCAAACAGGGCAGCGGTCGCAGCCGCGCTACGCCCACCACCGCCCGCGTCGCCGCCTCCGGCCCCGCCAGAGGCACCGGACGAGCCGCCTTGCCCGCTAGTCGCCTGCGCCACCGATCCGGCTTCCGCTGTGGCGGCAACGACTTCCTCAGCGGAGCCGGGCGCTGCGCCGTCCGGTTCGCCGACCGCACCCGCTACCCCGCCGCCCGGCGAGCCGGCCGGTGATCCCGCACCAGCAGTCGCACCATCGCCGCCACTTGCGCTTGCCGCGTCGGAGCCTCCCCCGCCGTTATCATTGGCACCGCCGGCAGAGCCGCCGCCGCCGCCGCCGCCACCGCCGGCGTTCCCCATAGCGCCAGCGAGAGCGCTCCCGCCGCCCCGACTACCGCCACCGCCACCGCCGCCACCATCAGGTCCGAGCGAGCCGGCCGAGCTTCCGCCGCCCCCGCCCGACGACGACGAGCCGCCCCCGGAGAACGCGCCGCTACCGCTTGCCATGTTCGATTGTGCAGCCTTGAAAGCGTTCTGGATCGCGCTGGCACCACCAGCGGCGTTCGCAGCCCCGGCCGCCATCGCCGCGCCGCCC
>Ga0308158_10001300_pt1 | contig 27579 bp, 25 predicted proteins | sample PhyBR2_FD_201038 | JGI IMG/M metagenome (GOLD analysis project Ga0308158, IMG submission 201038) | Phyllosphere microbial communities from UC Gill Tract Community Farm, Albany, California, United States - DLSLB.R2 | ecosystem: Host-associated > Plants > Phyllosphere > Unclassified | place: USA... | reverse complement strand
ATTTTTGGATTCTTTATTAATTCTAAAACTCTAGTATTCATTATTTTACCAATTGGCTACAATATCATTGAAAATTTTGACGATGATTCTCTCGTTCACGATTTTTACCTGTGAGGTTTCTATTGTGTTCAAGTCCAAATCACTATTAAAAACCGCTTCGTCACTGTAAGTTCTGTCAAAACTTAATGTCGGATCTTTGCTGTTTTCGTAATGTACTTTTACAGTAATCGTTAACTTGTTTTGTTGTGCCTGAACTACATTTCCAGTTGTAGAAGTGGTCGCAGCACCAATACTTGTTGGCGTTATATTATAATCTGTTATTTCACCTTCTATCAACAAATCCGGATTTTCCAAAGCGCCTTTCAAACCAGATCTTTGAAGAAAACGATTTTGCAAAGCTACCGTAAAATCCTGACTTAAACTTGGGAGATTATTGGCCGCATTGTTCGGAAACATATTGATTTTTATAGTTTTCATATCTTCTCTCAAAGAAGAACCTGAGAAACTATAACAGCTTGTAAGTACGAAAAATAAAGAGAAAAGAGAAAAAATTACAATTCTTTTCAGACTTCTGACTTCTGATTTTTGACTTCTGACCATTACTCTTCTAGATTATATTGTTTTATTTTTCTGTAAAGTGTTCTTTGCGAAATTCCTAATTCGTCTGCAGCTTTGTTTCTTCTTCCTTTGTGCTTCTCCAAGGCTTTGATAATTAAATCTTTTTCGTTGTTTTGAAGTGATAAAGATTCTGGTCTTGCTTCCTCAATCTCAATATCTTCTACATCGTTATAATGATGGTCTTCGTCCTCAGAAATAATCGTTGGATGATGAATCTGACTTTGATTATTGTTATTATTTTCGAAGTAAAGCAAAGAATTTGGGTTTGCATTCTGAGCTGGTTCTGGCGTATAAATCCTGTTAATCAGATTTTTTTCCTGAGAACTAAGGTCAGAACTTCCTCTACTTTTAATAAGTTCCGAAGTTAAGGATTTTAAATCATTGATGTCGTTTCTCATATCAAAGAGAACTTTGTACATGATTTCTCTCTCCGAACCGAAATCTGAGCTGGAACTTCCGCCGCCACCTTTTTGAACAACAGCTGGAAGATTAGCATTCATCGGGATATATTCGGCTAATTTTACAGAATTAACTTCGCGGTTTTGCTCCACAACAGTCATTTGCTCTACCAAATTTCTCAGCTGACGAACGTTTCCTGGAAATGCATAATTTTCGAGATAGGCAACAGCATCGTCTGTCAATCTCAATTCTGGCATTCTGTATTTCTCAGCAAAATCTATCGCAAACTTCCTGAATAACAAATGAATGTCGCCTTTTCTTTCTCGCAAAGCTGGCATATCAATCTGAACCGTGTTCAAACGATAATACAAATCTTCACGGAAACGTCCATCTTGGATAGCTTTCATCATATTCACATTCGTTGCAGCCACGATTCTTACATTCGTTTTTTGAACTTGGGATGAACCAACTTTCATAAACTCGCCACTTTCTAAAACTCTCAAAAGACGAACCTGAGTTTGTAAAGGTAATTCTCCAACTTCGTCAAGGAAAATTGTTCCACCATCTGCTACTTCGAAATAACCTTTTCTCGTAGAAGTTGCGCCAGTAAAAGCGCCTTTTTCGTGCCCAAACAATTCTGAATCAATTGTTCCTTCTGGGATTGCACCACAGTTTACGACAATGTAAGGCTGGTGTTTTCTTCTGGATTCTGAATGGATAATTTTCGGTATAAATTCCTTACCAACACCACTTTCTCCAATTACGAGAACGGAAATATCTGTAGGTGCTACTTGTATAGATTTTTCTAAAGCGCGGTTCAAAGCGGGAAAATTCCCAATAATTCCGAAACGTGCTTTTATGGATTGTAAGTCTGCCATTTTTTTAATTTTTTGTCCGAAATCTGTATTTAGAAATCGGAGGATTTTTGATTTTGAATTTTAAAATTGAGTCTACAGTTCAGTGATTTGAACTCTGTAAACCTTGTTGAAGTGATGGGTGTAAGCATCTTTCATTGTTTTACCTTCGTCGTAGGACTTTAAGGCTAAACTTTTCAAATCCAAATAATCTTTGTTCCTGATTTTAGAAACTTTGCTTCTAAAATATATATTTTCTGCAAAATCGTAAACTTTGCTTTGTTTTTCAAAATTTTCTAAGGCTTTATCGTATTTCCCAGTTTCAAAATAAGTAACGCCTAATTGAAAATAATCGTAAAGTCCAAAATGATAATCCTTAGTTTTAAAAAGATTTTCTAAAATTTGAATTGCTTTATCTTTTTGATTGATAGCACTGTAACAGATTGCTTTTACGACATATAAGTTGTAATCTCCGTTTTTGGAATATCCTAAATTATCAGGATAATATTTTTCAAGCTCATCAAAATCCTGAATCGCGCCTTTGTAATCTCTCAGAAACTGATATCCACACCAAGCACGATATCCCAAATGTTCTTTAGGATTAAGCTCCACTGCTTTGTCAATCAGAGCTTTCCAAGTGATGAAATCTCCGTTTTTGAGATAAGGAACAGATTTTTCAAAATAAGCATTGTCGTAAGTTGGACAAATTTCTATGGCTTTGTCAAATGCTAATTGTGACAGAGAAAGTCCTTGATGTTCACTTGCCTGATTGGAAATTTCGCAAGCTTTTCTGCAATTTTCTTCTGTGAAAATACTGCAATTTGCCTGTGCGGAAATCTGAGAATATATCGCAAGGAAAATTAAACTAAGGTAATATTTCTGAAACCTTTCCATCGGTAATTTTGTAGGTTAAATATTGGTAATAATCTAATTTTATTCCTCGACTTTCTTTGAGAATCCAACCGTTTAAAGATTTGGTAAAGTTTAAAAGCTTCACGGAAAAATCTTTATCCAAATTTTCTTCCAAATAATTTTCATTCATCTGCTGAACGCGGAATAATCCTGTTTTTCCTTCACAATTAACTATAAATCGAATTGTGATGTAGCCATTTATTTTTTTTGAAGAAGACAAATTTAATTTTTCTAATTTCTGAATGATTGCGAATTTTTCGCCTTCATATGGAAGACCGCCTGAATTGTTAATACTGTAATACTGAATTCCATAATCTTTGTCCATACATCTTTTGAAATCCTGACTGTCTATGTTTTTATCAAAAACAATATCTCCAACTTTATTCGGATAAATGGTTACTCTTTTCTCAGATTGACAACTGAAAAGTATTGGTAGAAGAAAAAATATGTATAAAAGATTTTTCAAAAATTAATGATAACTTTTTATAAATTCAAAAACTGGGTCGATACCATTAACATAATCATCAAAAGTAGTTTCTACAACGTAATCTGGTTTTATGGTGTTGACATTTTTCTTTTTTGTTCTGATGAAATAATAAGTGGAGTAGGTCAATTTTAGCTTGGAATTTGGTAATTCAAAACTTTGGATTTCTCCATAATGATTTGGTTTCCCCGAAGTTTCTTCTCCTACGAATATTGCTTTGGTTTCGTCTTGGAAATCTGTTGCGTTCAATATTGCAGAAGAAAAAGTATCACGACCCAAAACCACAAAAAGATGACCTTTTTTATTAATGTCACGATTCTGAGACAGTTTTTTAACAAATTCTCGACCTTGTTTTGAGCTTCCGCCACCATTTTGACGCATATCAAAAATCAGCTTATCGACTTTATTATCCTTGATGATTTTAAAAACCGAATCTTCAAATTCTTCAAAACTCAACGGATTCTCAGAAGACGAATTACGCTTTTCGTTGGTTGTACAAACATTGTAAAGTACATACAGGATTTTCTCTTGGTCAAAATATTTTTTCTCGAAATATTTCTTCTTGTTTTCCTGAACGAAAGTCAAGGTTTTTGGAGTGGTTTTTACTCGGTTTTCCTTTGTTATTATAGATGGAAAAACGGTTTTTTCAGCTATTTTTCCATCCTTTTCATATTTTATCTTTACAGCATCGGTTTTGGAAAAGCCAAAGTTTCTGAGAACTTGATTAAGAGGTAAAATCTCCGGAATACGATTTCTGAAAATCCCTGAGTTTTCATTAGGAAAAAGCGTAGATAAACTATCTGTAATTGTTTTAATATCAAAATCATTAACAGCCAATATTTTTCCACCCATCAATTCTTTATTTTCAGAAGTTGTAAGTGTAATGTGTATATCATTCCCAAAGAAATACAAACCCAAAGGCAAGATTTCATTTTTATCAATGAACTTTTTAAATGACAAATTGGTGTGCGTATCGCCTTGTTTTGCAAGAGCTTGTTGTACCTTCAAAGCAACTTGAAAATCAGTAAGATTATTCGATTTAGCAATAATATTATTAAGTTCTTTTGTGAAATCCGCTTCAGAACGGAGTGCAAAAAGATTGTAATGCTTATTGGTAAGATTGCTTTGTAGGTATTTTATGTCCTCATTCCACTTTTCATTACCCATTTGCGCAGAGATGCTCAAGGATAATGTTAGAAATAAGAAAATTAAAACCAGTCTTTTCATTTGTGTTCTAGAAATTTACAAAACTGTTTCTCCCAAAAGCGTTCCTTGCGTATTCCCGTGGACGAAAACGGAAACAATGTCACCAATTTTTTGTCCTTCCAACATATCGAAAACACAAACTGCATTCTGGGAATTTCTACCTTTCCATTGGTTTTTGTTCTTTTTAGAAACACCTTCAATCAAGATTTCGTGAACTCTACCAACATAAGAAGCCATTCTCTTTTTGGATAGTTCACCTTGTAAAGCAATCACTTCTGCCAAACGTCTTTGCTTAACATCAGCAGGAATATCGTCTTCCATCTTTTTGTGAGCGGGCGTTCCAGGTCTTTCTGAGTAAGCGAACATATAGCCGTAATCGTATTCCACTTCTCTCATTAACGACAATGTATCTTGGTGGTCTTCTTCTGTTTCTGTGCAGAATCCGATAATCATATCCTGAGAAAAAGAGATGTCCGGAACGATTTCCTTAGCTTTTCTGATTAAGTCCAAATATTCCTGACGCGTGTGCTGGCGATTCATCAAATCAAGAATTCTATCGCTTCCACTTTGAACCGGCAAGTGAACATATTTGCAAATATTATTATGTTTTGCCATCACCCGGAAAACATCCAAACTCATATCCTGCGGATTAGAAGTTGAGAATCGGATTCTCATATTTGGAACTGCAGTCGCCACCATTTCCATCAATTGGGCAAAATTCACAGCTGTCAATTTCTGCATTTCGGATGCTTTTGCAAAATCTTTTTTAGGACCACCACCATACCAAAGGTAAGAGTCAACATTTTGACCAAGAAGCGTGATTTCTTTATAACCATTATTCCAAAGGTCAAGACATTCTTCTATGATAGAATGCGGGTCACGGCTTCTTTCTCTTCCTCTTGTAAAAGGCACAACGCAGAAAGTACACATATTATCACAACCTCTTGTAATTGTAACAAAAGCTGTAACACCATTTCCGCCAAGACGAACAGGATTGATGTCTGCATAAGTTTCTTCTTTTGAGAGAATTACGTTGATGGCGTCTCTTCCGTCATCGGTTTCTTTAAGAAGATTTGGAAGGTCTCTGTAAGCATCTGGACCAACTACCAAATCCACGAGTTGTTCCTCATCTAAAAATTTGGTTTTCAATCTTTCTGCCATACAACCAAGAACACCAACGGTCATATTGGGGCGTTCTTTTTTAAGATTCTTGAATTGAGCCAGACGCATTCTCACGGTTTGCTCAGCTTTTTCACGGATGGAACAAGTATTCAATAAAATCAAATCTGCTTCTTCTACCTTCAAAGTCGTATTATAACCTTGTTCGTTAAGAATAGATGCAACAATTTCGGAATCAGAGAAATTCATCTGACAGCCATAACTTTCCAGAAATAATTTTTTAGAATTTCCATATTTTTCGGCAATGGCGAAAGCTTCTCCTTGTTTGGTTTCGTCTATATATTTTTCCTGCACTACATTTAGATTTAAAGTTCAATATTTAGAAATCCAATGCTGATGAACTTTGAACCCGAAACTTTGAACTGTTTAAGTGTGCAAAGATACAAAATATTGTGACAGAATGGCAGGTGTTAATTCGTCGCAGAAATATTGAAGGGAATTTTAAATCTTGATTTAACGGGAACTCCATTTACTTTTGCGGGAGCCCATTTTTTACTAAAACTCTTGATGGCATAAATGAATCGGTCATCAAATTCTTGAACACCAGAAGATTTTATAGCTTTAACATCTTCAATTTTTCCTTCTTCATTCACGACAAAACTAAACTCTACTGTAAAACTAGATTTCCAATTGTAGCCAGATAAATCAATTCTTTTAACAACTTCTTGTCGAAAACTATTGACGCCTCCTGGTTTTTTATTAAAAACAGCTGCGGCATCAGGATTTTGAAGAGTCGAATCTTTTTTTGCTTCTGTCTGAGCAAAATTTTGAAGACTTATTAGAAAACTTAAAAAGAAAAGAGCTTTGTTTATCATTGAGTTATTAGTTTAAATATCTTGAGTTTTAATCGTGGTCAGAATGTTCCGAGGAAAAATTAATTTCAAAAATAATATTAGAACTTACAGGAACTCCGTTTTGAAGAGCTGGTTTCCATTTCTTTTTGATTCGTCTCATCGCAAAGTCCATATCTTGACGAAACTCTTCATCATTTCTCACTTTTGGATAGATTTTCATTTCGCTCATTTTTCCTTTTTCATCGATGGTAATCACAAAAGAAAATTTCCCGTTCACAGCGTAAGCCGTTAAATCCACATAACCGTGAACCATTTTCATAAATTCTTTTCGGAAGGCATCTTGTCCGCCAGGGAATTCTGCTTTTGAATCTGCTAATGTTGAGGTTTTGGTTGTTTCGGATTGTGAAAAAGCGACATTGCTTATCAATAAAGCAATTATCAATAAAAAAGCTCTCATTTTACAGGATTAAAAGTTTTGTCAAATATATTAAAATAGCAACGAAAATAAACTTAGCCAAATTTTGATTTTGTAAATTTGATTTTAATTTAACATAATGAAAATTACACTTAATAGAATCAATGATGATTTTTTGTTTGAATGTTCCAACGAACAAGGAAATTCTATCTTACTAGACAATACGACTTTACCAAATGCAAAAGGAGTTTCTCCAATGCAATCGGTTCTGATGGCGGTTGCTGGCTGTAGCGGGATTGATGTAGTTTCGATTCTGAAAAAACAACGTCAGACAATTACAGATTTCAAAGCGGAAGTGGAAGGCGAAAGAGTTCAGGTGGATGAAGCAAAACCTTTCAAATCTATCCAAGTGAAATTTTTCCTCGAAGGTGAAATCGATCCAAAAAAAGCAAAAAAAGCAGCTGAATTATCTTTCGAAAAATATTGTTCTGTTTCAAAAACTTTGGAACCGAATGTTGAAATTACTTATGAAGTCCACGTCAACGGAGAAATTGTGCAATAGACTTTGAGCGTTAGAGCATATGAGAGTTAGAGAATTGGAGATTAGAAGGTTTGAGCAAATCAAAACTCCCTCAAACCCTCCAACTCTCCAAACCAACTATCTGCTCGACAACCTCGGCTGAATCAACTTTGCAACCGTAGAAGTCCATCCGGTTTGATGGGAAGCACCAACGCCTCGGCCATTGTCGCCGTGGAAATATTCGAAGAACATAATGTAATCCTTGAAATGCGGGTCGTTATTGAATTTATCCACGCCACCGTTGAATGCCCTGTTTCCATTCTCATCTTTCAGAAAAATACCACAAAGTCTGTCGCTGATGTCTTTGGAAACTTCTTCCAGATTCTTTTGAACACCACTTCCTTTTGGATATTCAATCGTCAATGCATCTCCGAAAAAGAAATGAAAACGTTGTAAACTCTCAACAATCAAGAAGTTAATCGGAAACCAAATTGGTCCGCGCCAGTTACTGTTACCGCCGAACATTCTGCTGTCGCTTTCTGCAGGCGTGTAATAAACCACGTGTTCTTGGTCGTGAACGGTAAATCGGAAAGGATTTTCCTCATAAACTTTAGACATCGCACGGATTCCGTAATCACTCAAAAATTCAGATTCATCAACCAATCTTGTCAAAACTTTGGTCAGTCTTGTTTTTCTAAGAATACTCAAAAGATGTTTGTTTCCTTCGCCTTCCACATACCATTGGGAAACGAGTTTCGTAAGGTCTTGTTTGTTTTTGAGAATCCATTCCATTCGCTTTTTGAACTGTGGCAATTTCTCTAACATACTGTGTTCTACCACTTCTACCGCAAACATCGGAATCAATCCAACGATGCTTCGAAGTTTCAAACTCACACTGTCTCCATTGGAAAGCTGAAGCACATCGTAGAAAAACCCGTCTTCCTCATTCCAAAGTCCTTGTTTGCCGTCACCAATATTTTCCATCGCTTCTGCGATATAAAGGTAATGTTCAAAAAACTTGATGGCCATATCCTCATAGACCGGATTATATGTGGCGAGTTCCATCGCAATCCTCATCATATTCAGCGAATACATCGCCATCCAGCTGGTTCCGTCGGCTTGTTCCAGATGTTCACCTTCATTGAATTCCATATTCCGGTCAAACGCTCCAATATTATCAAGACCCAGGAATCCGCCTCCAAAAAGGTTGTTTCCGTTGTAATCTTTTCGGTTAACCCACCAAGTGAAATTCAGTAATAATTTTTGAAAAACCCTTTCCAGAAAAGCCAAATCCGGTTTCCCATTATTTTTTTCATCTATTTTAAAAACCCTGAAAGTTGCCCACGCGTGAACAGGCGGATTCACATCATCGAAGTTCCATTCGTAAGCTGGCATTTGTCCATTTGGGTGCATATACCATTCTTTCGTCAGCGTAATCAATTGGTCTTTAGCAAATTCCGAATCAATCACACAAAAACTCACACAATGGAACGCCAAATCCCAAGTTGCATACCAAGGATATTCCCACTTGTCAGGCATCGAGATGATGTCTTTGTTATGAAGATGTTCCCAATCGCTGTTTCGGACAAAACCTTTTCTTTGGATGGGGAAATTCGGGTCGCCTTTCAACCATTTTCCAACATTGTAATGGTAAAACTGTTTGTTCCAAAGCAAACCTGCAAAAGCCTGTCTTTGAACATTTCTTTCGTCCTCGTTTTCAATATCTTTTTGGATGTTCGCGTAGAAATCATCCGAATCCTGCTTTCTGTGATTGATGATTTCATCAAAATCCCAAAACGCATCCTCCATAATATGAGGCGACAATCGGAATTCGAAAACCTTGTTGCTGTGCGCTTCCACGATTTCTTCGCAATGCAAAGACGCTTTGGTTCCGGTTTTTTTTGGATTAATCGTATCTAATCCTTTGGTAATATATTGATTGATTCCATCTTTAAAAAAACCTTCCGTCTTCGGTAGATTGAAAAGTCTTGCTCTGTTTGTTTCATTTTCACAAAACAAAGCATCCACATTTCTGTTTCTGGAATATAACTTCTTGATGCTCAGGCTATCGTGATGAATGTCAATCTCGCCTTGCTTGGAAAAACCAAGATTCGCTTTATAATCATTATAACCCCAAACCCAGTTATTTCTATACCAAACTGTTGGCAAAACCACGATTGGTGCTGGTTTATCGCTACGGTTATGAACATCAATTCTGATTAAAAAATCATCTTCACCAGCCTTTGCATACTCAATGAAAATATCAAAATATTCATCGTTATCGAAGATTCCTGTATCAATGATTTCATATTCCATCTCATTTTTGGAACGCTGACCATTCACATTGATAAGCTCCTCGTACGGAAATTCATTGATTGGATATTTGTAAACCATCTTCATATAGCTGTGAGACGGCGTATTGTCCAAATAATAAAAAATCTCCTTTATATCTTCCCCGTGATTTCCCTGATAATTGCTCAGTCCGAAAAAACGTTCCTTAATTCTAATATCTTTTTTGTTCCAAAATGAGAATGCAAAACACATTTGTTGCTTCTCATCCGAGATTCCTGCGATGCCTTCCTCGGCCCATCTGTAAGACCAGGCTTCTGCTGTGTCGTGCCCTGTAAATCCCCACGCATCACCGTTTGTACTGTAATCTTCCCGCACATTTCCCCATTGGCGATGGCTCACATAAGGTCCCCATTTCTTCCAACGCGGATTCCTCAATTTTTCTTCCTCGTTCATATTTTTCTAATTATTTTTTGAATAATTATTCGTTTTTTATTTAGGAGCATTACGTTTCGACTTTTGTTCGAACTGTCCAACCCGCTGTCCACTATATCTTTTTTTGCTCAGGCGATTGGTCATCCAAAGAAAACTTTCTCAAAAAGCAAAAAAAGGATGCCGTTCCCATCGGGGCTATGTTGAAGATTTGTCATTCTATCAAGTTTTTAAAATTACAAAAACCATCAACTAACAACAGTCAACCAACAACCAACAACCAAATTACCCGTTATCCGCAAAACTTTCCAACGTCGTCATCCCGCCATCCACATAAATACTCGCTCCCGTAATATAATCCGAATAATCACTCGCCAAAAATACGGCTAAATTTCCAATGTCTTCCGGTTGCCCGATTCTATCATACGGAATCAGCGTCATCAGCGCATCCAAAGATTTTTCATTATCCCAAGCAGATTTATTGATTGGCGTTTGGATGGCGCCCGGACAAATATTATTCACACGGATTTTTTTCTTTCCATATTCCTGCGCTAAAGTTTGCATCAGCATTCTCAATGCACCTTTACTAGAAGCATAATTTGCGTGTCCAGCCCACGGAATCGTCTCGTGAACACTGCTGATATTAATGATTTTCCCCAAAGCTTTCGATTTATCATTCATTCCACGTTTCAAAAATTCTCTAATAGCTTCTCTTGAGCACAGAAAATGACCTGTAAGATTCACGTCAATTACTTTTTGCCATTGCGCCAAAGTCATATCGATAAAAGCCGCATCTTGTTGCAAACCAGCATTATTTATAAGAATATCTACAGTTCCATATTTTTCAATCGTGGTTTTGAACATTTCCTGAACCTGGTCTTCCTTGCTCACATCACATTGAATAATAAAACCTTCACCACCATTTTCCTCAATGGTTTTCAAAGTGTCTTCCGCTTCTGGTCGAGAATGTTCAGATGAATGATTGATGATAGTGATGGCGCCAGATTTTGCCAAACTAATAGCAATTCCTTTCCCGATTCCACTGCTGGAACCCGTTACGATGGCAACTTGTTTATTAAGATTGATTTCCATAATTTATTTGTAAAAAGAAATTTTTAAAAGCAAATATTATACGCAAGTTCTGTGAAAATTTATTATTAACAAATAATTATTTTAGAAATTTCAAGCTAAATTTGGGAAAAGTGAATTTTGTGAAGTATATTTGCAGCCAGAATTGTTCATTTACATATTGAAAATGTTATCGAGAAAGGTGGAGAGATTAGACTCTGTGAAACCTTGGCAACCCTTCGGAAACGAAGAAGGTGCTAAATTCTATCCCAATTTATTCGGGAAAAGATAACCAAACATTTATTCTACATTTCCCGGTAGCATTTTCAATTTTTTATCAGATAAAATTGGAAAATAAGTTACAACATCTTCAGACATTACATTTCACGACACAAACCGGAAAGGTTTATGATATTCCGTTAAGCTATCAGCTTTTTGGAAAAGAACTGTATTCTTCTCCAATCATTCTGATAAACCACGCTTTGACAGGAAACTCCGACGTTGCCGGCAAAAACGGCTGGTGGAAAACCTTGGTCGGAAATGGAAAAGTAATCGACACCAACCAATTTACAGTGATTTGTTTCAACATTCCAGGAAATGGCTTTGACGGATTCTTCATTGATAATTACGAAGATTTCACTGCTCAGGACATCGCCAAAATTTTCATCGAAGGTTTAAAGCTCTTAAAAATTGAAAAACTTTTCGCTTTTGTTGGCGGTTCTGTAGGCGGTTCTATTGGTTGGGAAATGCTGGCTTTGGAAAATAATTTGGCAGAAAGATTTATTCCAATTGCAACAGATTTTAAAACTTCGGATTGGTTGCATTCTCAATGCCTGGTTCAGAAATATCTTTTGGAATCAGAAGAAAAACCGCTTGAAAAGGCCAGAGTTCACGCAATGTTGTGCTACAGAACACCGGAATCTCTCAACTCAAGATTCAAAAGAGAAACGGATTCTGAAAAGAAAATTTTAAAATCCCACGACTGGCTCAACTTCCACGGAAACCGATTAAACGAAAGATTTAGTTTAAAAGCTTACAAACTCGTCAATCATCTTCTGATGAATATCAATGGGAAGGAAAATGAACTGGAAAATATCAATGCAGAAATCCATTTGGTTTCGGTTGACTCGGACCTTTTTTATCCGGCTTTTGAGATTAAAAACACTTACGATTTTTTAAAACATAAAAACAAAAATGTTCACTACCACGAAATCAAATCCATCCACGGACACGACGCTTTCCTGATGGAGTACGAACAGTTGAACACAATTTTAACACCTCTATTTTTGAACTGATGACAGACAAGAACGCAATTAATATTTATAGAAACAAGGCTTTGGTCAACTTCGAAGGGAAAAATTTCCTCGGACAAATCGGCGTGGATTCACGCATTTTTCAAGCTTTAAATGGAGGCGGAATCAGCGTTGGCGTTATTTCCCAGCAAGCGATAGAAAATGGCATTTCTGTTCTAGTCGATGAAGTTGATGCAGAAGATGCTGTTAAATTTCTAAAAAAAGAATTCGAACAGGAAACGAAGGAAGGTCACGTTAATAATATTTATAGTATTGATAGTCTTAGTGTTATCGGTTTTGTTTCGGATAATTACAATAAGATTTTATCGGAACTTCAGCGCAACAAGATTTTTCCTTTATTATTAAGTCAAATCGCATCTGCCGGAAGAGTCAACATTGTGGTAACTGGAAACCAAACCGAAATCACAAAAAACATCATCGAAACCGAAATCTACGGAAAACCAAAAACCGTTCACCTCGCTTTGATTGGTCACGGAAATGTCGGCGGAACTTTGGTCGAGCAAATCCTGGATTCAGCTTATGACATTCTGAAAAGAAAAAGAGTCGATTTGAAAATCGTTGCGATTGCCAATTCTAAAAAAATCGCTTTTAATCAAGCCGGTTTCGGAAGCGACTGGAGACAGAAAATCAAATTTTCCCAAACAGAATCCAGTGTAGAAAAGTTGGTAGAATTTGCTAAAGAACACCATTTGGAAAACCTTGTAATGGTGGATAATACAGCTAGCAAAAATTTCGTGAAACATTATCCAACATTTGTAGAAAATGGTTTTGATGTCGTAGGTTCCAACAAAATTTACAACACTTTACCAATTTCAGAATACCGCGATTTTAGAAAATTATTAGAGAAAAACAAAAAGAAATATCTTTATGAAACCAATGTCGGTGCAGGTTTACCATTAATTGACACAATTAAATTACTTCATCTTTCAGGCGAAAACATCACAAGAATCAAAGGCGTTTTTTCCGGAACTTTGAGTTACGTTTTCAATAATTTCTCTCTTCGAAATGACAAATATTCCGTCATCATCCGAGAAGCGATGGAAAAAGGTTTTACAGAACCAGACCCACGCGAAGATTTGTCGGGAAATGATGTTGCAAGAAAACTGTTGATTCTGGCAAGAGAATTAGATTTAATCAATGAATTTCAGGATATTAACATTCAAAATCTGGTTCCAGAAAACCTTTTGGATATCAACAAAGATGAGTTCATCTCCAGATTGGAGGAATTAGATTCAGAATATCAAAACATCAAAGAAAACCAAAAGCCTGACCACGTTTTACGTTATGTCGGTGATTTGCACGGAAACCTTCAGGAAGAAAAAGGAGAATTGGACGTGAAATTAATCTCCGTTCCGGCAAATTCTGCTTTAGGACAACTAAAAGGTTCAGATTCAATCTTCGAAATCTACACAGAAAGTTACGGCGAAAATCCAATCGTCATTATGGGAGCCGGAGCCGGAGCAAAAGTAACTGCCAGAGGCGTTTTCGGTGATATTTTAAGACTGAGCGAAACAAAATAAATTCTAATGTACCAATCTACCAATGTGAAAAATGTAACAATGACATTGGTAAATTGCTAAACTGATACATTGTTACATTACATTATGGAAAATTTCGAAACATTAGCCATCAGAACCCAAACCGAAAGAACTCAGTTTGACGAGCATTCCACGCCTTTATACCTCACGTCGAGCTTCGTTTTCGAAGATGCGGAAGATATGCGCGCGAGTTTTGCGGAAGAAAAAGACAAGAATCTTTACAGCCGTTTCAGTAACCCGAACGTCACAGAATTCGTTGATAAAATTGTGAAAATGGAAGGTGCAGAATCCGGTTACGCTTTTGCGACGGGAATGGCGGCAATTTATTCCACATTTGCAACTTTGCTTGATGCTGGCGACCACATCGTGAGCTGTCAGTCGGTTTTCGGTTCCACGCACACATTGTTCACGAAATATTTCCCAAAATGGAATATTGAAACAACTTATTTCAAAGCAGAAGATGCGGAAAACGTAGAACAATATATCCAACCGAATACAAAAATCTTGTATTTGGAAACACCAACCAATCCGGCAATTGAAGTTTTGGATTTGGAATTTTTCGGACAAATTGCTAAAAAACACAATTTGATTTTCATCGTCGATAACTGTTTTGCGACGCCTTATTTACAACAACCGATTAAATACGCTGCAGACATTGTTGTCCATTCAGCAACGAAACTGATTGACGGTCAAGGTCGTGTTTTGGGAGGAGTTGCTGTTGGAAAAGCAGATTTGATTCGTGAGATTTATTTGTTTGCGAGAAACACGGGACCGGCGATGTCACCTTTCAACGCTTGGGTTTTGAGTAAGAGTTTGGAAACTCTAGCAATTCGTGTGGAGAAACATTGTGAAAACGCCTTGAAAGTAGCAGAGTTTCTGGAAAATCATCCGAATGTAGAATTGGCAAAATATCCTTTCCTAAAATCTCATCCAAGCTACGAAATCGCAAAAAAACAAATGAAATTAGGCGGAAACATCGTCGCTTTCGAAATCAAAGGTGGAATCGAAGGCGGACGAAATTTCCTAAACAGAATTAAGATGTGTTCCCTTTCCGCAAACTTGGGAGATACGAGGACGATTGTTACGCACCCCGCTTCCACAACACATTCCAAACTTTCCGATGAAGAAAGAAACGAAGTTGGAATTACCGCTGGATTGGTGCGTTGCTCGGTAGGATTGGAAAATATAGATGACATTATCAACGATTTGAAACAGGCTTTGGATTAATTCAATGATGAAAAAATAAAAAGAATGAAAAATTCAGAACAATTATATAAAGCACTGGGTGAACGTATCCTAATCCTCGACGGAGCAATGGGAACGATGATTCAGCGCTACAACTTCACTGAAGAAGATTACCGTGGCGAGCGATTCAAAGACTGGGAATCACCACTCAAAGGTAACAACGATTTATTGTCTTTGACACAGCCGGAAGCCATTGAAGAAATTCATAGAAAATATCTTTTGGCGGGAGCAGATATCATCGAGACCAATACATTTTCCGGAACAACAATTGCAATGGCGGATTATCATATGGAAGATTTGGTTTACGAACTTAATTACGAATCGGCCAAAATCGCCAAAAAAGTCTGTGACGAATTTACTGCTCAAAATCCCGATAAACCAAGATTTGTTGCTGGTTCAATTGGGCCAACCAACAGAACTGCGAGTTTAAGTCCAGACGTGAATGACCCAGGTTACAGAGCTATCACTTTCGACGAACTCAGAATTGCTTATAAACAACAGGCAGAAGCTTTGCTGGACGGAGGTTCCGACATTCTTTTGGTAGAAACCATCTTCGATACTTTGAATGCAAAAGCAGCGCTTTTTGCCATTGATGAAATAAGAGAAGAACGAAATATCAAGATTCCAATTATGGTTTCAGGAACTATTACCGATGCTTCTGGAAGAACTTTGAGCGGGCAGACTGCCGATGCATTTTTGATTTCGGTTTCACATATGGATTTGATAAGTGTTGGTTTCAACTGTGCTTTGGGTGCAAAACAATTGACGCCTTATCTAGAAATTCTCTCCAATCATACCGATTTCGGAATTTCTGCCTATCCAAACGCCGGCTTACCGAACGCCTTTGGTCAATACGACGAAACCGCGGAACAGATGGCAAATCAGGTTGAAGAATATTTAGAAAAAGGATTAATTAATATCATTGGTGGTTGTTGTGGAACAACGCCAGACCATATCAATGCCATTGCTGATTTGGCAAAAAATTACAAGCCGAGACAATTATCGGTAATTAGCCAATAATTATGGAAACAGATTGTAAAAGAAAGTATCTGAAATTATCAGGCCTTGAGCCTTTGATTATAACTCCCGAATCCAACTTTATCAATGTTGGGGAAAGAACCAACGTTGCGGGTTCCAAAAAATTTCTTCGTCTCATTAAGGAAGAAAAATATTCTGAAGCACTCGATATTGCAAGAAATCAGGTTGAGGGCGGTGCCCAGATTCTTGATGTTAATATGGATGACGGACTTTTGGACGGAAAATATGCAATGGTAAAATTCCTTAACCTTATTGCTTCCGAACCGGATATTGCCAGAATCCCAATTATGATAGATTCTTCCAAATGGGAAATTCTGGAAGCCGGATTGCAGGTTGTTCAGGGAAAACCAGTTGTTAATTCAATCAGTCTTAAAGGTGGTGAAGAAGAATTCATCAAGCAAGCGAAAGCTATAAAAAGATACGGTGCGGCAGCCATAATTATGGCGTTTGATGAGGTTGGACAAGCCGATAATTACGAAAGAAGAATCGAAATTTCTAAAAGGTCTTATGATATTTTGGTTAACCAAGTTGGGTTTCCTTCTGAGGATATTATTTTCGACCTTAATATTTTCCCTGTGGCGACAGGAATGGACGAACACCGCAGAAACGCGATTGACTTTATCGAAGCAACACGCTGGGTTCGTACCAATCTTCCAAACGCTTCCGTGAGTGGAGGTGTTTCCAATGTTTCGTTTTCGTTCCGTGGAAATGATTCTGTGAGAGAAGCGATGCATTCTGTTTTCCTTTATCACGCCATAAAAGCAGGAATGAATATGGGAATCGTAAATCCGACAATGTTGGAAGTTTATGATGAAATCCCGAAAGATTTGCTGGAGTTGGTGGAAGATGTGATGCTCGACAGAAAAGACGATGCAACCGAAAAACTTCTCGATTATTCCGAAAGGGTCAAATCTACAAAAAAGGAAAAAGCGGAAGATTTGGCTTGGCGGGAAATGCCTTTGCAAGAAAGGATTACGCATTCTTTAGTAAAAGGAATTGACCGTTTTATAGAAGAAGATACAGAAGAGGCGAGAAAATCTTCAAAACGTCCGCTGGATGTTATCGAAATCAATCTGATGACAGGAATGGGCGTTGTTGGCGACCTTTTCGGAAGCGGAAAAATGTTTTTGCCTCAGGTTGTAAAATCGGCGAGAGTAATGAAAAAAGCGGTGGCCTATCTGCAACCTTTCATTGAAGCACAAAAAGACCAGACCCAAAAATCCAATGGTAAAATACTGATGGCGACAGTAAAAGGCGATGTTCACGATATTGGAAAAAATATTGTAAGCGTGGTTTTGGGTTGCAACAATTACGAAATTGTGGATTTGGGCGTGATGGTTCCTGCTGAAAAAATTATCCAAACTGCAATTGACGAGAAAGTGGATGTAATTGGATTGAGTGGATTGATTACACCAAGTCTGGACGAAATGGTTCACATTGCTGATGAATTGGAGCGCAAAAACCTTGATTTTCCATTGTTAATTGGAGGCGCAACAACTTCTAAAGCTCACACGGCAGTTAAAATTTCTCCAAAATATTCCAATACGGTTGTTCACGTGAATGATGCTTCCAGAGCAGTTGGTGTTGTGAGTGCGCTTTTGAATCAGGATAAATCCAATGCTTATGCTTTGGAAATCAGAAAAGATTATGATGAATTCCGTGAAAAATTCCTGAACCGCCAGGTTGATAAAGAATACGTGACTATTGAGGAAGCGAGAAAACAGAAATTCAAAATCGATTGGGAAAATGAAGAGATTCACACACCTAAAAAATTAGGAATTACAATCATCGAAGACCAAAATCTGGATGAATTAGTTGAATTTATCGATTGGTCACCTTTTTTCAGAAGCTGGCAATTGTTTGGGAAATTCCCTGAGATTTTGACGGATAATGTTGTTGGAGAACAGGCAACGATTTTGTTCAATGAAGCGCAGACAATGCTTAAAAAAATCTTAAAAGAAAAGAGTTTTGTTGCCAAAGGTATTTTTGGGATTTTCCCTGCGAATGCGAATGAACAAGATGATATTTTGGTTTTTGATGACAATCAAAATGTCATTTCGACTTTCAGAACCTTGCGTCAGCAACATAAAAAATCTGAGGGCAAAGAATATTTTGCTTTAAGTGATTTTATTGCACCTGAAAATTCTGGAAAACAGGATTATATTGGAACTTTCTGTGTTTGTACAGGTTTTGGAGCCGATGAATTGGCAAAAGAGTACGAAGAACAAAACGACGATTACAACGCCATTATGGTAAAAGCTTTGGCAGACCGTTTTGCAGAAGCCTTCGCAGAATATCTTCACAAAAAAGTCAGAACAGAATATTGGGGTTATTCCGAAAATGAAACTTTGGATAACGATGAATTAATCAAAGAAAAATATTTGGGAATTCGTCCTGCTCCAGGCTATCCCGCTTGTCCTGATCATTTGGAAAAGCTGACCATTTGGGATTTATTAAAAGTCGAAGAAAATATTGGAGTGACTTTGACTGAAAGTTTGGCAATGTGGCCAACAGCAGCAGTTTCTGGTTATTATTTTGGAAATGAAAAATCAAAATATTTCGGAGTTGGAAAAATCGATGAAGACCAATTAAAAGATTTCGCTGAAAGAAAAGATGTTGAGTTAGATTATGCCAGAAAATGGCTGGCTCCAAACTTAGCGGATTAATACTATTTAAAATTATTGAATGAAAATTACTGACCATATAAAAAACGCCAACGGCAAAACTCTATTTTCTTTTGAAATAGTTCCTCCGCAAAAAGGCGTTGGAATTGCTGATTTATATAAAAATATAGACCCGCTGATGGAGTTCAAACCGCCATTTATAGACGTTACCACTTCTCGAGAAGAATATATTTTTCTGGAAAGAGGAAACGGTTTGATGGAAAGAAAAATAACAAGAATGCGTCCAGGAACTTTGGGGATTTGCTCGGCGATTCAAAATAAATATAATGTTGATACCGTTCCGCACGTTCTTTGTGGCGGATTTACCAAAGAAGAAACCGAATATCTTTTGGTGGATTGTATGTATTTGGGAATTAATAACATTGTTGCTTTGCGAGGTGATGCAATGAAAGGCGAAAAATATTTTGAACCTTCTGTTGGAGGACACAAATATGCTTCGGATTTAGTGAAGCAGATTCATGATTTGGGAATCGGAGAATATCTTCACGGCAAGATAGAATCGGACGTTGATAACAGTTTTTGCATCGGTGTTGCGGGTTATCCTGAAAAACATATCGAGGCACCTTCTATGAATTATGACCTTCAAATGTTGAAGAAAAAAGTGGAAGCTGGTGCAGATTACATCGTGACCCAAATGTTCTTTGATAACCAGAAATTCTTTGATTTTGTAAAGCATGCCAGAGAAATTGGGATTGATGTTCCAATTATTCCAGGAATTAAACCGATTGCAACCAAAACACATTTGCAAATGTTGCCACAGGTTTTTAAAATCGATTTACCGGAAGCATTAATCAATGAAGTTTTGAAATGCAAAACCAATAACGAAGTTCGAGAAGTCGGAATAGAATGGGCAATAAACCAGAGTAAGGAATTGTTGGATTTTGGAATTCCGGTTCTGCATTTTTACTCGATGGGGAAAAGTGATAATATTCTCAAGATAGGAAGAGAAATATTTTAAAAAGAAAAGAGATGCTAATTGCATCTCTTTTTATTTATTTAGAAAATTAACCAGTTTTATAAGATCCAGTTCCTCAGTCATTTTTATTTTATTTGTTTTAATGAAATCTTTAGTTGCATCCTTTTTGCCAGCAGGTATTGCATTAATTAAGTCATCTGCTTTTTTTGTAAGCTTTATAACATTATCTTCAGTTTTGATAAAATAGATAGGCTTTTGCACTTCAAATTTTGCAGGAGTTCCTGAAATTAATGTATTAGGAGCTGGTACTTCTGGGCTGTATTTTACAGATAATTTTTTAAGAAGTTTGTTTTTCCCTTCCGTTAAAACTAAAAAGTATCCAGCAACTCCGGCATCATCATTAGATAATATGAATTTTTCGTTAGTATTTAGGAAAATAAATTTTGAAAAAGCATTATCTAACGGAATGGAATATATATCGTTATTATTTAAAACTTCAAACGAGTCTTTATAAAGGTTATATCTTACAGGTAAAATATGTTCTACATCACCAACTTTGGCGTTAGAAAAGCCAGATTTATAAAAAGGATTTCCTTGGATGTCTGAATATTTTAAGACTGCTTTACCATTGTTTACTTCTTCTAATATTTTATTGAAACGAGCAGTTCTCGCAATTTCGTTGAAATTACTGAGGTATTGCGCATTCAAAAAAGTATTAGTAAATAATAAACTTGCTGTGATGATTATAGTTTTCATATGTTTTTAGATTTATGTAAAAATACAAGAATTTCAAAATAAAAAAAATAATTCCGATAGTATTAATGAAAATTATAGACAACAATTCGTAAACTTAAAGATTATCAGTATTTTTACGACACAAGATTTAATATGAAATTATTTGGTCCTTTCAAACAAATCGTCACGCTCAAAAACCTTCCATTAAAAGGAAAATTAAATGACGAAGCTTTAGAAATAATTTCCAATGGTGGAATTCTCACTCAAAATGGAAAAATTTTAGAAGCCAACGATTATGATTTATTAAAACAAAAATTTCCAAATTCTGAAATTGATTTGATTGAAAGTGAGCAAATTGCACTTCCAGCTTTTGTGGATGCGCACACACATATTTGTTTCGGAGGAAATCGAGCTAACGATTTTGCGATGAGAAATGCAGGTAAAACTTACCTCGAAATTGCCGAATCCGGTGGTGGAATTTGGAGTTCCGTTCAACATACAAGACAAGCTTCGGAAGATGATTTGGTTAACGGAATTCTTGAACGCACCAATATTTTACTAAATCAAGGTATCACAACCATCGAAATTAAAAGCGGTTACGGATTAAATGTTGATGAAGAACTAAAAATGTTACGAGCAATCAACAAAGCTCAAGGTTTAACAAAAGCTACATTAGTTCCAACTTGTTTGTCAGCTCACCTTAAGCCAAGAGATTTTGAAGGAACCTCGGAAGAATATCTAAATTATATTTTTGATGAAATTCTACCAAAAGTAAAAGAAGAAAATCTTGCTAGCCGTGTTGATATTTTTATTGAAAAATCAGCATTTCAGCCAGAAGAAAGCAAGAATTTTCTTTTGAAAGCGAAAAAATTAGGTTTTCAAATTACCGTTCACGCTGACCAATTTACGGCTGGAAGTTCAAGAATTGCTGTTGAGGTTGGTGCAAAATCTGCAGACCATTTGGAAACGACAATTGATGAGGATATTGAGTTTCTTGCCAATTCTAATACCGTTGCCATTGCTTTGCCAGGTGCAAGTCTAGGTTTGGGCGAACCATTTGCTCCGGCAAGAAAAATTCTTGACAAAGGTGGCATTTTAGCCATTGCAACCGACTGGAATCCTGGTTCGGCGCCAATGGGAAATCTGGTTACTCAAGCCTCGATTTTGGCGACATATCAGAAGTTGACTACAGCTGAGGTTTTGGCAGCAATAACTTTCAGAGCAGCTTATGCTTTGGATTTAGAAGACAGAGGGATTTTAGCAGAAGGGAAGAAAGCAGATTTCATCACATATGAAACCACTAATTTCCAGAACATCCTTTATCATCAGGGAAGTTTGAAGCCAAAAAACATTTATATCAACGGAGAAAAAATCTAAATTATGTTTAAATGGACTGGCCGTTTTGATGGCGACGAAGAATCGTATCACAGAATTTTCCAACGAGTGAAAACAGAAACGGATTATGAAACTATTAATCCTAATGATTTCGTTTTACAAGGTTTTGCTGTAGATGAAGGCGTGAAGCGTAATAATGGTAGAGTAGGAGCCCATGGAGCACCAGATTTGATTAGAAAAAATATGTCCAATTTTCCTGTTGTTAATCCTGAATTTTCTCTGAAAGATTTCGGAAATATCAAATGTGAAAATAATGACCTCGAAACAACTCAGAATTTGTTAGCTGAAAAAGTTTCGAAAGTATTATCAAAACAAGGGAAATCTGTCGTTTTAGGAGGTGGGCACGAAGTCACTTTTGCTCATTATTCCGGAATCAGAAAAGCTTTTCCTAATCAAAAAATCGGAATCATTAATTTCGATGCCCACTTTGATAATCGCGAACCGGAAAACGGATTGGCGAGTTCCGGAACTGGGTTTTGGCAAATTGCTCAGGAAGGCGAGATTTATTCTTTACATATTGGGATTCAGAAAAATAGCAACACTAGAAAGTTGTTTGAGATTGCGGATGATTTTGGAATGAAATATATTCTCGCTGACGAAATTTACTCCGAAAATATTCCGAATATTATGTTCACAATCAATTCTTTTTTAGAAGATATGGACATTGTTTACGTCACGATTTGTATGGATGTTTTCAATACGTCCATTGCACCTGGTGTTAGTGCGCCGGCTTATAACGGAATTTTTGCTGACCGTCAATTTATGCAGATTTACCATCATATTTTATCATCAAAGAAAACAAAAGCATTGGATGTGGCAGAAGTTAATCCCAATTTTGATATACAGGAAAGAACCGCAAGATTAGCTGCAAGTCTTGTGAACGAATGGTTTATGATTTAGATTATGAAGAGAGACAGTATTATTTTTGACTTAGACGGAACACTTTGGAATGCTTCAGAAACTGTTGTAAGAGCTTTTAACGACAGCATTCAGGCGATTGGATTCGATATCAATATCACTTCTCAGACTGTTAGAGATTTCTCTGGGATGAAGATGGACGATATTTTTGCGCAACATTTCAGTTTTGTTCCGAAAGAAAAGCTAAAGGAATTTGAAAAAAATTATGCAATGAAAGAAAGCCAATATCTTAGAAAATATGGTGGCGAATTGTTTCCAAAAGTCAAAGAAACACTTGAAAAATTAGCAGAAAATTATAGACTTTTCATTGTTAGCAATTGTATGAAAGGTTATATCGAGAATTTCATCGGGTTTTTTAGTTTTGAAAATTTGTTTGAAGATTTCGAATGTTTTGGCAACGACGGTTTACCAAAAGACAAGAATATCAGATTAATTGTGGAGCGAAATAATCTGCAAAATCCTATCTATGTTGGCGATACCATTTGGGACAAAGAATCTTCTGACAAAGCGGGTGTTCGCTTTATCTATGCAGCTTACGGTTTTGGAAAAATTGAAAATCCAAAAGCTCAGATTCATAACTTCGAAGATTTATTATTGTTAGATTGATTTGGGCAGCTTAATCCGCCTTCCGCTCCCAATCTTTTTACTTCACTTCGTTACGTAAAAAGGATTTCCGCTCAAGTCGGGCTGCGTAAGATTCTCTGTTCCAGACTTTGAACATAAAAAAGCCTTATCAAAATTTGACAAGGCTTTTTTATAAATTGTTGAAAATTATTTAAACTCAATCGGGAATTTAACCTGAGAATTATCCCATCCAGCGTACAAATCTGCTCCGGATTTTGTCTGTACAAAAGTCACAGAAAAATACTCGATTGGAGAAGCTGTTTTCTCAACCGGAACATTGAATCTCACAACATCTTTGCTTTTGTCATAGAAATAAGCGCCCCATTTATCGATTTCAGAATTTAGAACAATCGTCCATTCTTTTTCAAAAGGAATGGCAAAAATACTATAAGTTCCTGCAGGAATTTCCTTTCCTCCAATTTTCACTGGTGTATAGAATTTGATTTCAGAATTTTCATTCGCCCCGAATCTCCAGATTTCTCCGTATTTGATAAGGTTACCGAAAACAACTCTGTTTTTTTTCTGTGGACGAGAATAGACGACTTTCACTTTCGGGGTTTCCGTTTTAGATGAAGTCACTTGAAGAGGATAGTAAACCGCATCCATTGGACTTACGTCAACTGACATATAATTCAGTTTGGTTGGGTCGATTTTCGCTTGTGAAAATGCACTGACTCCCACTAATAATGAAGCGACTAAAATTAATTTTTTCATTAAGATTTATTTTATTTTTAATAATTGTTCTATAGCTTTATCCAAAGTTTTCTGTTCTTTAGCAAAACAAAAACGAATCACTTTTTCATCGGTTTTGTCTTTGTAAAATGCAGAAAATGGGATAGTTGCGACTTTATATTCTTTGGTTAACCAATAGCAAAAATCCTTGTCTTGCATATCAGAAATTGCGCCAAAATTAGCAGACAAAAAATAAGTTCCTTCGCAATCCAATAATTGAAAAGGCGTTTCTTTCAAAGCGTTTTTAAGATAATCTCTTTTTGTTTGAAAAAATGTTGAGATGGATTTGAAATCATCAATATTTTGCAAATATTTTGAAATTGCAAATTGTGCTGGCGTATTCACACAAAATACATTGAACTGATGAACTTTCCTAAACTCATTCATCAAATCCGAAGGCGCACAAACATAACCTATTTTCCAACCGGTGATATGCAGTAATTTTCCGAAAGAACCAACCACAAAAGTTCTTTCTTTCAGTTCAGGATATCTGGCTAATGTCAGATGGGGTTTTTCGTCAAAAGTGATACTTTCATAAACTTCATCACTTAGAATGATAATGTCTGTATTTTTTACAATAGCAATCAGTTCATCAATATCTTTCTGTTTAAGGATTTTTCCGGCAGGATTATTCGGGTTGTTGATGATAATCATCTTGGTTTTTTCGGAAACCAGATTTTTGACTTCACTCCAATTGATTTTGTAATCGGGATAAAGCATTTTGACATTTTTTACGATTCCACCATTCAAAATAATTGTTGGTTCATAACAATCGTAAGCCGGTTCAAAAATAATGACTTCATCACCTTTTTCCACAAATGCAGAAATAATGGTGAAAATGCCTTGTGTTGCTCCAGCAGTAATATTGATCTCATAATCCGGATGATAATCAACTTGATATTGAAGATTGAATTTCCCGGAAATCTCTTCTCTCAGCTCTTTGATTCCAAACAAAGGTGCATATTGATTATGACCTTTTTTTGAAAATTCACCTAGGTATTTGATTAAATTTTCATCAGGCTGATAATCTGGAAATCCCTGGGAAAGATTGACTGCGTTTTTTTGTTGTGCTAATAAGCTCATCTCTGTGAAAATCGTCGTTTTCACATCAGGAAGTTTGGAGTTTGGTAATTTGAATGCCATTCTGATTGTAAAAATAAGTAATTGTTGAATGTTTTTATCGCAAAGGCACAAGTATTTTTTCAAAAAAGGATATTTCAAGTCGCAAAGAGCAACTTTAATCTTTGCGACTTGAATAAAATTACGTTTTGGTAAACATTTTCCGACTTTGCGATAAGATTGCAATCGGTTATCATAATTCGTAAGTTTGCAAAAAAATTTTGTTGAAACGTCTTATTTCTATTGTCGGCACTACAGGAATCGGGAAAACCCGATTGGCAATCGATTTGGCTAATCATCTCGATACTGAAATTATTTCCTGTGATTCTCGCCAGTTCTACAAAGAAATGAAAATTGGAACTGCAATGCCAACCGATGAAGAATTAGCAGAAGCAAAACATCATTTTGTCGGAAATCTCAGCATTAACGATTATTATTCGATAGGACTTTTTGAAGAAGAAGCTTTGAAGAAATTAGACGAAATTTTTGCCAAGAAAGATGTTACCATTATGGTTGGCGGAAGCGGGATGTACGAGAAAGCCGTTGTAGAAGGGATGAATGATCTGCCAGTTGCTGATGAAGAAAATCAAAAAAAACTGATTTCGATTTTTGAAAATGAAGGTATCGAAGTTCTGCAAGAAATGCTGGAGAAATTAGACCCAGAGTATTTTTCGGTTGTAGATAAAGATAATCCTAGAAGATTGTTTCGAGCCATTGACATCATTTGGCAAACCAATAAAACTTATACCGAAAATCTTAGTACACCAAAAACTAAAAGAAATTTTGAAACTATTAGAATTGGAATTGATGCGCCAAGAGAAGTGATTTATGAAAGAATCAATCTTCGTGTTGATAAAATGATGGAAAATGGATTGCTGCAAGAAGCAAAAAGTTTGATCGCGGATAGAGATAAAGTGGCTTTGCAAACGGTTGGTTACTCAGAATTGTTCCGATATTTTGATAGAGAATGGGATTTGGATTTTGCTGTTTCAGAGATCAAGAAAAACTCCAGACGTTATGCCAAACGCCAAACGACCTGGAATCGGAAATTGGAAAATGTAAATTGGGTCAACTATGATAATTCTCTGCAAGAAGCATTATCTTTGCTGAATAAAATAGATTAATCATCACATTAATAAATCAAAACAATGTCAAATACACCTTCAAATATGTTGGCTTTAGGAACAAAAGCTCCGGACTTTAAACTTCCTAATCCGTCAAAAAATAACGAATTGCAAAGCCTTGAATCTTTGAGAGGGAAAAAAGGAACTTTGGTTGTTTTTATGTGTAACCATTGTCCATTCGTTCTTCATATCATTGATAAATTAGAAGAATTGTATGAGGATTACAAATCTCAAGGAATTGAGTTTATAGGAATTAATTCTAATGATGTGGATCGATATCCAGCAGATTCTCCAGAGATGATGGTGGACTTTGTAGATGAAAAGAATATCAAATTTCCCTATTTATACGACGAATCTCAAGATGTCGCAAAATCTTTTGAAGCAGCTTGTACACCAGATTTTTATTTCTTTGACGAAAGTCTAAATTTGATTTATCGTGGTCAAATGGATGACTCGCGTCCAGGAAATCAAAAGGAAATTACAGGCGAAGATTTGATTATCGCTTTCGAAAATCTTTTGGCAGGAGCTGAGCAGGAAGATTTCCAGAAGCCAAGTTTAGGTTGCAACATCAAATGGAAATAAAATCAAAACTCCGGAAAGTAATTTCCGGAGTTTCTTTTAATTAAAAACACTGTCAAATGACAATTAGTTTTTTATAATATAATTTTTCAAAAATCGTTTCTGAGATTCAAAAGCAATTTTATCCAAATCAAGTTCTGAAGCTTTTATCCAAATAGTTTCAGAGATTTCGGATTCTTCTAATTTGATTCCAAATTTTTCCTCGACTTCGTACAGATAGAACAAATCCAAAGTATTGTAATCAATATTTTTATAAGGATAAATGTTCGGCTGACTTCCAAGATATTTGAAGTTTTCAGGATTGATATTCAGGCCCAATTCTTCATTCAGTTCTCTGGAACAGGTTTGTTCGGAACTTTCTTTCGGGTCTGTGAAACCGCCGGGCAAATCCCATTTTCCTTTTCCGGGTTCTTGATTTCGAACTGTGAAAAATAATTCATCTTGATGTT